>Ga0118677_10000641_pt1 | contig 75872 bp, 62 predicted proteins | sample AliMusrvi5mmetaG_FD_86154 | JGI IMG/M metagenome (GOLD analysis project Ga0118677, IMG submission 86154) | reverse complement strand
GGAAAGGGGGGTTTCCAAAGGGGGGAAAACTGAGGGGGGAACTGGCATTCCCGGGCCGCCCGCCGCGCTCTTCTGTGAGGATGGCGCAGCATTTTGCGGATGGTGCGCCAGCAACTGACAGCGGTCGGGGCGGAACTTTGAGCCCGGACCGATGGCGGGTGCTGGGGTGCCAGTCCGCGGTGCGCCATTTCCAATCCCGCGAATGCGGGACTTCGAGGGCGGCAACTGCCGACCGAGTTCTTTCTTGGCGCTTGAAAGGGTTGGACGAAACGACGCTGTTGCTGAAACTGAACCACGGAGGCGGATTCCGCCCCTCGGGGCGGTACGAGACGGGTCTGCCGGTATGCTCCGGCGGATCCGCGAGCGCGAAGCGGCCGCCTTTGGGGTGAAGTTGAAGCATAAGGCGGCGAGGAGGCCGGCCCTTTGAAGCGCCTTGGACAATAGGGAGTCCATAGAAAGACCGAAGGACGCGGAGCGATGCCCTGGAACGGCACCTGGCCTTTTCTTTTCCTCGCAGGTGCCGGGCCGGGCATCGCGTAGCGGTTAAGCACCGGTACTCCGGTGCGCTCTTCTGAAGAGCTGGCGGGCCAATGAAGCAAGGTGCGTGACCCGCTTTAGCGGGCGTAGCAGGTGCCGACAGCGGTCGGGGCGGAATTTTGAGCCCGGACCGATGGCGGTGCCTGGCACGCACCTTGCGGCCCGCCAGCACCGACCGCCGTAGGCGGCTTCGAGCCGTAGGCGAGTTCTTGGCGCTTGAAAGGGACGGGCGGGCGACGCGTTTGTGGAAACTGAACCCATGAGGCGGATCCCGCCGTAGGCGGGACGAGTCGACCCCGACGGTTCGTGCGCGGGTGCGAGGCTTTTGCGAGCACGAGCCGTCGCGTATTTGCCATTTTGCGGGGGTGAGGTACGAACCTCCGCAATATGGCGCGACGGCGAAAGCGCGCGATCCGTTGGGGTCGCGAGCGCGAAGCGGACGCTTCATGGGTGAAAGTTGGAACAATAAGCGGCGATCCGAACGGCCCTTTGAAGCGCCCTGGACAATAGGGTGTCAATAGAGAGACCGAAGGCCGCGTAGCGGCGCTGACGGCGCGGAACCTGGCCTTTTCTTCGCAGGTGCCGTGACGGAAGCGTAGCGCAGCGGTTTAAGCGCCGGATCCCGGCGCGCTGAGATGGGGCGGTGTTGAATCCGCCCGGGGCGAGATCAGCGCGGTACGCGCCTCGCACCGGACGGATTGAACACCGCACACCGGTTTGTATTGCGGAGCGCATGGAGAGATGGCTGAGGGGGAGAGCGGTCGGCATGGACGGGACCGCCGATAGGCGGGACCGGGAATGACGTCCGCTCGGAGGAACAGACAGCGCTCGATGCGCGTAGCGGTCAATAGGGCGTCAATAGAGAGACCGAAGGTCTGGGAGCGGAGCCGACGGCGCGGAACCTGGCTTTCAAAGCAGGTTCCGTGACGGAGGCGTAGCGGGTGAGTAGAGAGTCAATAGGGAGATCGAAGATCCATTTCCAGGTGAATAGGTGGTCATGTGCGGAGGGCGGTCTGCGTCGGCCCCGAAGGGGGCTGTCGCTGGTCGTCCGGAGCTAGTCCGGCAGGTCATATTTCGTCCGCGTCGCTTGACATGCGAAAGAAGGCTGTTTGCAAAGGCGTTTCTGTGAAAAACCGATCATAAATAAGCGGTAGACGGGCTCTATGACTGAAAGTATATTGAGCAATCAAGTACACTGGTATGAGACGCGTGTCACACGTCGGCGGCTTAAGACAATTTGTCAAAACGAGGCCAAATATCCGATCGCTTGGCCCAATGGATCAGGACGCAAAATTATCACGATGACATCTGATTGCCATAGCGAGTTCGGGACGCCGCTCTCCCAGGAGGATGCAGAGAGATATTTCGAACTGCGTTCGATGCTTTATGAGTTTACAAAGCTTTTTGACTACGAGGATCCGAGTGCCCGCGCAGTCGCCATAGTCGGGGCAGCTTTTCTCGACACTTTACTCAGCGAGGCACTCACTAATTTTCTCGTCAATGATAAAAAGGAAGTTAGTAAGTTACTTCGACCAGATGGACCACTCGGAACCTTTGGCAGTCGCATTACAGCATGCTACTGCTTGGGCCTGATCGGCGATATCGTTAAGAATGATCTCCGACTGGTTGGGAAGATCAGGAATAGATTTGCCCACGATATCCGCGCCGATTTTGCTGATGATCAAATCAAGAACTGGTGCAAATCTTTAAGCTGGCATAAAGAGTTCTGCGCAGAACCACCGGCGGGTGCCACAGACCGAGACCTCTTCCAAGTCGGAGTCAACCAACTTGTTTCGCATCTGAACGGTATTGTTGATATTGCACGTATACAGCAACGCTCAAAGCGAACTTACACGTAACAAAGGCGGAAGCCATAATACCGTCTCATGATATGTTTTGCGCCGCTCGGTAATCCTGAACGGCCAATTCGGCACCCAATTCCGCATAAACCTCCGTTTGCGTCTAACAGGCCAAAATCTCTTTTGCTGAACCATGACTGTTGATTCTCGCGCATATATTAGATGGCGTGATGAATTATTCAGAAAGGGTTAGGTTATGAGTTTTGAAACAGGAGAATCGGGTAACCCCAATGGGAGGCCAAAGGGGTCGTATGGCGGTCGCATTATGGCTCTGGCGAGTCTTGATACTTTATTGGCCAAGAAAAAGAATCAGAAGGCCCTGATGGCGGCTTTGGAGAAGGATTTATTGAAGGATCCTGTTCGGTTCTTCAAGACGGTCATCATGCCGTTACTACCCAGGGAGGCTAAACTTTCGTTTGACCATGACGGGGTTATCCAGTGGAAGAGTTTATTGGGAGGTGATCCGGTGGGTGACCCTGCCGACACCACTGACGGCCAAGGGAGGTTGATTTTGGACGTTGAAAGTACTCCTCTCCCCGATCAGGGAAAAAAGATCATGTTTGGCCAACAGGGGGAGGAGTAAACATCATGGCCTTCGTGTTCAATTATCTCCCCCATCCTGCGCAACAGGCTATTCATAAGGCACGGCGTAAGCGGTTCCGGACAGTATGTACCGGGCGACGATTCGGCAAGACATTATGCCTGGCAGCAGAGTTGCTGGATCGTGGCGGATGCGAGAAGGCCGGTGATTATGGGTGGATTGCTCCGACCTATAATGTCGCCGACCGTGGCATTGAGGCATTTCGCACCATTGCTGACGGCTTCATCCAGATTAGTGGGCGTGCGCCCACACGGGTTGAATTTTCCGGGCCGGCTGGGCCTGTCCGGATCTGGTTCCTGTCCGCCGATAACCCGGATAATATCCGCGGGTTCGGGTTTCAGGGGATTGTTATTGATGAGGCAGCGATGATTTCGCCGGATGTGTGGAATTATGTCCTGCGCCCGACCATTGCCCAGACCTTGGGATGGGCCGTCTTTGTCAGTACCCCAAAGGGCCATACGGGTATGTCAGAGGAATGAAAATTGAGTTTGGGGCAAGGTTTTAGGAGGGAATGAGCATGATAGGGAAAATTGAAGCGATAGTGGCAGGCGGCGCGGCGTTGGGTGCAACGACAGCGGCCGCTCTGCCCGATTCAGAAAGTCTCGATGCGATTGGGAGATGGCCGCTGGTCGCCGTCCTCGGCGCGGTGTGCTGTTTCTGCGTCTGGATCATCTATTGCCAGGGGTGCCAGTTCGGAAAGCGGCTCGACAAGTTGTCGGACGCCATCCTGAAACTGGCGACCAACATGAAAGAGCGGCCGTGCATCCGACATAAGGAGAATGACTGATGAGCGCTGAATTGCTGAAGAAGCCGCCGTGCGGTTGCTCCGGGAAACGGAAGACGGCCCAGACGGCCCCAGGCGGGGCGACCGGGGACGGACTGAACCGTGCGACCGAGTACCATCGCATTATCGAATCCTTTGACGTTCTGAGTGTGCCGCGCGACATTCAGATTCTGATCCGGGAAGCCTTGGACTCCACGAAGTGGGACTGGTTCAAGGATTGCGATGGTTGCACCTGCGTTTCGGAGATGTACTGGCCAACGATCTACTTTCCGCCGTGCCTTCGGCATGACTTCGATTGGCAGACTGGCCATGGGGGATGGAAAGCGAATGCCCGGTTTTATCGGATTCAAAAAGCCTACAGAATGTCGACCCTACAGGCCGGAACAAGATTTATCGGTGTGACAGCGGCTTGGTATGCCTGGTTCAAATGGTGGCGGTAAAATCGGGAGCCCAGCGCAACGCGGCGAAATACTCAATTATTTTACAGGCTCACACTCAGAATGCCCCAAAATACCCCGCCAAATGTTTGGTAAAATGTTTGGCAAAAAGTTTGCAGTTTTGCCAAACATTTCGGAGCGTCGCGCCGGAAACAAGAAAAAATCGCAACATCACTTATAGCCTTTGTTTATAGGGTCTCTAAGCAATACTGCGAGATGGAAAAGTGGTCGGGGCGGCGGGATTTGAACCCGCGACCTTTTGGTCCCGAACCAAACGCGCTACCAGTCTGCGCTACACCCCGTAATAAAGAAATGACGAATCCCTGATTTGGAAATATCCCCGGGAAGGACGGTCTTTCCAAACCTCGTCAAAAAGAGGCCAAACACTACCAATGCTCACTCCACACGTCAAGGAAATGCCAAAACCTAGTAATCTAATCAATATGGGTAATAATGGTTATATCCCCGTGTCTCATACATTTCATTTTTGTAAATTCTGTCTAAAATTTTCTCCGTCTCCAAGCTACTGTGATTCCGCACAAATCGAACAGCGAGGATTGCGGACCAGCGCCACTTCGCGGAAGCACATGGTAAGTGCATTAAAAACCAAAAGCCTATTGGTGAGCAATGTTCCTATTGTTAAAAGATATTTGATGGCTTCCATAGCTTGAATGGCTCCGATCACACCGGGAACAGGCCCCATGGGGCCCGAGGGAATACTGGCGGGCGGAGGTTCATCTCCGAACACACACCGATAACAGGCCGTCTGCCCTGGCAAAACCGTCATGACCTGTCCTTGAAAAGCCAGAATCCCTGCATGTACATAAGGTTTTTGATATTGATGGCAGGCCTCCGCTATTTGAAACTTAGAGGCAAAGTTATCCGTGGCATCCAGTACCACCTGATACTCTTTGAGCAGTGCCTCCGCATTATCAGCCTGAAACCGGATCAAATACGGCACTACCGTTACATCGGGATTTAACGCCTTCAATTTGCGGGTGGCCGATTCCACTTTCGGAGAATTTAAATCCGTCGTTGAATGCAAGATCTGGCGCTGGAGATTGCTCAGATCAACCACATCGGAATCCACCAGCCCGATTTTCCCTACCCCAGCCGCCGCAAGATACAACGCCGCTGGAGAACCCAATCCACCTGCCCCAATCACCAACACACTTGAGTCCAGCAGCCTCTGCTGACCACCGAGACCTATCTGCGGAAGCGTCAGGTGCCGGGCATAGCGAGCTTTCTGATTTGCAGTCAAGTTCATGACATCGTCACGGGATTTTCTCGACTTTTGCGCTTTGAGCTTTTGCCTTGTTGGCCGCTTTCAATGCATCGGCATTCCTTTGATCCCGCGCTTTTTTCATCACCATCATTTGATTTTGAGCCAAAACCGTTTCTTCAGGAAGTCCCTCATTACTCTGAACCGTCCGGGAATTGGCCAAGCCTACCGTTACAAAAATAATAGTTTCGGTCTGGGTGTGTTGTTTGTGGGTATAAGTAAACAGGTATTTCCCAATTAGCGGGATATCACCCAACAAGGGGACTTTAACCACATTGTCACGATCATCTGTTTCCGTAAGTCCCCCAATTGCAGCAGTCTTTCCACTCTCCAAACTAAAGACCGTTTTGATCTTCTTCGTAGCTTCAATCGGATATTTGGTTCCATCGGGCGCAGTGAGATCGCTGACATAGCGGCTCAAAGTGGGCAGAATCCTCACAGAGATGTTGCTCTGGTTATTAATCGTTGGCGTGACCTCCAGCGAGACACCAAATTCAAAGTAAGGCTTCACCGTATCCAATGCATACGTAGTCGTATTAGCCTGGCCCTGTTGCCCCGCCGTAACCGTCCCCTTGATATTAGGCTGATTCTGGCCAATGTGAATCGTGGCGGTTTCCTGATTGGCCACAATAATTTTCGGATTGGAGACAATTGTAACGCCATTAATTTGCTGTAACGCGCTCAACACCAAGCGAAAATCATCCGCACTGAGAACCGCTGTCCGAACATCCGTATAAGTCTGATCTCTATTCTTCACCAAACTACGTGTGTAAGAAGCGCTTTTATCAATACTATCGGACGTATTATGACTTGTCGTCGTAGGGATCTCCTTACCGAGTGTACCCACTGTCGTCCCCGCGGCGAGGTCGACCGAATTTCCGCTAGCAATTGCATCACTTGATGCTCGCGAATCCGTCTGATCGCTGCCGGTATGATTTGAATTGACCTTGGTACGGCTGTCATTAATCGTTTGCGAGAGCGTCCCCACCCCGATTCCGTAGCCTTCCAGCACCTGCCAATTGACGCCCAAATCCTTGATGGCTTCATCCGTAAGTTCCAAAAATTTAGCTTCGATATAAACCTGTTGACGAGGAACATCTAATTCCGTGATCACCTTCAAAATCGCACTAAGGTCCACTGCTGTTGCCCTGACGATGATCGCATTGGCAGTAGGGAACGGGGAAATCATCCCGCCTTTACTAGCCATGGGAGCAATCACCGCAACAACATTTGAAACCTGGGCATATTCCAGAAAAATGGGCTGGGCGATCAAAGGTTCAGTCCCGGGGATTTTACTCATGATACTATAAATTCCTGACCCGGGGATTTTCTCGGCCACCATAAGACTATACATATCCAGAATGGAGTCCAACGCCGGCTTCCATTCCACATCCTGAAGATTCACCGTCACCTTACCCTGCAGATTCGTTGACGACGAAATAATGTTAGCTCCCGAAATCCGGGTAAAGAGCCGAACCACATCCTGCAAAGGCACATCATCCAAAGCGATTGATATCAGGTTTTGTTTTTCTGAAGCCCCCACAAAAGATGCCACCGGCAGCAACTCGGTTGAATTATCCGGCACCGATACAGCCACATTGGAGTTCACACCGACGCCAATATCCTGTTTTGCGGATTCCACCATACCGGTTGCATTCCCCGTTATCACAACATTAACATTGGAGAGTACTTCGACACTCACGACTCCGGAGGCAGGCGCTACCGACTGGGCTTCTTGAGGCGCAGCCACCATCTGAATCGTGCCATCCCCGGCAGTGGCCGCAATCGGTCTGGAAGCCATGTCGGAAAGCGTGATAAATTCAGAATCCGGAGTAGCTGCCATCCCTTGCGGGCCAAAGGTCGCCGCACCGCTTACCCTGCAGGACACCACCATAATGCCTACCAACGCCAGTATTCGCTTCATAATTCAACCTTTCCACTTAATACGCAATGATGCGGTAAAACCGATTCGTAACTCCCAACACCGTGGAGTCCGTGCAATTCGTTATTCCATCTAAACCTGCTACGGCGGAATACCCTGTCAAATTCGACCACACCGTGCTGGGTGACAACGTGTTGGCATACTGCACCGCATAATTCCAGTTCAGCCGGGCAAACCAAGTCAGCGTATAACTCGTATTCGTTCCCAATGACATCATCACCGTTAGCTGGGTAAGCCCGTTTGTTGCCGCCGCCGGATCAATCTGCACCATCAGAATACAATTATGTGATGTATCGGAAATATACAGATAACCACGGGGATCCCATTCTACATCCGAGGGGCTGCTTAACACATTACTTCCCACTAAAGTGGTCCATGTAAAGCCATTCATATCGGAATACACAACACGACTATCATACGAACATGCCACATAAAGGTTACTATGCCCGATCGTCATACCAAACGGATCCTGCAGACTGCCCAGCGAAGGATCCCTTCCTCCGAGTTGTACGATGAACTGTCCGGTTGGGCCGAACTTCTGGATCCGGTTCAGGCCATTGGTTTGCATCCCGTCATCAGAGACATAGAGATTATCGAAACTGTCTACATGCAATCCTTGCGGATACTGCACTCGCCCCGCCGTGACCCCGTTGGTAATGAAAACCGACCAAACTCCAGACGTGTTTAGTTTCTGAACGCGATTATTCCAAGTATCGGCGACATAAAGATTGAAGGCGGAATCTACCGCGACAGCTGCAGGCAAATTAAACTGTCCCAATGCCGAACCCGACGCAAGCGTATTGGAGCCAACCGCGACCCATTGTCCGTTGGTTGCAACACGTTTCTGAATCCGGTGATTACTCTGATCCGCCACATAGAGGTTACCGAGCTTATCCACAGCCACACCATTCGGTTTCTTAAACTGCCCCAAGCTCGTCCCAAATTTACCCCACACAGTCCACTGTTGACTCAACCCATCAAACATCTGAATTCGATCATTATATGTGTCTGCGACAAACAGATGATGCTGGGTATCCGAAGCCAAACCTCGCGGCAAACAGAAATCACCTGGATTCGTGGAGACTGTTCCTCCAAAAATGTTCGCTCTTAAATATGAACCCAAAAGCTCCGTGATCTGCTGATTGGTCACTACTACCGTCTGACTTCCGGGAGACAACCACCCATCACTGATAGGCTTAAAATCAACCGTATAAGACCCCGCAGGTAAAGACAGCAATGCACCACTGTTCGTCCAATCTCCACCCGACACCCGCCACTGAGCCCCTGTGGCAACCGCCTCCGTGGGAAGCAAATCAACAGCCAAGCCCGTCACCTGTGAATACAATCCCGTCACCACAACCGTAACTTGGTCAACAGGGGTAACGACAATATTGGACGGAGTAATCCATCGGGTCAAATCCGAGAATTGGATGAGGTGCGGCGATAACGCCAACCCTCCGACCACAGCACCACTAGCCTGCCAAGCACCGCCATCGACCCGCCAACTGCCTCCAACCGCAGCCAACGGCGAAATAATCGCAGAAAGATTAGCCGCCATGACAGAATAATAACGTGTTAGATTCAGCGTTTGACCTGGACTTAATGTCACCGTCTCCATGGGGTACTCAACAAAGCCAGCCACCGGACGGTAAGTGATGACAACGCCACCAGCGTCCAAGCTGACGACCATCCCATTCGTCAACCACTCCCCGCCATTAACCCGCCAAGCGGCTTGCGGTGGTGTCGACATAGGATCAAACCCTATACTCAGAGACGCTTTCTGCACGTAGAAACGCGTCAAGGTTGTTGCCACACCATTAGTTAAATCCAGGGTCTCTGCGGCAGGCTGCGTCCAGCCTGGGACGCCTTTATAGATTACCGTATACGCCCCGGGCACAAGCCCCTGCAAACTATCCCCGCTGTTCTGCCATGAACTGCCGTCCAGTGACCATTGTGCGCCACCCAATCGGGCTTCATCCGGCTGCAATATTATTCGCAGTGAAGGAGGAGGAATGATAGCCCCCGGGATAGTGGTTATCACGTTCCCGTGCTTTATGGCGGCATGTCGCCATTGAGCATTCCAGTCTTTATCATAGGTAAAGTCTTGAAAACCCGCAGGTTGATGGAATTCGCTCCATGCCAATACGTTGGTGTTGGCTTCGCCATCATCGAAACGAAAATAATTTACCAGGCCATTGGTATCCGATGTCGCAATCACCCGGTTCGTATTAGCCTGGATCTGAGTTCCGGTTCTGACTTTATTCCAGATCCGTACCTCATCAACGGCCCCGCCAAACCCCTCGCCAATCCGCACAAACGTATCGCCACCCCGCCCACTAACCGGCGGATCCCGGACAAACGTGTTGGTACTCGCCGCCGCAATGCCATTGGTGTAAAGAGTCAATGCAGATGAAGGACTAAAACTGGCCGCCAAATGGGTCCAGACTCCTGACAAAACGGTTCCCGCTCGAAGAATATACTGTTTCCCATCCGGCCACACATATCCCGCATACAAGCGAAGTCCGCCCGCCCCATTCGGCTCGAGTCCCATGACGTAATTGACCGCCTGAGTCCCACCAGCCATATTTTCCACCACACGGCGCACAATGACGCCGGCACCAGTCGTGGCGTTGGATGGCATCACCCATGACTCGAGCGTCCAATCCCGTAAGCGCTGACTCATGTTCATTGGAATCTCTAAAAAATCTCCTCTACCGCCCGCTAAAGCCACTGCCTTTGAAATAGCAGGATCCACCGCACTGATTGGACTGGTACCCATACTTTGCTCTTCACCATCAGAAGACCCGTCATCATCCGTGTCCACCATATCGGGCCGGCTCCCCAACAACTGTTCGGCAATGTTAACCACCCCGTCACCATCCCTGTCTTCCTGTGAATCCAATATCCCATTACCATCAGAATCCGCTGCCCGGGGATTGGTCCCCGCCCAATACTCATAAATATTGATTAAGCCATCTCCATCCGGATCACCTTGTGCCCCATTCGGGCCATCTTTCGCCCCGGATGAAGACTCCCCGCGAGTCCCATCATCCCACGGATCCAGCCCATGAATAATTTCCCAGGCATCAGGCAAACCATCTCCGTCGGAATCATCCGCCCCACGTTGATCCACACCGTATACAGGCGCCGGATCGTTGGTAACAAACAGAAATGAGTTCGTGGGTAAGGCATATCCCCTATCACCAAAACGGAAGTCTTCAGAAGTGGTACCCAACAACCCATTCTTGGCCCGGCGGGTAAAATCCTCAGCCGTTTTCCCACCATCATCGAACCGATAGTAAGCCAACAAACTGTTTCGTGTAAAATCACCGCTATGATCCTTGTCGTTCCAAAGCACGTTGTTTACCAGCGTTCCCGTCATCCCATTGGCTACGTTGGCCCCTTTCACAAGAAGGGTATCCCTGGAGGCGTCATATTGACCATCGCCATCATCAATCCAGTAACTACCGGCAACCGTGTATACATTGGATAACGGGACGCCCGGCTCGCGCTCAAAAATACCACCCCCATTAACCAGAATGGTGTCGGATGCAGCCCCGTGAATCCACACATCATCTCCATTCACCGACGGCACTAATTTGTGCACATATTCATTGATCTGGCTTTCCGTTCTGGCAACACCCCAAATTCTCACCTCGTCAATCATTAGATTATTTACAAACGAACCATCAGACGATTCCGCCAAGACCAAATGATTGGATGCAGGCTGCATGTAAACCGAAAATGATTCAGTCAACTGAATGGAAGACATGGTTAGCATTCCATCAATATACAAACCCAGACTGTTGTTCACATGATCCCACACAGCGGCCAAATGGACCCAACGATTTGTGGGCAGCGGGTTCGCTGTCACTATAACCGGATTGAACTGGGGATTATCCGACACAAGCACAGGAGCATTATTGGACAAGGATAGGCGATAGACCGTACATAATTTCGGACCCCGGATCGTCTGAAAGTTAAACAGGTTACCCGTCAGGTTGGTTCCCAACAGTTTCACCTGACATTCCAACGTCCAATTACGCCGTTGTAAGTCGGGACGCCAACCGGCAGAAAAAGCGGTTGGTTCAGGTTCCGGATCAGGTATGGCAATACCGTTTGCATTGATTATCAATGCGGCACGGGGAATAAATGGATCACAAGAATCTACGGGACTGGAGGGTAAAGCTGATCCCCTCGGACTGATTTCCTCCGCATCAGGGATTCCGTCATCATCTGAATCAGTACCACTATCCACCCCTAAACTGGTCGTAGGCAAAGCACTCCCCAAAGTTTCCAGTCGACTGATACCGGTGCCATATCGCGAATCGCCCATTTCCCGTTCAGAGGCTGCCGTCGTGGCGGTAACATTGGTGTTGATCCATCGCCATTGATAGGTCGAGTCAGGTCGCCAATTATATTGATTGGGATTGGTTTCATCACCCGTTCCATTAATGTAAGGCTTGGTTGCAGAACGATTGCCATCCTGTCCAAAATACTCATCAATATTCATTACCCCATCATTATCAGGGTCGCCAAACGGTCCGTTATCCCAATTGGTTCCACTCAACCCGTCATCCCTAGGATCAAGCCCAAACTGGACTTCCCAACCATCAGGCAACCCATCATTATCAGTATCGTGTCCCGGCGGGATCGGATCATTGTCATACCCCGTCCCTTCCGTTGGATCTGTCCACTCATGATTTCGCAATAAAAACAGATTGGTTTTGGTGGAGAAGGCACGATTCATAACCAGATTGAGATTCAATGACTGTCCCCCACACATCGCCATGGTGCACATACGATAGGTCTTCCCTTGAAACACATAGGTATGCTGAACAAAAGGGACATACCCACCACCACCCCAATTCCACATCCAGCCGTTCGTACTGGATTGTCGAAGCGGAGAGAGCAGACATTGCTCGCGGAAATTACTGAGCCCGTCCTGATCGGAGTCTTCCTGTGCAATGGTCGTATCAACCGCCACCCCCGAGCCTGGCGGCACGGTCAAGATACCGGCCCGCGGATCGATCCTATTGGCTGGGTCATACCAAGTAGCTTCAAAACTATCGAGCAACATATCAAAGTCACTGTCGATATCGATGGGATTGAGATCATCAGACACCGGGGCTTGTGGATTCATCTTTCCTTTTTTCACAGAATCAACCACCTGATCAGCCACCATACGAGGATAACCATCAACACCACAATATTCCTGCCAATCCGAAAGGCCATCACCATCAAAATCGTTGGAGGCATTAGCCACCACAGGGTTCATTCCCATCATTAATACCGTATCAAAATAGCGGCATTCCCATCCATCATCCATCCCATCACCATCGGTATCCCAGTTGGCTGGATTCAGATAATCAAGCCCATATCCGCCTATCGAAAGATTATACTCTTCGAGATTGCTCAATCCATCACCATCCGGATCCGCATTGGCCCCATAGGCAAGAGGATCTGCACTATATTGGAACCAGTGATATTGCCACCAGTCGGGAAGTCCATCCTGATTATGGTCATCCACCAGGGAGATTCTGAGTTTGACAATAGAGACCCCGCCGGTAATAGAGGCGGACGCCGTACCAAAGGGTTCCCCACCATCCTGTTCCCCGTTTATATTGCCATCAATCCAAGCAGTAACCTGATAATTACCATCAGGAAGCCCGGGCCCAAAACTGTAGGAATACGGCCCAGGAGAGAGCGGGAGGGTACTCGTCGCAACCACCACATTGCTGCCCACTATAGCGCCATTGTCCGACTGAAGGATCACCACCATCTGGCCCAAACCATCCCCATTCCCAGGAGGAGCAGGAAGGCTTTCGCGCCAGAGCGATCCATTGAAAATCTGTCCAGAGATGGTGGTTTGAGCGGAGACCGAATACCCCCATACCAACCCCATCAATAAAGCCATAACGCCAACATGCCATTCACACCGCATCGATTGTCTCATAGTGGGTGCTCCCGTCATTTTGAAGAATGCCAATAAATAATAATCATGGCTGTTTAATGACCACGCTAGCAGTAGCTCCAAGACTATCGGTCACCGTTATTCCATTATCGGTCGGCTTAAAGCGCCGATAAAGCACCGAACTCCCTGTCGCACCATTCACCAGTCCGCCAAAATTCCCATCAACGACGCTCCATGAATAAGGCCCTGTACCCCCAGAAGCCGTTACTACCGCCATATCCCCATCCGTATTCAACTGATTCGGCGAAGCACTCACACTCAACGACGTGGTCGCAGAACTGTCCGAAGATCCACTGATTTTGGCAATGGCGGTATTTCCTTTGCTATCATAGGCAATCACATCATTTGCACCTATCGCCGTGACCGTATAGACCCCCTGGGCACCACTCGCGGAAATAGACCCCTTAGAGGCATCCGTCACATCCCAGGTAAACGGTGCTGTCCCGCCGTTAAAACTAAAAACGACCCGCTCGCCCACCGTGCTCAGAGTGGCTGAAGCAGGGGTCAACGTCACCACGGAGGAACCGCCATCGCGCGGATCGGAAACATAAGGATGACTTTTAAAGTAAGCGTCAAGTTCCCCATTGTCCCCGCTCCCCCCATCATCACAACCCGCCGGGATCAAGAGGGCTAATAAGGCAACACTCAGGGCACCCATCCAGTATTTAATTTTCGTCATAACTTTTCTCCTTACCTACCCGGCATTATCCGATAGCCGAGAAATTTGAACAAAAGCACGCAAAGATCGCAAAGGCCGTTGCGGCGAATACGCCGCATCCGCAGGATTATTTTAACCTTCAATCGCCTCTGACGTCCATTTTCTGCAAAGAGACGCCCTCTTCGCTGATACCAACCACTCGCCAGCGATAAACGCGTTCATCATACCGAACCGCGACCACATCCCCTGTCTCCACCAATTTCCCCGCCACCATGGCCAAATATTTGAGAAGCGTGGAGTTTTTATCATGAATCAAACTGATCCCCCGGATATCCAATTTTTTGCGTGCCTCCTCCCACAAAGGAGCACGTACCGGTTCAGGGGTGGTCTCCACAAATGTGGACGGTTTTCCCAAACCCTGTTTTTTGATTTTCGGGATCCTCTTAGGGACATACCCTACAGGCCAGAAAGGATCCCGCGGTTGAGTGACGTCTAGCGCGTCAACCGGATTTCCCAGCGGGGCAACAACGCCCGTCTGGCCTCCCCCCCCCTCCAGTGGAACAGCCGGTGAAGACACGGGAGAGACCACCGGCAACATCTGTGCTTGCGCAGCAGGAATCAGCCATAGGCAGGCAAGCACCACCCCGCCCCAAGGAACCAAAGAGAGCCTTCTCATCGTCTGCCCCCTTTCGTGGCCACCACGCTTTCGATGGGCCATTCCATCCGCACACTCAACCGCTGTTCCTCCGGATCGGACTGTCCTGAAATCGCCATATCCGTGATGGCAAAAAACGGATTTCGCTCTTCCATTTGCATCAAAAAGCGAGTAATCGACTGATAAGAGCCATAGGCACTGACCTGAACCGCGAACAGTTTGAACGCTTTCAAAGATGAATTTCTGGCTTTAACCGGAATATCCACCACGCCGATTTCGCGAGTTTCCTCAATCGTGACCCCCATCGCCCGGGCGGCCGACTCAATCTGCTCACTCACCCCGACAAGATAGGAACCCAGAATCGGGCGAAAAACATTCTCCCTTTTGATCCTCTCAATTTGGGCCGTGATGTCATCAAACTCCGCTTGAAACCCTGGCGCATAATCGAGTTCGCGGCGCGCCGTTTTTAATTTTTCCTGCCGCTCAATCAGCTTGGTTTCCATCTTCCGTTTTGAATCAAGCAAAGGAAACAATCCCCACTGAATCGCAACAAAGAGAAGCCCCATGGCCACCATCCCGGCCAAGGAAAAAATCACAATGCGATCTCTTTTTGAATCAGGGAATTTCATTCGATCAGCCTCGGGTAATATTTGCAAACAACTTCAAAAATCCGGTCACTTTTCATCACTGGATCCTGCCGGAAAGCCCCTGACGGCAGGATCGCAGATTCCACAAACTGACTCAGTGGTTTCGTCTTGAATCCATCCAGAAATTGCACCACATTCTCCTCCGCACGCACAGCGGCAGTCCGCCCTGAAAACTTGGCTTCAAAAACACGGGCAGGGATATCGTTCGAAACGACCAACACCGTATGGCTCACGTGGACTTCCGACAACTGAACCACCTCCGGCACAATGCGCCCGAGATACTCCAACTGTCCGCCCCAGGCAATGCGGGCATTTCGCCACCCCTCCAGCGCCTTCAGGGTATCCCGGCGCTCCGCGAGTTCATTACGCAACTGAATGGCCGCCTTGTATTTCGGCTCCGTAAATTTCCATTCGCTATCCGAGAATTCCACCTGATGGCTTAAGGCACGATACCCCAGGATAAACATGACAATCCAATACACCACAAAAAACAGACACGTCCCTATTGCCACACGCACCATGAGCCAAAAGGATACGGGGCTGGCACTTCGCTGTTCTTCTTCGTATATTAAATTGATATGCATCGTTCAACTGACCTTTAACATAGAAAGAGCGGCCCCTACAGCCGCCGCGAAACGTGGTTCCTGACCCTTGAATTTTTCAGGAATCGCCCCTGCTTGAACAGCCAACCCCTTAAAGGGATCCCATGTGACCGGCGCCAATCCGGTAGCCGCTTCCATCTCTTGCGCCCAAAGCTTCATCCCCACACCGCCTCCACAAACATAAAGTTTCCCGATATGGGTGTTCTCACGGCGTTCCACAAAATCCCAGGAGATGGTAAGTTGTTGCAAAAAAGGATCCATCGCCTGATGGACAACCTTTGTAACATCAAAGGAGCTATCATTCAAAATCCCCCAGGCCACATCCCGATCGACGCTCAAACTATCCTGCAACCTTTTCAGAATCACAGCTGTCCCAAAGTCGAATTTTCGCACCAACACCAGAATGTTTTTATTCAAAAACGCAACAACGGTAACCGCCTCACCAAAATCAACCACGACACGGCAATCTTCCACAGTCTCATTTCCACATACACGGGTGTAGGATGTCAAACTCGCCAATCCGGACACCTCGATCGAACAAGGCGCCGGTACCCCAATCGGAAATAACTGACAAAGTTTTTTTGCCACGACATCCGGAAGTACCGAGGCAAGAGCCCGAATTTCGGTTCGATTTTTGAAAATGATCTCATACCCCAACCGATAATATGCTTCATTCCCCAAACCCATCAATTCAAGCACATGCTCATTATTTGACTTCCCTGAATGGGCCGGGAACGTCAACAACTTAATCGTCCCACCTTGCGTGGATATCGCCATGGCAACATAATGCGCTTTCAGGCCCTTGGGCATTTGATAAGGAACGATGGGCTCTTCCTCGGATTCTGGCAGGGAAATTACTGGGAGAATATCAACCGCCATCACAGTAGGAACCCCACGAATTTTCTTCAACCGCACGGCCTTGGTGCCAGAGGTCCCGATATCCAACCCCACTACGTCGGAATAGTTAAGCCGGAAAACTGTTATGCTATCAATAAGTTTTCTCATACCACACTAACTTGCTTGACTCGAAAAATACACTTTCCGATTTCATGGACACAATAAAAGCAGAAGAGTTCCTCCGCCGCAAGCATCGGTTTATAATCCGTTCTCTCAAAGATACCAGATTCTCATTTCCCAGATATCATAAAATCCTCATTCTTGCGAAACAGCAACAACTACGACTAAGGGCACAAACCCGTAATATATCAGCTCAAGCCTTTCGTCGGCGGGCCTGCCCGATTCTGGCACAAATTATGCTCATAAACTATCTAGTCGTCAACCTAGACAAAGAGGCTATTATTGTAAGCCATGTGAGCGTTGATTGGGAATATTCTGAACTGCAAATTGAAAAGGGAGGGCATATGGGCTTGGATCGTATCCGTCACGTTCAAGCAGGCTTCACTCTGGCCGAAATCGTCATAGCGGCCGGTTTGATGGTACTGACGATAACGCTGTTTCTCAACGCCTTTGTGCAAGCCCAGAAATCCGCAACACTCGCCAATGAACGAATAAAGGGCGTTCATTTCGCAAGACTTAATATGGAGACCTTGCTCACGAATGTCTATACCAGCACAGCCTTGAACATTGCTAACAAGCCCAACTGGGTTACAAATTACAGTATTGCACAGGGGATCACATCAAGCTACGTCTGCAGCTATACCGTTACAACCAGCACATACTCAACCGCAAAGATCATCATTCTAAGCAACACTTGGTACAGTACAAGACCGGCCAAAACCAGTAGCGTAACTGTGGCAACCGCCATAAGCAGTGGATTCCAGTACTAATGCCCCCCTCCATTTACAAAATAAAAGGTTTCACCATGGTTGAGAGCATGATCGCCATGGGTGTTTCCATATTTATAATTGCCGGCCTGTTAACCGTATTCGTTGTCTGCGATCAATACTGGCACCGGACATCGCTGACTTTATCAACAATCCGGCAAGGAAACCAATGTCTTGAAAAAATGATTTATGGGGTTGGCACAAATATCGGGATGCGAGGGGCGTATTGGGTAACAAATCGCGCCACTTCCACCAATTGGCAGCTTCAAAGCAGTAACTACTATGGGCAGGTTTGGTTTATATACGATAGAACTAACCAAAATATCATTTTTTCAAACGCTTGCGAAAACTACGTGATAGGGCATCAAATTGTTGATTCGCAGGTTTCCTCTACGAATGGCCTCAGCATTTCGTTGACCGTACAGCAGTCGGACGGACGCTATGCAACCAGCAACACGTTAAGTACTTACGTAAAGTTGCGCACCCCAAAACAAGAATGAGGGGATCGGGATAGGCGCACTAAGGAAGACGGGCATAGGGAGAAAAATCATGAATTATGGAGCACATAACAAGCCTGATGAGGGTGGGCATGTTCTGATTACCGTCCTGCTGTTGACTTGTATCGCCGCCATATTGGTGGTCGGCATACAGCATGAAGGTATCGGCCAGATGGGAATAACGGCCAAGCAGGAAGCATTGGAGCAGGCGTTGTTCGTAGCCGAGGGTGGCTGTTCGCTCTGTCTATCGCACATCATGGCAGGCAATTCAATACCCGCCAACATCAGCGGGTCGATCGGAGAAGGAACATACGGCGCGGGAATCGGCGCAGGAGGTAACTCAGCAGTCCAGAACTATACCATCGCTTCAACCGGGCTTGTCCGAGGGGTCCGCCGAATTGTTACGATCGACTACGTTCATTCGCGTAGTTGGGCTGAATTTGCCTTGTGGTACGATCACTACAGCGGAGCAATTTATTTCCAGACAGGAGATAATTTCAACGGCAAAGTCCATGCCAACGATTACATCTACATTCAAGGGGCCCCCGTCTTCCAACAACGGCTCACTTCCGCTCAATCTACTTGGGGCAGCGGCCCTGCCAGCGCCGTTTTCAGCAATGGTTATCAATTGGGCGTTACCTCTATGAGCATGTCGTCCATCAACTTCACCAACACCGCCTCGACTCAAGACTGCCTTAAGGCTTCAGCCAATCTCATCCTGACAGGAGCGACAACAGTCGCCATTTCCGGAACCAATTTATACCTCTCGAATGCGGACCGCCACTGGACCAATTATAATTACACTATCGTCAATCCATCCGTGATGACCAGCGGCGTAATATATGTTGCCTCCCAAGGATCATCCACAGGGACCATCACTATTGCGGGCACTTTACATGGACGCCTGACCTTTGTGGCCGACGGAAATATTAACATCACCAACCACATCCGATACGCGAATAACCCAACCATTACTAATTCGGATGATGCGCTAGGGCTCATCTCAAGACAAGATGTCATCGTCAAAAGCAATTGCCCGCCCAATTTGGACATTTTCGCTCATATCATCGCCCAGGGAGGATTAACAAGTTCGACCAACGACGGCATGTTCACAGTGGAGGCATATGACAAACGTTCACGATCGTCTTGCTCCAACCTAAATATCTACGGCGGGATTGTGGAAAACTTCCGTGGTCCAGTCGGCACCTCAGGGAGTTCAGGCACAGGTTATTTAAAAAACTACATCTTTGACACCCGTTTCAAAACTAATCCCCCACCACATTATCCGGTTGTAGGCGACCAATACTACTGGGGGGGATGGAGAGACTCTCCATGAAGCAAACAGGAAAACCTGAAAATCAGCCACTCAGCCCGAAAGACTGGCTATGGGTAGCACTCGCCTGTCTCTGTACCTTGCTGGTATGCCTGGGAGTGAGATGGCTGGCAACACAAACGGGGGCATCCGACGATTTAACACCATCGGCCCCTTCCCCAGCCCTTATTGCATCCGAGACACCCCCGTCCGTTTCGGAAGATTCAGAGCAAACGTTTGCGCCCAATACCATGCCGCCCACACCAGACGAAAGTCCCGCAGTAGTGGAGCACACGATTCCTCACGATGAAGCGGTCCGGATGACAGGGGAAGCCCTTCGGCGACACTCCAAGGAAGATCCCAATGCCCCTGACGCACTTTCCGAGGAAAGGATCAAAGCAATTGTGGAGCAAGGGGCACTAGTCAACTAAAACGGTTTTATCTGAAAATATGATATATGACAAAATAGCATGATAAAGACTATAATTAGAGCAGGTTAGGATAACTGAAGAGAGGCTAACGATGAGAAACCAGTATAGGAAATTGATGAATGCGGCAATATTGGCGGTGGGAATGCTTGTGGCGGCAAGATCACAGGCCGGCATGCTGGATCCGACCAATGCGCCCGGACCGACCATGCACTCACTGGACGAGATCTACCAAAAACTTGAAAATATTGCCGGAACGCTCAGCACCAACAATGTCGGAAGCGCCTATCCCGCACTTGTCGCAAAGACAGGACAGACAAACTCCTACATGGCGGGGGATGACGGGGATCTGAAAAAAGGCGTAACTTGGCCAAGCCCACGATTCACCGTTCAAGCAAACACCAATGTGGTACTGGATAATCTGACCAGCCTTATGTGGACACGGAACGCCAATCTATTGAGCGGCCAAACCAATTGGGCGGACGCCATCAGCTACTGTAAAACCTTAACTTACGGCGGTTACTCCGACTGGCGGTTACCCAATGTCCGCGAATTACAAAGTTTGATCGACTTTAGCCAACTCAATCCCGTTCTGCCACCGGGGCATCCATTCACCGACATTCAATGGCTAAACGCCGGTGAGTACTATTGGTCAGCGACTACACTTGCCGACGGTGAGACCTACGCATGGTTCGTGTACCTGTCAGATGGTTACACATACTATGGCACTAAAACAGCCCTGAATCTCTATGTATGGCCGGTACGTGGCGGACAATGAAAAATTATGAATGGGGTCTGTATGATGAATTATAAATCAAGAATCCCTTTCCTTGTCTTTTCGTTTTTTTTCTCATTGTCGGTTAGCATGCAGGCATCTACAAACATTGATCCAACGAACAAATATGCCTGGGCGGAAAACATCGGTTGGGTGAATTTCGCGGCAACAAACAGCGGGGTGACAGTTTATTTCAATGGGACAAGCGGATATCTGTCGGGTTATGCGTGGAGCGAAAATATCGGTTGGATCAAACTTGGGAATAACACCGGAGGTCCCTACACCAACAGTAGCTCCATGGACTGGGGTGTTAACGAGGACGTAACAGGAAAACTGTCCGGTTACGCTTGGGGCGAAAATACGGGTTGGATCAAATTCGATCCCGCCTACAGTCGTGTAACAAATGACATGACTACAGGCCAGTTTGGTGGGTACGCTTGGGGGGAGAACATCGGCTGGATTGGCCTTAAAGGAACCGTCACACCCTACAAAGTCAGAACTTGGACCTTTGACCAACATCCGCTGGGTACTCCCGACTGGTGGCTGTCCCTATACAATATTGCAGAGACCAACGATGCAGACAATGATCACATATTGGCGTGGCAGGAATATGTGGCGGATACGGATCCGACAAATCCTGCTTCGTTTTTCCATATCGTCGTCATTTCTAATCTTCCGTCCATAAAAGTATATTTCCCATCTTCTTCGCGGCGTTATTACACACTACAGCGGTGCAATAACCTGCCATCCGGAACATGGACCAATGTTGCGGCTCAAATCGACATTCAAGGAACAGGTGGGCTCGATTCATTGCAAGATTCAACTACGGCCTCCCAACAGTTCTACCGGGTTGAAGTTAAAGTCTTGCCATAGCGCAGATGGCTATACGGCACTAAATCAAGAATACATCCGTTGTGTTGCCAAACAATTGCCAACATGGTTTAATAGCGATAGAGGTAGTGAGAATGGTAAGCAATTCGTGCTACCGCGAAATCCGGCAAAATGCTGGAGCGGCCAAGCCGCTTGTCATATCCCCCCTCTAGAAAAGGAGCAGCCATGAGCAAATACATTGTAATCGTTGCCGACACACAACGCGCCAGGCTTTTCACCTTGAAAGATTCCCTTACCCCTGAGATCGAATCCAGTCCCCGTCTGGTCGAGGAACAGGCGTTACTCAATCCTGAGACCCTGCAAAATGTCACAAAATCACGAGGAACCCCGGCCAGTGGTCGAAACCAAAGTGGATCTGGCGGTTCTTATGAGTTCGACAATCATCAAGGGAAACGCCAACTGGATGAGCTCAGGAAATTCTCAGAAACCATTGTAAAGGAATCACTCAAACAAGCCCGCAAGGCCGGCGCTCATACGATGCTATTGGTCGCAGGAGGAAAAATGCTGGGAGTGATCCGCGACACGATGGCCGACATCAAACAGAAAGGCCTTGCCATTCACGCATGTGACCTGGACTTAACCGGCGAAACCACAGCCAAAATCCAAGCGACTCTTGCCCGGCGGGAGTTTCTCCCCGCCATGAAGAAGCCATCCCAACGGGTAAGAAAATAACAGACTGACTTAGAAGGAGCCGCCAAGCAACAGGCTCATAAGGAAACGGGATAGGGGGAAAATAATCCCATCCAATGCACCAAGCCAGAGCAGGCCAAACAGGATAAAAATTCCATACCGTTCAATACTTAAATATTCTTCCGCCCATCGCCCCGGTAAAAGACCGTACAATACACGCGACCCATCCAGCGGGGGGATGGGAATCAGATTGAAAACGGCCAGCGTCACGTTCGTTAAACAGAAGAAAAGCAGAAACTTGCATACCGTCATCGCCAGAGGCGTGGCAAACAGTGCCACCCCGTGAAACAGTAAGCCGCCAATCAGGGCAAGCGAAAAATTAGTCAATGGTCCCGCTGCTGCCGTAATCATGACCCCACGCTTATAATTCCTGAAATTGTAGGGATTGATCGGCACCGGCTTGGCCCACCCCAGCAGAACCGGACTATGGGTCAAAACCAAAATCAACGGTAACAATATGGAGCCAAATATATCGATATGGGCAATCGGATTGAGCGTCAAACGATTGGAAAACGCCGCCGTGGGATCACCCAACCGGTAAGCCGCATATCCATGTGCCACCTCGTGCAAAATGATCGAAAATACCAACGACGCCACCAAAAATACGGTTGTTTGAATATCCATAATGCCCGTCAATATACACGAACCGGCTGGAATGTAAAATCGAACAGGGTAAAATCGAACAGCCAAATCCCTCTTGTCTCTCACCTATTCTATGCCATAATTTAATCATGACATGGAGAGAGCCACTTAAAACGGGGTGCATTAAGATTGCTCTTCTGGCGGTTTTACCCCTGTTCACTAGCGCCGTTACTATTGAACCGACAATCAGTCCGCCCGGTGGCCTGCTGCCCTCCCAAATTCCCCAGATCGTGCTCATCTCGTTTGACGACTCGATCGCCTCCGCGTCCTGCGCCCGCGCCCTGGGCGTTCTCGCTAACCATACCAATCCCAACGGCAACCCCATCAAGGCCACATTCTTTGTCTCACTCGACGGAAAAACGGACTATGCCCTGGTTCAGAACCTTTATGCCGCCGGACACGAGATCGCGGTACATACCATGAGCCATACCACCGACACCAACACCTCGACCGACACATGGCGGAGAGAAATCGTAGGTTGCCGTAAGGCTATCGCGGATCTGGCACAAATCCCCAGGGAAGCGATCGTCGGCTTTCGCGCTCCTTACCTCATGCCCAACAACAACGCTTTCCAGATACTTCAGGAGCGGGAATTCCTCTACGACTCCTCCTTCCCCGAGGATGCAAGCCGCCTGAGCCACTCCAATTCGGCCATGATCTGGCCCTACACCTTGCACAATGGGCTGGCCCAGAATGCGCCCACCAACTGGATCCCCGCCAGCCCCTATTACCCCAACCTCTTCGAGATTCCGCTCTGGTGCTATTTCACCCCCAGCCAAACCGTGGTCACCGCCATGGAGCCGCCTGATTCCTATAACACCAGCAATGCAGTTGCAGCACTATGGAAAACCAATTTCCTCGCACATTACGAGGGTAATCGGGCTCCACTGGGACTCGATTTGCACGGTGTGTCAGCCAACCAGTGGCTTTCCTCCCCCCTGGATGCCGACTGGCGCCGGGCCACCGTCAACGAGTTCATCGAATGGGCCTTGGCCTTCTCCAACGTCTATTTCATCACCTACCACGATCTGTTGGATTTCATGCAAGCCCCGGTCACAACCGGACAAGCACCAACCTCAGCCCCCTTTCTCACCCCCCTTCGCGTCGCCTGGACAACCCCGCAGTACTGTTCCTATCCAAACTGGAGTACGCATGTTTGCGGACCTTGCCCGCCTGCATGGCCCACCGTTTCGAACATTTTCGAAACCCTGTCACCCCTATCCGGGGGAGCCGCTTCTTTTCAAATCCAGTCGCAGGATGTTACCTATACTTACGCCCAGTTCACCCTCACCAATAACACCACGGAAACCGCTTACGATTGGGCATTTGGATTCGGCCTATCCACTGGCACCGTGGCACAATTATACGACGGCACCTTTACCCAGTTGACTAATCACGTCTGGGTACACGCAAACCAGTATAATGCCATCCTTTCCCCAGGGGCCGTATGTATCATCACTTTCCGCATCAGTAGCACTAACCTCACCTTTTATCCTGATACCCCTAAACTCAGCACATTGGCCCCAACCCCGACCACCACCGACATCCGCATCGGGGATGAAGCGGGGCAGTTCACCTTGAAATGGAGCGAAACGGCACTGAAATTCGATGTGGAATATGCCACCAACCTCACCTCTGAGCCATCCACGGTCTGGATGCCAGCCACCAACTCCTATTACCAGACCAACTGGGTGGGGAATGTCTCCAACTATCCTGCCCCGGCCTTTTTCCGCATTAGAGGCCAGTAGCATGGGATTTTCCTGCTTGACCCTCCCCTGCCCCTAATACAGGATACGCCCCCATGAGTACGGCACAATCTATTCTATCCATGGAACATCTCGCTTCGCTTTGCAAGCGGCGCGGATTCATCTTTCAGAGTTCAGAAATTTACGGTGGCCTCAACGGCTTCTGGGATTACGGACCACTCGGTTGCGAATTAAAGCGTAACGTCCGTGAAGCCTGGTGGCAGGACATGGTCCGCACCCGCGAAGATATTGTGGGGCTGGACTGCTCGATCATCATGCACCCCCGCATCTGGGAAGCCTCCGGCCATGTCGGCGGTTTTACCGACCCGATGATTGACTGCCGAGGTTGCAAAAAACGGTTCCGTGCAGACCAGTTGTTCGAAGAACTTGGGCTCACCCCGAATGCCAGCGAAAAAGTGGAGGAGAAATTTAAGGTTCCCGAGGGCACCAAGTGTCCCGCCTGCGGAGCCAAGGAATTCACCGAACCCCGCGCCTTCAACCTGATGTTCAAAACCTTTGTCGGTCCGCTTCAGGACGAATCCTCGGTGGCTTACCTGCGCCCGGAGACCGCCCAGGGTATTTTTGCCCAATTTGGCAATGTCATGGCCACTTCCCGGCAGAAGGTACCGTTCGGTATCGCCCAGATCGGCAAAGCCTTCCGCAATGAGATCAACCCTCGCAACTACACTTTCCGTTCCCGCGAATTCGAGCAGATGGAGTTGGAGTTCTTCGTCAAACCCGGTACCGACCAGCAGTGGCATGAGTACTGGGTCGCCGAGCGCATGAAGTGGTACCGCTCCATCGGTCTGCCCCAGGAAAGCATCACGCAGTATGTTTACCCAAAGAGCGAACTGGCCCACTATGCCAGTGCCTGTGTCGATATCATGTACGCCTTCCCGTTTGGCGTGCAGGAACTCGAAGGCATCGCTGCACGTGGCGATTTCGATCTGAGCCGGCACCAGGAATTCAGCGGCAAATCCATGGAGTATTTCGACCAGGATACCAACGAGAAGTTTATCCCCCATGTCATCGAACCCTCCGCCGGCGTGGATCGCATCTGCCTGGCCCTGCTTTGTAACGCCTATCACGAGGAATGGATCCCCAAGGAGGGCCCCGTTATCGAGGCCGAACCGGGTAAACAACCACCCGAGGGCTACGAGGCCCGCACCGTTCTACGTTTTGCCCCGCGCGTAGCCCCCATCAAAGTCGCCGTGTTCCCCCTGTTGAAAAATAAGCCGGAACTGGTCGAGAAAGCACGCGGGATCTTTACCGGCCTGCGTCGCCATTGGGACTGTTTCTATGATCAAACCGGCGCCATTGGTCGCCGCTATCGGCGTCAGGATGAGATCGGCACCCCGTTCTGCGTGACCGTCGATTTCGATTCCCTCACTGATAACACCGTCACCCTGCGCGAGCGTGACTCGATGAAGCAGATCCGCATTCCCGTGGATAAACTGGAAGCCGAAATCTTCGCCAGGATGGAAATGTGAGGAGGAAAATGGGCAGTAGGCTGTGGGCAGTGAGCCGTGGGCAGCAAACCTTGCGAGGGCTGATGTTGGTAGTCTGCGGCCTGATGTCTACGGTCTGTGCTTTTTCCTCAAAAGCACAGACCAATGATTCAGTTCCGCCGCCGGACGTTGCCCCTACGGAGGCGGTGGCGGAACTGCCGGGCGTTGATGAATTGATGTCTAACCTGTTGGCTCGCCTTCCCTCAAAGCCCATCACCCTCACTGGTGAACTGGACACAACCTCTGAGACCGAACCAAAATCGCAATTGAATGTCATCATCCAATTGCGATATCCGAAGGAAGCCACCTACACCCTCTGTGATACCTTCGGCAAATCGCTCGAACAGCTCACCGTCACGCGGGACAAAGGACTCACCTCCTATCGTTACCTGAAAGGCGATCCCCTCACCCCGGCCGCCATACCAGCCCAGAATGCCCGGATCCAGAGTACCGCGCTCTGCTGGATGGATCTGACACTCGGGTTCCTGTGGTGGAATGGGGGCAAGATCATCGGCCGCGTGGAGGCACGGGGGCAGCCCTGTTATCTGCTGGATCGACGTGCCCCACAGGAAAACCTGGTTCCCTATGCCCGTGTTCAGCTCTGGGTGGATACCCGGATCTCCATGCTGATCCAGGCCGATGGATACGACAAAATGGAAAACCTTTCCCGCCGGCTCTCCATCAAAAGTTTCAAGAAATTCAACCATGAGTGGATGATCAAGGATCTTGAAGTGGAGGATCTGGCCCATCACTCCGCCACACTTCTTCGCATCCGCGACGCAGCGGCCACCGAGCCCTGACCTTTTCTACGTCAACCCCCTGCGCTTCCACAGGAGATAAATGGCGGGGTAAACCAACAGTTCCATCAGGAAGGAGGTAAAAAGCCCCCCGACCATGGGGGCCGCCACCCGCTTCATCAGATCGGATCCTGTCCCCACCGACCACATAATCGGCATCAACCCCATGGTGGCGGCCGCCACGGTCATCAGCTTGGGACGGATACGTTTGACGGCGCCATGAATGATGGCTTCATGCAGCTCTGTCAGGTTTTGCAAACGCCCTTCCCTCTTGGCCTCGTCATACGACAAATCGAGAAACAACAGCATAAAGACTCCCGTTTCGGCATCCAGCCCCATCAAGGCAATCATTCCCACCCAGACGGCCACAGAGATATTATAGTCAAGAAGATAGAGCAACCATACGGCACCCACCAATGAGAACGGCACCGCCAGCAGCACCACCAACGTCTTGAATGCCGACTTGGTATTCATGTAGAGCAACAGGAAAATCAGCCCAATGGTCAGCGGCACCACCACCTTCATCCGCTCCCGAACCCGCAGCATGTTTTCGTATTGCCCGCTCCAAACTAATGAATATCCCATCGGAAGTTTCACATTCTCGCCCACCACCCGCTTGGCTTCTTCCACATAACCGCCAATGTCACGCCCGACAATGTCGACATAGACATAGCCAGCCAGCATGCTATTCTCGTCCCGGATCATGGCCGGCCCATTCACCAGAGCGAAATCGGCCACTTCGGATAACGGCACCTGCACATCCCCCATACGGGCAGTCACCAGCACCCGCTGCAGTTCATCAAGATGACCGCGCCAATCGCGCGGGTAACGCAGATTGATGCTGTAGCGTTCCCGGCCTTCAATAGTGGTGGACACCGTTTCACCGCCAATGGCAGACATGACCACCGCCTGCAAGTCATCGACGGTCAGCCCATAGCGAGCCAGCGCCTCACGCTTGGGCACAATGTCCACAAAGAATCCACCCGAGGCACGCTCGGCAAAGACGCTACGTGTCCCAGACACCTTTTGCAAAACACCTTCCAATGCCCCCCCCACACGCTGAATTTCGGCAAGGCGTGAGCCAAAAACCTTGATACCGACCGGGGTTCGAACCCCGGTGGTGAGCATATCAATCCGGCCTTTGATCGGCATGGTCCAGGCATTGACAGAACCTGGGATCTTGAGGGCACGGTCAAATTCGGCAATCAGATCCTCGCGAGAGAGATGCTCTGGCCAGACATGCCCCAACAAAGAACGCAACCACCGAGGGGCAAAATTTGAATACCAGCGAGGTTTCGCACGCCATTCATCCATCGGCTTGAGAACCACCGTCGTCTCCATCATCGAGAACGGGGCGGGGTCAGTAGAGGTATCAGAACGTCCGGCCTTGCCAAACACGGAGACCACCTCCGGAAAAGAGCGCAGGAGTCGGTCCTGTGTTTCCATCAGCCGCTGGGCCTCGGTGACCGAAATGCCGGGCATGGTGGTAGGCATATAAAGAATCGTACCTTCGTCCAGCGGGGGCATGAACTCACTACCCAATTTGAAATACACGGGCACAGTGCTGGCTACAATCACAAGAGCCAGCGCAATCACCGTCTTAGGATGGCGTAACACCCAGCGGCAAGGGCGCTCGTACAGTGCAAATAACACACGGCTGACGGGATGCTTCTCCTCCCGGACATAACGGCCCACCAGCAAGGTGTTCATGAGCGCCGAAAACGGCCTCCAGCGGAATTTGAACTCATCCATGCGGGTAAACAGCATCCGCACAGCCGGATCGAGAGTAATCGCCAGCAACGCCGCCATCGCAATGGCCAGCGTCTTGGTATAAGCCAGCGGGGTGAAAAGCCGGCCTTCCTGATCCACCAGCGTGAACACCGGCAGGAACGAAACGGCCACCACCAGCAACGAGAAAAAGACCGAGGGGGCAACTTCTATGAGCGCCTCCAACCGGATCGCATGGCAGTCCCCCGTGCCTCCTGACCGCTTCCAGAGTTCCAACTTCTTATAGGCGTTTTCAACCTCAACAATGGCCCCATCCACCAATACCCCGATGGAGATGGCAAGCCCGGACAGGCTCATGATATTGGAACTGATCCCCGCAAGATAAAGCGGAATGAAACACAACAGCACCGAGACGGGAATGGTGAGAATGGGCACCATGGCGGAAGGGAGATGCCACAGGAAAAACAAAATGACCAGGCTGACGATGATCATTTCCATCACCAGATCATCCTTAAGATTCCTTATGGCTTTCCTGATCAGACTGGATCGGTCATAGGTTGTCACTACCTCCACACCCTTAGGAAACGAGGGCTTGAGGTCTTCGAGTTTCGTCTTCACCCGCTCAATGACGTTCAAGGCATTTTCGCCATGCCGCATCACCACGATGCCACCCACCGTATCGCCATTGCCGTTCAGATCGGAGACCCCACGCCGGATCTGGGGCCCCAGAGCAATCGTTGCCACATCGCGCAATAACACCGGCGTACCCGACTTACCGGCCTTGACCACGGCCTTGCCAATGTCCTCCGAGGACTTCACATAGCCACGACCGCGAACCATATATTCCCGTCCACTCCACTCTAATAGCCGACCGCCGACTTCATTGTTACTGCGTTTTAGCGCATTGGCCACATCCATCATCGATACACCATAGCTCTGTAACCGGGCCGGATCGACCGTCACCTGATACTGTTTCTGGAACCCACCAATCCCTGCGATTTCCGCCACCCCGGGTACACTTTGCAGGGCATAGCGCAGCGTCCAGTCCTGGAAACTGCGTAAGTCGGCCAGATCATGTGTTCCGCTCTTATCCACAAGGGCATACTGGAAGACCCAACCCACCCCCGTTGCATCCGGACCAAGCTGGGGCGTCACTCCGGCGGGTAAGGTACCTTGAAGTTTGGACAAATACTCCACGACGCGACTGCGAGCCCAATAGATATCGGTTCCATCCTGAAAGATGACATACACGTAGGAGAAGCCGAAATCGCTGAAGCCGCGGATGGCTTTGACCTTGGGCGCCCCGAGTAAGGCCGTGATAATGGGATAAGTGACCTGATCCTCCAGAATGTCAGGACTGCGGTCCCAGGGGGTATAGACAATTACCTGGGTGTCGCTCAGATCGGGAATCGCATCCAGATTGATATGCTTGAGTGCATAGACCGCGTAGGCCATGGCCGCCGCCACCAACAGGATGACCAGCATCCGGTTGCGTGCGCTGAATTCAATGATGCGCTTTATCATAACTTATTTCCTCGAAACCGACTCCAGGGCGGCCCGCATGGAGGACTCGGAATCCACCAGGAAATTCGCGGATGTCACTACCCGATCCCCGGCCTTCAGACCCGAGAGAACTTCATAGAAACCGTCTACCCGTACGCCCAGCCCGACTTCCACGGGAATTAACGCACTATCGCCGCCCTCACGGAAGGCGTAGTTATGCTCCCCGGCCCGCATCACCGCCGCCTCTGGAATCGCGAGCCGCTCACCCAAGGAATAGGACACCCGGGCTTCAGCATACATTTCGGGTTTGAGCAGTAACTCCGGATTCGGGATTTCCAACCGCGCTTTCACCGTCCTGCTCACGGGATCCAAGGTTGGCGCCACAAAGCTGATCGTCCCCTTGAAAACCTTTCCCGGCCAGTAGGGCAAAGCCATTTCCAACGGCAATCCCTCATGCACGAACGGAAGGTCGGATTCATAAATATCGGCCTCGCCCCACACCGTGGAGAAGTCACTAACCACCAGAAGGGACTCACCTGGCATGATTTTCTGTCCGGCCAGGACACGCTTTTCCGTCACCCGCCCCGAAACCGGGGCATAGAGAGTGAGTGCCTTCACGGGTTCACCCCGTTTCTCCAACTGTCCGATTTGCTCCTCAGTAATATCCAGTAATTGAAGGCGACGCCGGGCAGCCGCTAATAATGCCGCTCCCCCGCCGTCAGCAGCCAATGCCTTGGCTTTAAGCGCAATCAAGTATTCCTGTTGCGCCGACAATAATTCGGGACTGTAGATGGAAAGAAGTGGATCCCCTTTTTTGACCGCCTGGCCTGTGGATCCCACTGAAAGCGACTCCACCCAGCCCTCCACCTTGGTGTTCACGCGAATCTGCCGGGTCTCGTCTGGCACAATTCGCGCCGACGTGCGCAAGATTCGTACCATGGGGCGAATTCCGATGGTGTCCAAGGCAAGTCCCATTCGCTGACGCGCCTCCGGCTTGATGGTAATGGCTACCAATCCCGGAACCTGACTGGTCGATGTTTCCGTACCGGAACCCGTATTCGCCGATTCCACCAGCACCAGATCCATCCCGCAAATCGGACATGATCCGGGTCGGTCAGACACTACAGACGGATGCATGGGACAAGTATACTTCACGGCCTTGGCAACCCCATGCGAAGAAGCCCGCTCCCGACACCCCATCGGCAATGTCACAAGAGCCGCTCCCAAAACACACAGTGCGATGACCGCTAATCCGCGCCTTGGAGAGTAAATAACCAACCCGTCGAGATTTTTCATTTTACCGACCCCACCTCTCTTGTGGAAAGTGAATCCTCCTCCAATACGCTCACCCCGCATGCACGAGCTAACCTGGCCCATTGCATACCCAGTTCAGCCTCAGCCATCACCGCCATCACCCGCGCATTCAGGAGAAACCGTTCACTTTCCAGAAGATCCATGAAATCCCCCTTACCACCACTACGGTAGGCCGCCTCACTGGCCGACAGGCGCAATTCTGCCTGGGGAATCAACTCCTTGGAGGTGAGTAATAGCGAACGTTGCGCAGCCTGAATTTGGATCAAGGCATCCTGCACTTCCTGCAGCACCTGCCGTTGTGCCGCTTCACGAGAGGCCTGTTCTGACTGAATCATACGATCGGCGCCACGCACCCCAGCTCCGATCTTACTGCGCCAAATGGGTAACTCAATACCCACCATGAACATAGCTTGGTCATCACCCGGCATACTCCGGAATTCCAGGCCTAGCTTGTAGTCAGGCAAACCCTCTTTTCCCATGAACGCCCGTTCCGCTTGGGCTCGCTCAATCCGTGCCTGCACCTGCTGAAGTTCGGGCCGACGTGCCAGCGCCTGAACAGCGATTTGTTCGCCCTCATCCGAAGAAATAGATTTTAGCGGCGGGGACACGACTCGACCAATAAAGGAGGCAACAGGCCGGTTCATCAGGGTATTGAGTTTGGTTTTAAGTGTCAGTTCACGCGCCTCAAGCTCAACCCATTTCTGCTTGAGCATGGTGATTTCGGTCTGCGCTTTTAAAACATCCTGCTGGCCAGCCCCACCCGTTGTGTATCGCAGGGTGGTAAGTTCTTCGATGCGGCGCAGCAATGATTCCTCCGAGCGCGTAATCCCAAGCACTTGCTGGACGGCACTTAACCCATAAAACGTTTCGGCGGCCAGCAGCTCCACATCAAGCGTTGTGGCCTGAGCTTCGGACTGCATAACATCCGCGTCTTTTCCCGCCATCAACTGCGTCAGCCCACGTTTGCCTGGCCAAGGGAATGATTGTTCAATCTCTACCCGTTTTTCATCCGTATTGGGCCAACTCCCTCCGCTGGCGGAATCCATCCCGCGATAGGTCAACATGGGATTGGCGAGAGAGCCAGCCTGGCGCGACCGTTCCGCCATGGCGCCAGCCTTTTGATTCACGGACTGAAGTTGGGCGTTATCCGCCCTTGCCGCCACAATCACTTGCTGGAAGGTGAGGGCATTGGTATCTGCCGCTTGTAGCGGCCATGCCACAAGAAACAGGGAAACCCCTAATATTAGCTTCATCACGGTGATCCTAACTGCCTACTGCAAACTGCCCACTGTCTACTGAATCACTTCTTCACCTTCTCCAGCATGACTCCCTGCTCCTTGAATTTCTTCATATATTTCTCAGGATCCTTGTTAAAAGCCGTAGAACAACCGCTGCAACAGAAATAGATGCGCTGTCCCTGATAATCCACGAAAATCTTTTGATCCACCCCACCACCCATGACAGGGCAAGTGGTCTGGGCCTTTGTAGCCACATTGGTTGACTCCGCAAACACCATTGATACCGAAGCCAACAACACTCCAACAAACAGTAATGCTTTCATCTTATTTTCCCTTTCATCCCCATACCAGCAGGCCATGGCTTTTTATACCAAAAAAGTTGCCTTGCACCAAGACAGAATCCACCTTTCTGACTTAATGTCATGGGGTTAAAGATTCGACAAACGACCGAATCTCATCGCGTACACGGCGGTATGCTTCCATCTCGCCGGGAAACGAGACAGCAGAAGAGGAGTGGAACGGTGCCTCAAATCCAACATGAATCAACCGGGGTGAACCTAGAACGATCGGTAACTGATCCTTGGCGTGATCGCTCAGTACCCTCTATGCATGGGTACCATCCCCCCCATCTCAAATGTCCATCCAAAGTATAAATCGTTCATGACCCAATCCTCACAAAACAATGGGGCGGGAAACGTCCTCACGACCGCTCCCCGCCCCTGCCTGCGAGCCTGCCTCAGAACACCGTCTTCTTCAGTGCCTGATCGATATCCTCCTTGATGTCTTCCACATCCTCCAACCCGATAGAGAGACGGATATAGTCCGCCGTCACCCCTGTCTGCTGTTGCTGTTCAGGCGTCAGTTGCTGATGTGTGGTCGAAGCCGGATGGATCACCAGACTCTTGGCATCGCCAATGTTTGCCACATGGGACAGAAGCTTCGCCGAATTGATGAACGTCTTGCCCGCCTCCAAACCACCCTTGATACCAAACCCGACGAGCCCGCCGTATCCTTTCTTCAGGTATTTCGAGGCCACTTTATGGCTGGGATCATTTTCCAATCCCGGATAGGTCACCCAACTCACCAACGGATGCTGATTCAACCAGCGGGCAATCTCCAGAGCGTTCGACGAGTGCTTCTGCTGCCGTAGCGGCAGCGTTTCAAGTCCCAGCAGAAACTGGTGGGAATTGAACGGACTCAGCGCGGCGCCGAGATCACGCAATAACGTCACACGAACCTTCAGGATAAAAGCCACGTTGCCGAGTCCAGGCACGTTACTCAACGCATCCCAGTATACCAGACCGTGGTAACTCGGATCCGGTTCCGTGAACTCCGGGAACTTCCCGTTGTTCCACTTGAACTTGCCCGAATCCACAATCACACCGCCAATCGAGGTGCCGTGCCCGCCAATATACTTCGTGGCCGAATTGGTCAGAATGTCAGCCCCGTAATCGAAGGGGCGAACCAAACCAATGCCGACCGTGTTATCCACCACCAGCGGAATCCCCGCTTCGTGAGCGATCTTAGCCAGCACTTCGAAATCCGGCACATCTAACTTGGGATTGCCAATCGTCTCCGCATAGATCGCGCGAGTCTTACTCGTAATGGCCCGCTTGAACGCCTCAGGATCCCGCGATTCCACAAACTTTACCGTACGACCCAGCTTCGGGAATGTATGGTTGAACAGCTGATAAGTCCCACCATACAGGTTATTACCCGCCACGATCTCGTCGCCCAGTCGCGTAATGGCCAGTAAGGCATAAGAAATAGCGGACTGCCCCGAAGCCACACCCAAGGCACCCGTTCCCCCTTCCAACGCGGCAATCCGCTGCTCAAAGACATCCGTAGTCGGATTCGTAAGCCGCGTATAGATATTGCCGAACTCCTTCAAAGCGAACAAATTCGCCGCATGCTCCGCGTTCTTAAATACATAAGAGGCGGTTTGATAAATCGGAACCGTGCGGGATCCCGTTGTCGGATCCGCCTGTTGCCCCGCATGTAATGCCAATGTACTGATTCCTTTAGTAGCCACTTTTCCCTCTCCTTCTTTATTGTTTTCTTTTATTTGTTTTGAACGTCCCAACAGAACATCCCAAAAGGCACTAAGCCCGGATCGATCTGCTGGTTTTGACTGTTTTTTGCTCATGGTCCCCTTACTCCATCCCGGTCCGGATCAGAACGCATACTGTGCGCTCAACACCAACCCATCCCCCAATCCCGTCTTGGACGTCGATGTCTCATCGCCCGCATTCACATAGGCTCCCACCAGGGTCAGGTTTTTGTTCGCGAAATAGGCCAGATGCGCATCCCAGTAACTTGCATTTTTAAAGGTGTCATATTCCGCACCCTGCTTGTATTCAAGGCCCACCGCCAGAAATGACACGGGAATCACGTCGATATTTCCGAAGAAGGTAATATCGCTGTCCTTATTGTAACCAAACACCCCTGTCACCTGCTCCTTGGTGGAGAGAATACCGCCCGAGAGCAGCACTGGCACCGGTAACTGGGTGATCAGCTTGGTAGCCACCCCATAGAAATCAAAGGCACTGTCATCTGATCCTTCCGCGACATTATCTGTCGATTTCAGGATCGATCCGACCGCGATGGCAGGAATATAAGCCTTGCCACCCGCATTCTCCGGAACCACCAGTAACTTGGCGCCAACATCTGACTTCTTGATATTCTCTCCCTTGGGTGCCACCACCTCATAGCCGTAGGACAACTCGAGCCTATCAAAGAGTGTCTCAGACACACCAATGGCGGTCCAATCCACATTCACGTCACTCAGGTTGACATACCAAGCGCCAAACTGAGGCTTACTCAGAGGGCTATCGGATTTTTCATCCTTATTCTGCCCTGAGGGATATGCCAGAGGATTGAACGCCACACCACCCGCACCCTGCAAGTTGTTCAGCGGCACCCCGGCCTGCGCCGAATACGCCAAAGACAACCCGATCATACCCGCTACCAAACTCCGCTTTCCAAACTCCACGAAACCCTGCTTCTTCATTTCTTTAGATTTCCTTTTTAAAATTTCACATTCGTTATTGTTTCCAGACCCACAAAAAAACCCGCCAACCTTTCTTCAGGTGCGGGCTATGCTGATTTGAATTTGAATTTTCCTTCAACAGTACCGCATAGCCCCCCTCTCCGGAGATGTACAAAGACAACACATGGACATCATCGCACCTGCTGCCTTGCCTCTTAATTGTTTCACTTCAAATTTCATTCTCGATTCACCTTTATTATGTACACTTGTTTGTCTATCGAATAACTACACTATCTCACAACATTGATAATCTGTAAATTAATTTTTAAAGTTTTTTATTTTTCAAATATATCGCTTTCATATTGGGAGGATCGACAATCCGTGCACTTGACATCCATCCAGTGAAAACGATAATTCGAATCAAGCATCTTATATGATAATATCTATAGACTTACTGACATGAGTATTGAATTTACTATTCGCCATGCAACCCATAACGACTGGCTCGAACTGCTGCGCCTGCTGAAGAGCTGCCATTTACCGATTGATGATTTGCGCCCGGAGAACGCCAGCCACTTTCTGGTCGCAGAACACTCCGGGAAAATTATCGGCAGCATCGGACACGAACCCTACGAGGAAATTGGATTGTTAAGATCGCTTGCAGTAGGGCCCGAAAATCGGCGCCATGGAATCGGGGCCGCATTGATCCAAGCCATGAAAAAGTTATGCAAGCAGTCCGGAGTTACGTCAACCTTCATATTGACAACCACCGCAGAAACGTTTGCAAAGCATCACGGCTTCAGCAACGTTCCCCGTGAAAGTGTCCCCTTGGCGATCCAGCACACAGATCAGTTCCGCAGTCTCTGCCCAAGTTCAGCCGTTTGTTTATCCTTGGCGATTTGATCCGCCCAGTTTCCGGGGAAAGTAGTTGCTGTAATCATGAAGACGGCTGTCTGCGCCCGAAGGGTGGGCCACACTAGGACCCGGCGATTACCACTCAGAAAAATGCACCTGTCGACCACGAGCCCCAAATCGGTTAATGCATCAAGAAATTGAAACACTGTGATGCTACGCGTCAAGGGAAGCCCGGACTTCAGAGGATTCCCGGCACCCCGGCCCGCCAAAACGTGAAAACGGTCCTGCCAATACCCGGCATTCTGAAAAGACACAATGCCGAAACGGGCCACACGCAGCATTTCGCGCAACACCGGGATCGGATTTTGCAGGCAACCGAGCGTCTGGCTCAAAATCACATACTCAAAGGCTTGATTCGCAAAATCTGCCAACCCTTCTTCGATATCACCATGCCGCACCGAGAACCCGTTCGCCACACAAGCGCGGACATTCTCTTCATTTTTCTCAACGCCTCTGGCAAAGATGGCCTTATGGGCCAGGAACTGAGCCAGCAAAGAACCATCCCCACAGCCAAGCTCCAAAATCCGGGTGCCGGCCGGAATGAGGTCAATGATAACATCCCAGTCCGGACGCTGGCTCATATTCCATCTCCCATTGAATGGCCGGGGTTCCAACGGCGGGTCCACGCCGTATTCCGCTCTGTCTCCACCTGTGTCAAAAAACCACGGATCAAATCAGTGAGCCGATCAACCTCAAGCAAAAAGCCGTCATGACCATAATCGCTATGGATTTCCAAATAGGTGGCATCAATGTCATTTTTCAGCAATACACGCACCAGTTCCTCCGACTGCGCAGGAGGAAATAACCAGTCCGAACTAAAACTGAGAATCAGAAATCGTGAAGCCACCGAACGGAAAGCGTCCGCCAAACTGGGCAAACCAAACGAGAGGTCGAAGTAGTCAATCGCCTTGGTTAAATAGAGAAAAGTATTGGCATCAAACCGTTCTGTAAACTGATGACCATGGTGTTTCAAATAGGTTTCCACCTGAAACTCCGGGGCAAAATCATAGCCATACACCTGGCGGCCACGCAAACGGCGGCCAAATTTTGAGCGCATGGATTGTTCACTGAGGTAACTGATATGGCCCACCATTCGGGCCACCGCAAGGCCAGAGACCGGGGCTTTACGGCCGTAATAATTGCCCCGATTCCAGTTTGGATCTGCGAAAATAGCCTGCCGCGGAACTTCGTTCAGGGCAATGGACTGGGCAGAAACACGGGCTGTAGAAGCGAGCACCAGCACACTCCGTACCCGCGCTGGATAGGAGACGCTCCATTGTAATGCCTGCATGCCCCCCAGACTGCCACCGATTACGGCGAGCAGTTCGTTCACGCCGAGAGCATCGAGTAAACCGCGCTGGCACTCCACCATATCGGCAACCGTGATAATAGGGAAAGTCAGTCCATAAGGGTGGCCAGTTTCAGGATTGATCGACAAAGGGCCTGTACTTCCCGAACAGCCTCCGAGCAAATTGGAGCAGATAACATAATATCGATTGGTGTCGATAGCGCGTCCGGGCCCCACCATATTCTCCCACCAGCCTGGTTTCTGACCCTCAACTCCGGGATGGGCCGCCACATGAGAATCTCCGGAGAGGGCATGACAGACCAGAATAACGTTGCTCTGTTTCTCGTTCCGACGTCCGTAGGTTTCATAGGCCAAGGTCACAGGGCCAAACATAACGCCACTCTGCAATAGCAGTTCGTCCGCCACCATCATTGTTTGAATTCTGCTCGTCATCCCTCACCATTTCAGTCTTTCGCCCGTCAAGTTCCGGTTAACCCCACCCTGTCACGTCAGGGCCTTCCGCAGATCGGCTTTAAGATCGTCGCCATTTTCGATACCCACCGACAACCGCACCAGATTGTCTTTTACCCCTCTCCGGTGCCGCTCTTCCGGCGGGAATGAAGCATGTGTCATACGCGGCGGATAGCAGACCAGCGATTCCACACCCCCAAGGCTTTCGCCCAAAGTGAAGAGTTTGAGCCGTGTCACAAAACATTCCACCGCCTCAAAACCGCCTTTCAACTCCAGACTGATCATCCCGCTAAATCCGGACATCTGTCGGGCAGCCAGTTCATGCTGCGGATGACTGGGAAGCCCTGGGTAAAAAACACGTTCCACAGCAGGATGTTTTTCGAGATACCGTGCCAACCGCAAAGCATTACGCTCATGCTCCCGCATCCGTACCGCCAGCGTTTTAAGTCCGCGTAGAATCAGCCAGCTATCCCAGGGGCCTGGCACTGCACCCGCCGCATTCTGATAAAACTTCATATCCTGGAATTCGTCCTCATAACTCGTGATGACTGCTCCGCCGATGACATCACTATGCCCACCGAGATATTTGGTGGTACTGTGAACAACGATATGGGCCCCGAATTCCAAGGGGTGCTGAAACCAAGGACTGGCGAAAGTGTTATCCACCACCAATAAAGCGTTCGCCTTGCGCGCCACCCTGGCCAAGGCGGCAATATCGGCGATTTTCAGCAACGGATTCGTCGGTGTTTCCACCCAGATCATGCGTGTATTCGGACGAAGCACACGGGCAAAAGTGGCTGGATCACGAACATCGGCATAGTCCACATGCAAGCCCCAGGGACGATAGATTTTCTCCAAAAGACGGTAGGTGCCACCATAGATATCGTCCCCTGCCACCACATGGTCTCCCGGTCTCAAAAGTTGAAGAACCGCCGTGGTGGCAGCCACACCCGATGCGAATGCAAGACCATGTATACCGCCCTCAAGTGAAGCCAATGCTTCTTCCAAAGCCTGCCGCGTGGGGTTTCCTGTCCGAGAATACTCGAATCCCCGTTGTTTCCCGATTCCATCCTGCTGATAGGTGGAGGTCTGGAACACCGGCACAGTGACCGCCCCGGTGGCGGCATCAGGCGCCTGCCCGTCATGAATCGCGCGTGTCTCAAATTTCATAAGTTGCTTCCTCTCTACGGGGCTCTCGTCCGTGTTCCCTTACCCAGGTGGTAATCAAGTCTGACCGCGTAATAACGCCAATGCCGCTTCGGTCCCGACCTTTCGTAACAATGATCCCTGCCGCACCGCCCAAGAGCAGGCGATAGGCTTCCGCCGCATCGGTTCGGACATCCAGACTCGGTAATGGTTTCGCCATAACAGCGGCAATTTCCTGATTGGAGAAATCCAGCCCATCATGGAGAACCTTCATAATCGAAGACTCGTTCAAGCTCCCCACCACCGTCTCCCCATCGGCGCCATCCACCACCGGTAACTGGGAGATGTCATGGGTTTCCATAAGACTGATTGCGCGGCTCAGTTTGTCTCTCGTACTGACCGCGATCAGGGAGGGCTGCTGCGACTTTCCTGCAAGAATGTCACCAACGGTCAACGGCGGCCGCATACGATCTTCCCAGAACCCGCTCTCCTGCATCCACCGGTCGGAGAAAATCTTGCTGAGATAGTTTCGCCCCGTATCCGGAAGCAAAACCACAATGACCCGGGGCCGGGAAAGACGTTGTGCGTACTTGAGCGCAGCGGCCAATGCCGTCCCTGAAGACCCCCCCGCCAGAATACCTTCCTCGCTCGCCAAACGACGGGCCGTATTGAAGGAGTCTTTGTCGCTAACCCGGATCATCTCATCCACCACCTGACGATTGAAGGTCTTGGGGATGAAGTCCTCCCCTATTCCCTCCACCTTGTACGCGCGGGGGCTGTCCCCGGAGAGGATGGAGCCCTCGGGATCCGCACCAACAATCGTGATCCCCGGATTGCGTTCCTTGAGATACTTGGCGGTGCCCGAGATCGTCCCTCCGGTTCCCATGCCTGCCACAAAAACCTCCACCTGTCCCTGACTGTCTTCCCAGATTTCCGGACCGGTCGTGAGCGAATGAATCAGCGGGTTATGGGGATTGGCAAATTGATTAGGCCGCCAGGCTCCCGGGATTTCCTTCGCCAACCGATCCGCAACCCCATTGTAACTCTCCGGCGAATCCGGCGGAACATTGGTAGCCGTAATGACGACCTCGGCCCCATAAGCTTTAAGCAGGCTAACTTTGTCCTCACTCATCTTGTCCGGCATGACGGCAATCATCCGATAACCCTTTACCGCCGCCGCCAAGGCGAGGCCAATCCCCGTATTACCAGCCGTAGCCTCCACAATGGTTCCGCCATGCTTGATCAACCCCGTACGTTCCGCAACCTCGATCATGGCCAATCCAACCCGATCCTTGACACTCCCACCAGGATTCAGCATCTCAGCCTTTACGTAGATCGTTGAGGCGACATCTGCCACGATACGATTCAGACGAATCAGCGGCGTCCGTCCGATTGCCTCTAAAATGTTACTATATTGAGCCATATTAACTCCTTCCGATTGCCGTAGGATCGGCACCACATTCTTGCCTTAAAATCAAAAAACCCGTCAACCTTCCGGTTGCGGGCTATGCAGACTTGGTTTGTATGTTCGTTCAAAAGTACCGCATAGTCTCCCTCTCCAGTAATGTGCAACAACAGCAATATATGGCCATCTTTGTGACCACGGTTGCCTCACTGCTCATTTTGCCCATTTCAAATTTCATTCTCGATTAACCAATGCGCCACATACTCTTGTATATCCATCAATTAACTTCACTATCTCACAACATTGATAATCTGTAAATGAACTAATTAAGTTTTTTATGAGTCTGTGATTTCGACCACCTCGAAGCCTGCCATTTCGATCATCCGTTTGTCGGCTTGGTAACCTTGTCCCGGCGTGGTAAGATAGCCTGGGGTGAACATGGAATTTGCAGGATAGAGAGCCAGCACCTGAAACGGACCAAGACAAGCTTCCCGACCACCTGCGATTCGGATTTCGCGATCCGGATGAACAAACCGGAACATGGCTAGAGTGCGAAGCACATCCCCTGCGGTAATTCTGGGTCGGCTCATGAGCCCCGTTCCTGGACGCGGATCTAAAAAATTCAGAGGAATAGAATCCGCTTTTACGTCGCGCATAGCCAGCGCCAGATCTATCCGATCTTCCAAGGTCTCGCCCATTCCCATCAAGCCGCCGCTGCAAAGCTCCATCCCGGCCCCCTTCACCCGTACCGCCGTCGCCTTGCGTTCGGCATAAGAATGGGTCGTACAAATCGTAGGGAAGAACCGTTCTGAGGATTCCAGATTATGATTGTAACGATCAACACCCGCCGCCTTAAGTTCCGCCACCTGCGCGTCATTAAGGATCCCCAGCGACACGCAAATGGACAAAGGGAACTCGCGCTTAATCCGCCTTACGACACTGGTAATCCGGTCAAGATCCGCTCGTGAAGGCGAACGACCGCTAGTAACGATGCAATAGCGGATGGCCCCCATCTCCCGGGCCTGTTTCGCACCCTGCAGTAGCTCTTCCTCACTCTGAAGCGGATAGCATGGCACTACTCCTGAACTGGTACTGGACTGACTGCAATACGCGCAGTCCTCACTGCATCCGCCACTTTTGGCATTACGAATGACATGTAAGCTGACCGTCCGTCCAAAATGATACTGACGCAACAGGAAGGCGGCGTGTAACAGGCTCAGGAGTTCATTCTCATCAGACTTTAGAATCGCCAGAGCCTCATCCCGTCCGATCCTCTCCCCCGCCAAAACACGATGACTAAAGGTCGCCCAACAATATTTTGCATCCAGTCCTGTTGTCATATCTGGTACTCGTATTCCAACGGATGGACAAAAAATGAAGGGCTGATGTCGCCAATGTTATCGACCCGGCCATCGCGGTAAGTATAACGGTGTACCACACCGCCGATCGCCTCGATTCGATTATCGGGGTGAATGCGTAATCCCATAGAGGTGGGAATGCCATAACCGATTTCCCCGTCAACCTGCCGCAGGCGCAGGAGCATTTTTAATTCTTCCCATCCATCCGTCTCATCATGCATATCACAGACTAGGGGAATAATCCCGATACAGTCAAACGATTCGGCAGTGGAGTTATCGTCCGGGTCACGCCATCGTACCCATTGCCGGGAGAGAAGAATGCTACCGGCCGAAAACCCGGCCAATACAGCCCCCGCCTGAAACCGCTTACGGATCAAGCCCGTCATACCGCGTTCAATCAACGTCCGCATGCCGAGATCCACATCACCCTCACTGATGAATATGACGTTGGAGGATTTAATCAGTGCGCAGGCATATTCCAGATCCGCCTCAGGATCGGCCAAGGGAACCAGTTCTACCCGGCCGGCACCACTGCGTTCAAAGAGAGTTTTGATGACGTTAAAAAATATAGGATCATCTTCGCTGGCTGTCCCAATATAAGCCACAACGGGATGTTGATGACCGGTTTCTCCCAACATTTCCCTAATCAACGGATCGCGAGTTTTCCGGTGGTGATAGGAATCCCCGGAAAGCAAATATACTGGCTTGATTGTGTCCACTTCATTGATAGACATAGTAATTATTCTGGTTTTGCGCCAAATGGCATTTCATGTATTGTTTTCTTTACTCTACTACGTCTATCGTGTTAGTGTATAGACAATTTAGATGTATGATCTTAGGCGGAAATTTTATGAAAAAGAGAGAGCTGATTGTAAATACCAAAAACGGGCTTCACATGAGAGTTGCCAGCGAGATTGTTAAGCTGGCCAGAGCTCATGATTGCCAGCTTTCACTTTCATGCAATGGCTGCAAACGGGCCAACGCTTGCTCAATCATGCAACTACTGACGCTCGATGCCGTCAAAGGAACAAACTTGGAAGCCCAGGCTGAAGGCCCGGATGCTGACCTCGTTTTCGAAAAACTATCAGATCTTCTTTCGGATGGCGCCGGGATCTAACTAAAAAGCCGCTTTCCGGTGTGTGCGCCCTGTGTGCGGGGAAGGTTGCCATCGTCCATTCATTTCGCTATAAGTAAAGGCTTGCGATGGTGCAACCAATGGAAGTGGGGATGATTATGCCTAAAATCGAAACAAACGTGAAAAAGACCAGGAAATCTACCGTCTCGGACACAAGTGAGGGTCAATCTGACGATTTGCGTCAATACCGGACGCTCGACACCGTCGAAGCTATCAAGCTAAGCTTTGAGAACCATCTGCGCTATACCTTAGCCCGCGACCAGTATTCGGCGACCGACCGGGATCGGTACATCGCACTGGCCATGGCGGTACGCGACCGTCTGATTGGACGCTGGATGCAAACCAGCCAGACCTATACCTCACGGAACGTCAAGCGCGTCTACTATCTATCCTTGGAATATCTTATCGGCCGTGCCATGGGAAATAACGTGATCAACCTCGGGATCGATCAGATCGTCGCCAAGGCCATGGCCGAACTAGGGCTCGATTGGAATTATCTGCGTGACTTGGAACGGGATGCCGCCCTCGGAAACGGAGGTCTCGGACGTCTGGCTGCCTGCTTCATCGACTCACTCGCCACCCTCGAACTGCCGGGTTACGGTTACGGAATCCGCTACGACTACGGTATCTTCCGCCAAGCGTTGCGTAACGGCAATCAGGTTGAGGAACCCGATAATTGGCTTCGGGATGGAACCCCATGGGATATCGAACGACCGGAATACCAATACCCCGTTCATTTCGGGGGTGAAGTGAAAGAAGATCGCGATGAACAGGGACGTCAAGTCTGTCGCTGGGTCAATCACGACACTATCATTGGCATGCCTTACGATTTCCCCGTCGCAGGCTACGGAAACAATACGGTCAACAATCTGCGCCTCTGGACCGCCCGGGCCTCGGAAGAGTTCGACCTCTCGTTCTTCAACAATGGCGATTATATCCGCGCCTATGAGCAGAAAATTCTGCGCGAGAATATCACCAAGATCCTCTATCCCAACGACCGCATCGAACAGGGCCGTGAGCTCCGCTTCAAGCAGCAGTATTTCTTCGTCTCCTGCTCCCTCCAGGATATCCTGCGCCGCTTCAGGATCAATAATACCGACTGGCGCGTATTACCCGACAAGGTAGCCATCCAACTGAACGACACCCACCCGGCCATGGGGATCGCCGAAATGATGCGCCTCCTCGTTGATGTCAACGGCCTGGACTGGGAACTGGCGTGGGATCTCACGACACGTGTGTTCGGCTACACCAACCACACCATTATGCCCGAAGCGCTGGAAAAATGGCCCACCCGCCTGTTCGAGGATCTGCTCCCCCGGCACTTGACCATCATCTACGAAATCAACCGTCGCTTCCTGCGTCAGGTCATGAACAAATTCCCGAACGATCATGAACGGCTGGGTCGCATGTCGCTCATCGAAGAAGGACATGAAAAACAGGTGCGCATGGCCTATCTCGCCGTCGTCGGCAGTCATAAGATTAACGGGGTTGCCGCCCTGCATTCCCAATTGCTCAAGGAAACCCTGTTTAAAGATTTCTTTGAACTGTGGCCGCAGAAATTCACCAATATGACCAACGGCATCACCCAGCGCCGCTGGTTGCTCAAGAGCAATCCGGCCCTGGCCGCCCTGATTACCAAAAAAATCGGAGACGACTGGATTAAAGATCTCTACCAACTCAAAAAACTGGAGCGCTTCACCAAGGATCCGGAGTTCAAGGCGGAACTGCGCCGGATCAAACATGACAACAAGGTCCGCCTGGCAGACTACATCCGCGTCGCCCATGGTGTGGACATCGACCCGAATTCTCTCTTTGATGTCCAGGTCAAGCGCATGCACGAGTACAAACGCCAGCTTCTCAACTGCCTGCACATCCTTCACCGCTATACACAGATTAAAAAAGATCCCGATAAGTTTGTCCTGCCCCGCACTTTCATCTTCGGTGGCAAGGCGGCCCCCGGTTATGCCATGGCCAAGCTCATCATCAAGCTCATCAACGATCTCTCCGCCGTGGTCAATACCGATCCCGACGTACGGGGCCGCATGAAGGTGGTCTTCCTGAGCGACTACCGCGTCTCATTGGCCGAGCGGATCATTCCCGCCAGCGACCTGAGTGAGCAGATCAGTACTGCCGGCACCGAGGCCAGCGGTACGGGCAATATGAAATTCGCGCTGAATGGAGCCTTGACCATCGGCACACTGGATGGAGCCAATATCGAGATCCGCGAGGAAGTGGGCGCTGATAACTTCTTCCTCTTCGGCAAAACCGTTCAGGAGGTGGATGCCCTGCGAGCATCCGGATATAAGCCATGGGACTATTACAACAGCAATGAAGCCATCCGGACCATCATTGACTGTCTGTCCGGCGACTTCATCAACCTGGAGCAACCAGGCTTGTACCGTTCCATCCGGGAAGCGCTTCTGGAACACGGCGACCACTACATGCATCTCGCGGACTTCGAATCCTATATCCAGGCGCAGCAACTGGTGGACGAGACTTATCTGGATGAGGATAAATGGACCCGGATGACGCTGATGAATATCGCCAATATGGGCAAATTCAGTTCCGACCGGACCATCATGGAATACTCGAAGGACGTTTGGAATATCAAACCCTGCCCCATCGAATTACCTAAGTGAAAATTGGGGACAGTATAATAAGCAATGGGCAGTTGGCAGTAAGCAGTGAATGAAGTGGGGAAAAGGGAATCCTGTGAAAAACAGAAATCCGATGGCGAGTTTTTTACCCACTGCCCACTGCCTACTGCTCACTTTCTTCAGCCTTTTCGTGCTCCCCGCCTTCGCCCTCGGCCCGCATGAGGTGCTGCTCCTGGCAAACCAGAACTCCCCACGATCCATGGAAATGGCACAGGACTATGCCGCCATGCGTCATATCCCTGCGGAAAACCTGGTGGCACTCGATCTCCCGGCCAGCCCGGCATTCGAGATAACCCCCGCCGAATTCACTGTCAGAATATGGAACCCCGCCCGTCAAGCCATTCGCGAACGCGGTCTGGCTGATCATATCCTCGCCTGGATCTATTCCGTTGACTTCCCCCTCCGTATCAGCGCCACCCCACCCCTCTCCCTTCAAGGTCTCACCTTCTTAAAAGGCCAAATGCCCTCGAAAGAATCCGTCGAGAAAGGCACCTATACCTCCCCGATTTTTGCCGGACCGGAAACCCCGCGCATCACCGGGTTCCCCGCTCAATCTCTTGATGTCCAGAATGCCTGGCTCGGACCGGATATGCCGCTTCCCAGCATGATGCTGGGCTATATGGGGCCCAACGGCAATACCCGCGAAGAGATCATGGCCTGCCTCAAAGCCGGCCTGCAGGCCGACCGGACCAGACCAGAAGGCACCTTTCTGATTTTGACCAACAATGACGTTCGTACCCTCTGCCGGGCATGGGAATTTACACCGGCCATCCGCGAATTGAATGCGCAGGGCATTACCACCCGCCTCACTCCTACCCCCCCGTCCGCTGCAGACAAAACAACGCCATTGATCGGACTTATGGCGGGAGCGGCAGAGATTCCTGAAATAGCCCAAGGTCAGTTCCATTTTCTCCCGGGCGCCATCGCGGAACATCTGACCAGTTTCGGCGCCGCCTTCGACAACAACGGCCAAACTAAAATCACCGCATGGATCCGGGCTGGAGCAACCGCCTCCGCAGGTACCGTTACGGAGCCCCTGTCTCTTTGGACGAAATTCCCTCAGCCGCGCTTTATGTCACACCAGGCGGCAGGCTGCACGATTCTGGAAAGCCTGATGCAGTCTATCCGTTGCCCCCTGCAAATTCTCCTTATCGGTGAACCGCTCGCGAGCCCTTGGGCTCCACTCTCAACAATGACCCTTCAAGGACTTGAAGACAGCCGGCTGAATGGCCGCAAAGTCATTTCCGTGAAGATCGCATCCCGCACAGGCGAAATTTTTAACCGTTTTATGTTTCTGCTCGATGGCAAAACCCTTCAACCATTGGGCAAATCCGTTGAGACCACGCTCGATTCCGCCACCATGACTTCAGGGCACCACAAATTACGGATTGTCGCCTATATGATCGGTTCGGTACGATCCCAGATATTTGCAGAATCTTCATTTGACGTGAACCCAAAGACACCATGAGAAAATGTATCTTTTTTGACCGTGACGGTATTGTGAATGAGTCACCGGGACCTGGCTATGTCGAACATTGGGAAGATTTTCATATCCTGCCAGAGTTCATCGATATCCTCCGTATCGTCACAGCGCTTGATTATGCTGCCGTCATCATCACCAACCAACGCGGTGTGGGGCGTGGTATCATGCCCCTTGCCACTCTGGAAGATATCCACCGGCGGCTGCAGGCCACCCTCCGGGAACAGCATGGCCTTGAACTGCTCGATATCTTCACCTGCACACATGATCACGACGCCCATTGTGAATGCCGCAAACCCAAGCCCGGGATGATTTTAGCAGCTGCATGCAAACACTCCCTCGATCTCGCCAATTCATGGATGATCGGGGACTCGCCCAAAGACACCGAGGCCGGTCGTGCCGCAGGTTGCCACACCATTCTCGTCAATCCGTCCGCTACACCAGACCTGGCCGATCTGACGTTCGGATCCCTGGTAGAACTGCGGAAGAAAATTTCCGCCATTCTGAATCCTGACCTCACCGCCATTCTTTTTGATATCGATGGTACGCTCCTGGATATGCAGGGCATTGGCAGAGAGTCATTCGTACGCACCCTGAAAACCACTTTCGACATCGAGGATGAACTGGATGGAATCAGTTTCGCCGGCAGCACCGATCTGGACATTCTGCGGCAGGTTATGGAACGCCACCAGCGGACTCTGACCGCGGGTGACTGCGACCGCTTTCACACCCAACTCCCCATCGCACTGGAGTCTGCCGCACATCACGCCGAGTTAACCTTGTTCCCCGGCGTCCGAACGCTCCTGGAAACTCTTTCCAACGCTCCCGACATCATCCTGGGTCTGGTTACAGGCAACGTGGAAGCCTGTGCCTGGATCAAACTACGGCAATTCAACCTTCACAATCATTTTGTGCTGGGAGCCTTTGGGAACGAACATGCGGACAGAAATGACATCGCCCGGCTTGCCCTGAAACGGGTGGAAGCTCGGCTCAAGCCCGGCCAAACCATCAAAGCCTGTTTTCTGATTGGAGACACCCCAAACGACATCGCCGCCGCCCATGCCATCAACGCCGTTTCCATTGCCGTAGCCACAGGAAAATTCACCATAGAAGCCCTGAAAGAGGCCGGCGCCATGGTGGTTCTCCCTGATCTTTCTGACACCGACTGCATTATGGAAATAGTCGCAGTGTCATCGCTCGCGTCATCCCCCTTGGCTCCGAAATCCCGCACATCCAGCAGTCCTTGACTTGTCATTCCCGCTCCTTCTTCGACCAAAACTACAGGTGTTTTCCAACCAGCCAGGCCGCCATGCCATCCAGTGCCATCTGCGTCCCGATGGTCATCACAATAAGACCGGTAATACGAATGAGAGCACTGAGAATATTATAGCGCCCCAGCGCACGCCCAATGGCAGGGGAGAAAATCATAACAATATGATTGACAGCAAGCGCCAATAACATCGCCATCGTGGGCATAAAGAGTCCATGCTGTGCCCGCAGCCCGATGCAGGCGGCAATGGTGGCGGGTCCGGCGATCATGGGGCAGGCGAGAGGAACCAAAGCCATATCTTCAAGTCCGGCGTGCGCGTCATGCTCAAAGAAAACGCCTCGTCGCAGTGCATTCAAGCCCACCCAGAATACCACCACGCCGCCTGCCAGTTGCAGAGAATACAAGTCCACACGGAAAACGGATCGTAAAAGAAAATCTCCGACAATCATCGCCCCCAACAGAATACCAACAGCGACCATGCTGGATTTGGAGGCTAGGGAAAGAAATCGCGCCTCCCGGTGCTCGGGGGGCAATGCCGCCAAAATGGATACTTTGCTTATGGGATTGATGAGCGCGAGCAGGTAGAGAGCATTGATGAATATGGCTTCCAGTTCATTCACGATTTTTCTCCAGGCAAAGCAACATGCCCTGCCCCGGCGCAAGCCAGTTATTCTCACCTTTCCAAGGCTCAACTTTACCTGAATATGAGTTGACCATATGAATCTGTCCCGGCGTTTTGAATTGGACCTGGAAGCTGGTTGATTGCCGCAAGTCTTTATTGACGACCATCACAAACGGCTGTCCATCCGGCGCTTCGAATTCACCGATCAACAGATTGCCACCCGTAATCGTGTCTTTCAACCAGCGACTTGTCTGACTACCGGTGCATCCCTCGGGAATGTCTGAATGATGAAAGACATTAATGCTTCTGAGCTTCAGATAGATCGGGCCCAGACGATGCAACTGGAGATTGACACTACGAAGCATGTCCCAGGTTGGCGTCCTGTTTCCAAACTGGTCTATGGGAGCCAGCCGATAATTGCCAATTGAAGGCGCGATGTACGTGAAATAGCTGATGCCCCGGCCCCCGTATGCCAGTGTGGTATACAATTGAAAACGCAGCCCTGCATCCGAAGGCTCGGCATAATCGAAATGAGCATTGGACAACACAATATTCCAAAAGGGAATCCCGTGGCGTAACGCGACGGACCGCACCACCTCCAGATTCACGAAATAACCGGCTCGCAGGGAACCGTCATTCATCAGCGCATAGTGATCGTAGCTGATGAATTTTGGCTGAACCGTCTGGACATAGGTCTCCAGATATTCCGCATAGGTCGGAACCTGCATTTGTTGCGGAGAGGCGTAATTCGGGAACAGGTTGATATAGAGACAGGCATCCGGATCGGCTTTCCGATAAGCCTCTGCCCATTTTTTCAAACCAGGATAGACCCCGGCGCCAGGCTCATCGCGCAGATAAAATCCGTAGGCAGCCTTGTGCTTCGCCACGCGTTTGACCAAAGCTTTTACACGCCGCCCGATTTCCCCTTCGCCCAACCGCGCCTCAGCGTCACCCACATGCGTGCGGGGATCAGACACGATGGCTTTCAACCCTGCCTCCCGGACTTTCTCAAGGTTCTCCGGCTTGACAAATCCCGCCAAGTTGAACCCACACTCTCGGATTTCCCTGAATGCAGATTTGTTCCCCTCCATCCAACTCCACGGCAAAATCGCAAATTCTTCCGGCTTCAGCATAGGTATATCTTTCATAAAAGTAATTATCGACACCATCTATCAACAACTATGGGGACGAATTAACTGATATTCAATTATTTTCGCTTAAACATGTATCTTCGCCTTGTCACCTGGCGGTCACCATGACTTACTGACATTTTCCTTTGCTTCGCCATGACTAATAAGTAAGGTAGTATGCATGAAGACAACCATAGATATACCTGATTCATTAATGGCGCGCTGCAAGAAGGTGATTGGCGAACAACATGTGACATTTCGCAGTCTGGTGGAAGAAGGCCTTGACCGGGTGCTTGAAGAACGAATCCACCGCAAACCGTTCAAGCTACAATCTGTTCCCTTTCGCGGGGGAGGGTTTCAGCCTGGATTTGACGAGACGAGTTGGGATCGCATCCGAGATGCGGCCTATGAGGGGAGAGGCGGATGATTGCGGTAGACACCAATATCCTCGTTGCATTTCACCGGACCGAATATTCGCATCATAACGCGGCGGTGGAAGCACTCACATCGCTGGCGGAAGGCTCGGAATCGTGGGCTATTCCCTGGCCTTGCATCCACGAATTCATCGCCGTGGTGACGAACGGGCGCATCTTTACCCAACCGACCGAACCCGCTGTCGCTGTGAGCGTGGTGGATGCCCTGATCGAATCTCCGGTGCTTCGCCTACTGGGCGAAGGGGCCGTGTACTGGGGCTCGTTACGCGGCCTGATCCTCAAGGGAAAAATCACGGGCGCCCGCGTGCATGATGCCCGAATCGCCGCAATCTGCCTTGAGCACCGCGTACGCTGCCTCTGGACCGCAGATCGTGATTTCACGCGCTTTCCGACACTCAAATGCAGGAATCCTCTGACCTCTTGAACCGGATCATCTATGAGGAATTAGGGATAAACAAATAGCCTTGCGAATCCTGTTTTCAATCAGCAACAGTCCGCCTTATGGATCACTGCTACAGCATCCTCCTCCCCGCCAGTGCTGTCCCCGAATGGCCAACGGAGGTACCCCTACCGGTCGAATCGGAATGGAAGCGCGACTATGCCGCCACCGTTCAACGCCTGATCAGGGACACATGGGAAACTTTTACTTATCGAAGAATCCGATAATGTAAATTGCTATTCCTTATTACCAATTGTTGTCCCAAATGACGAAACAGGCGTTAATAGCTGCTATTGAAATGCTCCCTGTATAAATGTTTTTATGCGTGACCGGAATTCATGGTTTTGAGATGCTTCGCCGGTCTTAAAAAAGGTTATCACTATGTCTGAACGACAACTTCTCAGCGGTAATGAGGCGGTCGCCTTGGGAGCCCTCCATGCAGGCTGCGCCCGCGGCACCGGGTATCCCGGGACCCCCTCAACCGAAATCCTTGAATATTACGATGTCATCGGGGGACAGGCCGAATGGGCGCCCAACGAAAAAGTGGCCGCTGAGGTCGCCCTGGGCGTCGCCTTCGCCGGTGCCCGTGCCATGGTGACCATGAAGCACGTCGGCCTTAATGTGGCTGCCGATGTTCTGTTCACCTGCGCCTATAGCGGCGTCCAAGGCGCCTTAGTCTTCGTAGTGGCAGACGATCCCGGTCTCGCCTCAAGTCAGGACGAACAGGACACCCGCCGTTATGGCATCGCCGCCGGTGTCCCCATCCTTGAGCCGGCCAACTCACAGGAATCCTATGATTATATCCGGTTGGCTTTCGCGATATCCGCCCGCTGGAAGACTCCGGTCATTCTGCGTATGACCACTCGGGTATCGCATACCACGTCTGTTGTCCAGCCTGTGGACACCCCTGAGCCCCCCGCCAGCCCCCATTTCGTGCGCGATATTCCCGGCCGCGTCATGGTTCCCGGTCATGCCCGGATCAAGCACAAAGCCCTGCGCGCCAAACTCGCCGAAATCCAGGAATGGTGCGAAACCGAAGGTCCTAACACCCTGATCCCCGGTCAATCAGGCATCGGCATTGTCTCCTCCGGTATTGCCAGCATGCATGCCAGGGAAGCCGCTCCGGAAGCCGCTTTTCTCAAACTCGGAATGACCTATCCCCTGCCGTTTAAACTGATCCTGAATTTTCTGAAGAATCAGACCCAGCGTTTTGTCATTGAGGAAAATGACCCATTTCTGGTCGAACAAATCCGTGCCGCCGGTGGTCATGTTCCCTGGAACCCGGAACTCTACCGGATGGGCGAGTTGACCGTGGATCGCGTACGGCGCATTCTGAAAGGCGACACCACCCCCGAACCGCCACTCCCAAAAGGGCGCCCGCCCAACCTTTGTAACGCCTGCCCGCACGGATATGTCTTTGAGATCCTTAAAAAGCATGACTGTATCGTGGCTGGCGATATCGGGTGTTACACACTCGCCGCTCTCCCACCGCTTTCTGCTATGGACTCCCAAATCTGCATGGGCGCCAGTATCGGCGTTGGACTGGGACTCCGCCATGTTCTGCCCGAAGTGGAAGCACGCCGGGTGGTCAGTGTCATCGGCGACAGCACCTTCATGCACAGCGGACTCACCGGCGTGACCGAAATGGTATTCAACCCACCCCCCACCGGCCATGTCCTCATTGTGTTGGACAACCACACTACCGCCATGACCGGCCAGCAGGAGAATCCCGCAACCGGGCGACGGCTGGATCACACACCTACCAATCGAATCATGATCGAAGAGGTGGTCAAAGCCATGGGTATCAAGAATGTCACTGTCCTAGATCCGGTGCGACAGAACGCAGAACTTGAAGACACCCTGCTCAAGGCGCTTAAGACTAATGAATTAACCGTCATCGTTGCGCGGCAGCCCTGCCTGCTGGCCGCCGGACGTATCCGCTCCTATGAGCAACAGACAAGGAACACACCTTGAAAACAGATAAAACAATCAATATCCGAATCGCCGGGCTCGGGGGGATGGGAATCCTAAAGAGCTCACAGATTCTCGCCGAAGTCCTTTTCCGTGCCGGATATGACGTTAAAAAAGCCGAAGTGCATGGCATGAGCCAACGCGGCGGTTCGGTGACCAGCGATATCCGGTTCGGCAAGGAAGTCCTCAGCCCGATGATTCCCAACGGAGAAACTGACTTTCTTCTGGTCCTGGCTCCGGAAGAAATAGAAATCCAACGGCCGGCTTTGCGACCCAACGGGATCTTGATCAATGCCACCTCCTTCAATAACGTCGCCCTACCCAACCGGAAAAGCCTGAACATCGCCATGCTCGGCACCCTGAGTCGGTATCTCGATCTCCCGGTTGAGGTCTGGCGCGAAATGATCCTGGAAATATTTCCTGAAAAATTGCACGCCAGCAATCTGGCGGCTTTTGAAGCCGGTCGCAACCTTGTCAACTAAGGAGCCTCATGAGCAATAGTCCCATCCATCCCGACAGCTACGCGGATTTCCTCTGCCCGGATGAGTTGCAACGCATTCAACTCCATCGCCTTCAGGCCGTGGTGCAGGCTTCCTATGATAATGTTCCCCTGACACGGAGTCGCATGGACGCCATCGGGCTCAAGCCGGAGCACATCCAAACACTGGCCGACACCGCCAAACTACCGTTCACGCAGAAATCGGATCTGAGGGACACCTATCCGTACGGGTTGTTTGCCAGACCCATGAAGGAGATCGTCCGGTTACACGCCTCCAGCGGCACCACCGGCAAGCCGATCGTGGTCGGCTATACCCGGGACGACATGAAAGTCTGGTCCAGTGTCATGGCACGCACTTTTTGCGCCGCCGGACTCACGGAAAACGATGTAATCCAGAACGCCTTCGGGTATGGTCTTTTCACCGGCGGGCTTGGCGCTCATTACGGGGCTGAAGCACTGGGCGCCACGGTCATCCCCATCTCCGGCGGCAACACCGAACGCCAGATCATGGTCATGCAGGATTTCGGCGTCACCGCCATTTGCTGTACCCCTAGCTATTTTCTCCACCTCATTGAAGCAATTGAGGCTACCGACACAGGATTTAAAGACCTGAAGCTGAATGTCGGAGTGTTCGGAGCCGAGCCTTGGACTGACGGCATGCGAGCCCGTATCGAAAAACGGGCTCACATCAAAGCCTACGACATCTACGGGTTAACTGAAATCATCGGCCCCGGCGTCGCCACCGAATGTTCCCAGCAGTCCGGCCTCCATGTCTTCGAAGACCACTTCCTCATGGAAATTGTAGACCCCGATACGGATCAGGTCCTGCCGGATGGCGAAGAAGGCGAGTTGGTCCTGACGACCCTCAGCAAACAGGCCATTCCCATGATCCGCTACCGGACCCACGACATCACCTCCATCATCCCGGAACGCTGTGCTTGCGGACGCACTCTGCGCCGCATCGGACGGATCAGCCATCGCAGCGACGACATGATGATCATCCGCGGCGTGAACGTGTTCCCCTCGCAAATCGAGAGCGCTCTACTTAAGGTCGAAAAAACGCTGCCGCATTATCAGATCGTCTTGAACCGCAAGGGCGGTCTAGACCAAATCGAGGTACAGGTGGAAGTCACCGAGGAAATGTTCCGCGACCGGGTCAGCGCCCTTGAACAACTCCAGAAAAAAATCTCCCACGCCATTGAGCACGTGATTGGGTTGCGGGCGAATGTCCGCCTGGTGGAACCGCAAACGATTGCACGCAGCCAGGGCAAGGCCAAACGAGTGATTGATCAACGCAAAGAAGGGGTGGCACCATGAAACTCAAGCAACTATCGGTATTTCTGGAAAACAAACCCGGCCGCCTGAGCCAACCTTGTAAGGTACTCGCCGAAGCGGGCATCAACATCCTCACCCTCTGCCTCGCCGACACCGAGCAGTTCGGTATTCTGCGCCTGATCGTCAAAAACTGGGAGAAAGCCAAAAGCGTTTTGGAAAAAACAGGTTGCGTTGTCAATGTCAGCGACGTCCTCGCCATCGAGATTCCCGATCGCCCGGGCGGCATGGCCAGCATTCTGGCTTTTCTGGAACCCAGCGGGGTTAACATCGAATACATGTACGCCTTCACCCTGAAGCGCGGCAGCAATGCGGTACTGATCGCCCGGATCGAAGATGCCGACCGCGCCATCGAAATCCTCCGGCAAAAAAACGTCAACATCCTGGATGCCTCCACGTTCTATACACTAACCTGACGCGGCATCGCCAAAACTAAGAAAAGATTTTGAACAGCACGCAAAAATCGCAAAACGGTATTCTTTGGATTGAAGAAGCACCATGGCGGGATTTTTGGTCCCGCGTAGGCGGGATAAAAATACCGCCATATTGGCTTAACCTTCGCGATCTTCGCGAGCTTCTGTTCAAAATTCTTTTCAATTCAGTCTATGACCAGGATGTGATCGAAAGGACTCGAAAAATATGGCGCTGATTCAATGTGATTTTTATTCCGAAAGTCTCGAACTTTGCTCGTCCATGACGGTTATTCTGCCCCAGAACACCAGAAGTCAGATCGGAATGACTGGCACGGCGGGGACTAAAAAGCATCCCGTCCTTTATCTCCTGCACGGAATGTCGGACGACCATACTATCTGGCTACGGCGCACCTCCATTGAACGCTATGTGTCCAACCTAGGCCTCGCGGTGGTTATGCCCGCCGTAGCGCGCAGCTATTACACCGACATGCAATACGGCCAAAAATACTGGACCTTTGTCAGTGAGGAACTTCCCAGCCTAGTGGAGTCTTTCTTCCCGATTTCCGACAAACGGGAAGATACTTTTACCGCTGGCCTCTCCATGGGCGGTTACGGAGCTTTCAAGCTGGCGCTGGCCAGGCCGGGAAAATTTGCCGCCGCAGCCAGTTTATCCGGTGCGCTGGATCCGATGGAATTGGCAAAATTCATGCCTGACCGGGACCTCGAACACCTTAGTATCTTCGGCAACAAGTCCGCTTACGGAACCTCGAATGATCTCTATCATCTGTCGCGGGAATTAGCCCAATCAAACGCCCCCAAACCACGGCTGTTCCAGTGCTGCGGCACGGAGGATTTTCTGTATCAGGACAACCTGAAATTCAAGGCCCACCTGAATTCCCTTCATTTCGACCTGACCTATGAAGAAGGCCCGGGCACACATGAATGGGGTTATTGGGACACCCATATCCAACGCATTCTCCAGTGGCTCCCGATCCGCAAAGCATAACCGGATTTTAATTCGCCGCCTTCTTGAGCACCCCGTAATTGCAGGGAGATTTTCCAGGATTCACCTCCTGCTGACCGGAAATGTGCAACTCATAATTGCCTTCGGGAGGAAACAGGTAGCTTTCAAATTGGGTTCTCACCAAGGGGGCCGGCGACCGTTTTCCATTATAGAAGATTCGCAAACCGTTTTGGACACTTGTTGTCATAAACAATGAACCTCCCGCCGAAGAAATCCACCGGCAATTTAAAGAGATCGCCCTTGCCGGGTCAATCCCGACTTCCGTTTCCGCCTGGGCACGTGTTTCGGCAGCAACCGCCTTCTGGAGCGGGGTCCACGGCCTGTCCCCTTCGTTGTACACCAGTTGTACCAACGGCTTTCAGGCCGGGAGTACTGGGGACACCACTCCTTGACGCCCAGTTTCCACAGCTTGGCTCAGCGCCTCCATAATGGCAATGGGGGCCAGCATCCGGACATCATCAAACGGCTCCTCGCGAGTCGTGAACATTCTGGTAAATATCGCGGTAGTGGCCAGATAGGAATTGGAATCCGAGACAAATGGCACATGAAACGCCCCGTCAGTGCCAATGGCCGTAACCGAGAAGGATGAGGCGCCCGCCATAGCCATCGTGGCAGTCACCCCTTCAGGATAGCGGATCACTCCCATGAAAGTACCCCCGTCATCCGTAGCCGTTACCGTTTTGGCGTCGGTTCCCAAAAGTCCCACCATCAGTTCGATTTGATGGATTCCATAGAACCAGACACCACCCCAAGGACTATGAGAATCTCCGGGCCCGCTAAAATGTACCGTCCTGAGCTTGCCGATGGTCTTCATCTTTTCCTTAATCATCGCGGCACAAGCCTGATGCGGAAGCGTACTCATCGTCGTCACAACGCCATGCTTCTCGCGACGCCATTTCAGGAACTCACGCGCCTCCGCCAACGAGGTACTGAACGGTTTGTCCACAAACACCGGGATGCCTGCTTCAACAAACGGACGGGCCGCGGCAAGATGGTATTTGCCATCACGATGGTCGATCATCAAACCATCGATTTTACCGAGCATCTCCGCAGGATCGCGCACAATGGTCGGGATACACCCCGCCTTGGCGGTCTCTACCGCAAAGGTTTCCTTCTCACCCCAGATATGCGTCACGGCAAATCCCGGAGCCAATCCAGAAATATTGATTATTGTCGCAATCCTGGTTGCATGCGAGTTTTCGGCCCCGATAATCCCGATTCTGAAAGGTTGAGCTGTCGTCATTTTCCCTTACCTCACAGTGCTTCAGGATGTTTTAGAACCTTACGCACGGCATCGGCAATGTCCTGCATGTCCGAACGATCAGCAAGGAGCATGTTCTGGGAAAGCCAGCAGGCGTCCCGGCAAACCGCCTCACACACCGGAAAATCAATCGGGTCATAAGGCAATTCTTTCCGGGCATTCCGCCATCCCGTATAGGGGCCAAAAGCTTTCTTGGCAAACAACGGCTGGGAATAAAGGCCCATCGGATACCCGGCCGTCGCCGGAATGCCTTCGGCGTTGAGAGCCGCCAGAAAACGCTCGCGGGACACTCCGCCAAAAGCCGCCGCATCATAACGGAAAGAATACACATGATAGGAATGCCGCGTCTCTCCGTGGCCGCGGGTCATGGGGGCAATCCCCGGAATGCCGGATAACAACTCATTAAGCAAGAGCCCGTTCGTGTCACGCCGCACCGTCTGCTCCTCCAGCCGCGCAAACTGCGCCAGCAAGAGGGCGCCCTGCAATTCCGACATGCGGTAATTCCCGCCGATCCTGTGATGCTCATACCAAGCCCCACCCTGCACGCGTCCGCAATTTTGGGAAGAGCGGCAAAGCGCAGCATACTGTTCATTGTTCGAAATCAGAATGCCCCCCTCACCGGACGTGAGGTTCTTGCTGGATTGGAATGAAAAACTGCCGATATCACCCAATGCACCAACCTTGTGCCCTTTATACATCGCGCCATGCGCATGGGCAGAATCCTCAATAACGACCAGTTTATGTCGCCGCGCAATGGCCAGAATACGATCCATATCGGCGGCCTGCCCGCCAAAATGCACCGGCATGATGGCCCGTGTTCGCGGCGTGATGGCCGCTTCGATTTTCGTCGGATCGAGATTGCAGGTATCCGGCTCGATATCCACAAAAATCGGCGTGCCGTTCGCCTCGACCACAGCCGAAGCGGTGGCCAGGAACGTATAAGGCGGGACAATCACCTCATCCCCCGCCTCCAAACCGGCCGCCAGCAACGCGATGCGAAGCGATACCGTCCCGTTGAAAGTCGCAACAGAGTAACGGGCCTCATGATACCGGGCAAAGGCCTCCTCAAACGCCTGCACCTTCGTACCGGCCGAGCGACCCCACTTCCCACTCCGAATCACCTCGACAACCGCCGCTTCGTCCGACAATCCGAAAATCGGCCATTCGGGAAACGTTTTGGTTCGCAGCTTCGATCCACCCTTGATTGCCAGTTTTGACATAATCGATTCTCCTTTTCCACTGATTCTTCCAGGGAATAACTCTGTTGACATGAGTCCTGAAATGTTTCAGATTTCACGCGCTATGTCAACAAGACGAACCCCTATCCAACCTCACTCTCGCTAACCTTCTTTCACCCCCTTCTTTGGAGAATTTGGCATGACCACAACACGCGAAGCAAAAACTATTCTAGAGATGATTCAGGAACCCGCCGCCTTTGGCGGCAATCCGCCTTTTTGGGCCGAGGCCATGGCCGTCATGCCATCCGAAAGGGCACCGTTTCTGGATCCCAACACCATTCCCGCCCGTTGTGCCGCTGTCGGCGTGGCAGCCGACCGGCAGGCCCTGCTCACCTCCGTGGCCGCCACCATCGCCGCCGATCCGGCCTTGAGCACGGTTGCCTGGTATCTGCACTGGCGCGTCTTCATGGCTCCTGAAAAAGGACTGCTTTCAGCCCCGCCCACACTCCTCAATCGGCTGGGTGAGCAAGCGGGTGCCTTTTATCTCCTGCTGTCCCTCGATTTCGCCCCGTACCTCACCGCCTGGCACCAGCGTCTAGGTTATCCAAAGGAAGTCACCCAACAAACCCTCCAGCAAATCATCTGCTTCGAATCCAATCACCTGCGCAGCCGCGGCTGTCCCGGTATCTTCGAAAGCCAATTCGGCTGGTTCGCCACTTACCTGGTTGACAGCTATGTCCGGCTCGGACGGTTCGAATTCCAATTACACGCCTACGCAGGCGGCGTCAGTGCCTGGAAACGCGATTCCGATGGCCAGGTGATCGCGCTGGCCGAGCAAGGGGCCCGGGTTGGTGACAACGGCGTGTTACTTAACGGCAACGCCCCAACCTCGGAAGGATGGGTTGCTCAGTTGACGGAAACTCCCGAAGCGGTCACCGGCTTTCCTGTGGACCCTGAGGGCCGCATTATTCACAAGCAAGTCCGCCTCGAACGCCCAACCTGGAAACCTTGCCTGCGCATGAAGGATACCGTTCTGGACATGCACATCCCCGCCGGTGGCGGCATGGACTGGGCCAGCATCACGGACAGTTTCCGGCAGGCACATGACTTCTTCACCCACCACCACCCTGACCGCCCCTTCGCCTCGCTGGTCCTCTACACCTGGTTCATGGATCCGCAACTGGCCGATCTCCTGCCAGCAGAAGCGAATCCATTACGGCTTCAACGCTCCGTCTATCTTTATCCCGGATGGCCATCTGGAGCCAGCGCACTTTGGTTTGTATTCCTGCGTGACCTCGCCAATGTGGACTACGCCACGCTCCCGCGCGACACGTCCCTGCAACGCGCCCTGGCCGCGTTTCTGGAAAAAGGCGGAAAGTGGAACAGTGGCGGCATGTTCGTCCTGCCGGAAGACATGCCCCATCTGCAGGAAGGCCTCTACCGAGATCGATTCCGCGCCCTACGCCCCGAACTGGGCCTGTAAGGGCTTCTTATGACCGCGTGTAGGCTGGGCTCAGGGCGAGCTCCAGGATGTCACCTGGGTCGCGCTCGGGGTTCCAGATCGTTTCTGCAAAGAGAGCCACGCTGGACTGAATACGCTCTTCAAAAAGGCCATCCTCAACCAGGCCCGTTACGGTGATTGAGGTCGGGTTGCATTTCAGAATCTCCCTATAGAATCGCACGGCCAATGGATAGTTACGCAACCAGAGCGCATTGACTCGGTCCCAGTGAGGCTGACGCGCCATTAGGCGATCGGCAATAAACTGGGGATCGCATTCCCCGAGCAGGAACTGTTCGTGATGCTCGAATTCATCCGGCCAATCAATACAAGCCCACCCCTTGGGCACCATGGCAAATTCTGAATTTTTCCGGAAACTGGCCAGCTTAAGGGAATACTCCAGAGTCTCCTCAAAAGTCCGCATTCCTTCCGGCGCGATCGCATACACGGTTTCAGGCGAATAGGAAAAGGGCAGCGCCCCGACATCCTCCCAGACAATCGTAATGCGCGGATCCAATCCAGCCAGATCGGTGTACCGTTCCCGGATAGACGTGGCGTGCAACCCGAACTGCAGGTTCAGCCCGGGATATTTCGCGAGAAGTTCCGGCCCGATTTCATTGACCATCTCGCACACAATCGCCGCCAGGGATTTCCCGCCAGCCTCTGTCTGCGTATGCTCGGTCAGTGTCTGGAAGTAAATGCCATCCATATCAAGATGGGCATAATTCGTCTCATACTCACGGAAAACCAGTTCTTTGATTTTTCTTCGATCCTCAGCCTTGGTCAGGTCATGTTCCTGTCCCCAGCCCCAGGGGAACCCCAGAATGATCTTGATGCCACGGGCATGGGCATAAGCAATAATTTCCTTAATGTTTACGGGCGGGTAGTCATTCCAGAGGGTCAGCATGTTCAGCTTCAGGCGCGCCATGTTATCCAGATAGCGGCGGTAATCATAGACGACATACCCCCAGGTCCAAAGACCACGATTGCCAATCAACGGCTGCTCCTGAATCGCAAAGTCCTTAATCGAATCAAAGGCATTTCGCAACTTCCCTACTGTCGGTCGCTCCACGGTAATCGTCGGGCTGGCAAGGTGGGTGCCGAAATGCGCGACCCCATGGAGAAGCCCTGCCTCGCTCTGCCCGGCAATGACCATCAGACGCATTCCCGGCGCCCAGGGGGCCTCCATCCCGGCCAAGGCATAGGCTTGCGGATGATTCGCCAACTTGATTTGACCGTCACGGATCAATTTTCCCACCCAGGGATTGCTGGCAGGAGTTCCAAGGAGCACCACATGACTCTCATTCGCCGAAACATAAGCACTGGCCGGTATGCATTTCACCACGTACGGCAAATGTTTCTGAACCATCGCATTTAACTTCTGGATGGCAACTTGCTCCATCCCCGTGTAGGCCCCGAAAACAAGCGTCCAACGTTTGCCTTCATATCTCGGTTTGTGCACGTTCATATAGGATTCCTTTCAGTCTAACATCATGCCCGCGTAACGATATAGACCTGCCCCTGCTCCACGGCAAAACCCATTTTCCCATTGGAACACTTAAACGCAACCTTACGCCCTTCAGCCGTCGTGACACAGAGCTTCGTCTTCCCTACAAGGAGCGTACAGTCTCGTGAACGTAAGGGGATAATCTCGGCCTTCTTGAGCTTCCCATTTTTCCATTCAATACTCAGATCGTATCCCCCGCGTGCCCGTAACCCGGTCACATGCCCCTCCGGCCAACAGTCAGGCAGAGCCGGAAGGAGATGCAATTCCTCGTGATAGCTCTGCACTAACATCTCCAATACCGCGGCGGTTCCACCAAAATTGCCGTCAATCTGGAAGACTTTCGGCGGGTGCAGATCCAGAAGACTATTCGTGGCAAAATCGACAATCAGCGCCTTCACATGCTCCATCGAAATGTTTCCCTCACCGAGCCGCGCATACAGACACGCCACCCACGCCCGACTCCAACCCGTATGCCCGCCAAAACTGGCCAGCCGCCGTTCAAGAGACACCCGCGCGGCCTTCCAAAGTGCCGGGGTACGTTCCGGTGTTATTTGGTCGCCCGGATAAACCCCTATGAGATGGGAGAAGTGCCGGTGTCCGGGCTCCGTCTCTTCGAACTCTTGATTCCATTCCAGGAGTTCACCGTGGGAACCGATGCCCGGCGTGGGCAGATGCTCCAGCATCGTCTGCCAACGCGCCCGCTTGTCTGCATCCACCTTCAGGACCTCACTGGCAGCAATGGCGTGCAAAAGCAGTTCCTGCGCCAGCAGGACATCCATGGTAGCAGAGACACACAAACTGGGACACCACTGAATATCGCCACCCCCCTTGAAGTTATTTTCCGGCGACTGGGACGGCACAATCTGCAGGATCCCATGCTGATCCTCAATCAAATACGATTCGTAAAAAGCCGCGACTTCCTTGAAAAAGGGATAGGCTCGTTTTTTCAGAAAGGCCTTGTCCTGCCCGTATTCATAGTGCCACCACAGATGTTCGGCCAGCCACGGGGCTGCCCCGATCCAGACCCCCCACCCATACGACTCGGGCGTGGACCGTCCCCACGGATCAGTCTGCAAGGGTAAGCAGATCCCCTTACAACCATAAAGATCGCGCGCCGCTTTCCGGCCATGTTTCACAAAATTCTCCATGTGGGTAAACAGCGCATTGGTGTAGACCTGCAAATGCCCGGGCTCCGCCGGCCAGTAACACATCTGGAGATTGATATCGTGGTGATAATCCGCCTCCCAGGGTGGATTTAATTCCTCGTTCCACTTACCCTGAAGATTTGGCGGCAACTCACCGTTGGCACTGGAACTGCACAGCAGGTAACGTCCGAAGTTGAAATAGAGCAGAGGCAAACCGGGATCCTCAGCACCCTTACGACAGGCATCAATCCGCTGATCGGTAGGCATCTGGGGAACAGCGAACGGCAATTCCAATTTGAGACCACCATAATGGCGCACATGTTCTTTGCGGTGACTCTTCAACAGCTGATCCCAGGTTTCTTTTGGCACGCAACAGGCACCGCATTCCCGCTTGGGATGATGCTTGCCGGCGGAAGTTCCCATATTGACCGCCAGAATCAGTTCTCGCACGCCAGAGAATTCAACCCGCTGCTGGCGCACATTCAGACGGCCACCCTCATACCGGATCGCCGCCTGAACCCGAAAATCCAAACCGCCCTTGAAACTCCCGTCCAGCGTCAATCCGCGCCGGGTCGTCGCAAAAGCCAAATCGCAATCCGGGTCATAAAGCCGCCCCAACCACACGGCCCCGGCAAAAGGTTTTCCTTCCGCCGTAATCCGTACCAGGATCAAATCCTTAACAAGGTGCGCGACTACCTCACGCTTATAGATCGCCCCGTCCGCCCGGTAGGACACCGTCACCTGGGCATTGGCCAAATCCAGTTCACGCCGGTACTCATGGACAGAGCCATGGTTTAATTCGAAATACAAATCGCCGGCAGGCTGGAAGGGATCCACACGCGCGGGCTTGCCGCTCATTCCGCCATCGCCGCCAAACGCCTCATTCCCAGCCTTCGTGCCTGCCACATAATCGCCGGCCAGAAGCAGACGTCGCACTTCCGGAAGCAGGTGGGAGCGGGACTCGTTATCTCGGAAGCGGTTTGTTCCCTTCCACAACCATTCATGATTGAGTGCAATCCGCTCCTGCTTGACCCCACCCATGACCATGCCCGCAAGCCGCCCGGTTCCCACCGGCAAACCCTCACTCCATTCACTCGCCGGCCGCGAATACCACATCTGCTCGTTCGTCAAAGTTCCATTATATTTTACTGGCTCCATACGTCATTTCCTCCTGACAAATATAGTCATTAAGTTAGCGGCAATCAGATTATCCAGCCGCGTCAGCAGGCTACTGTCTTCGCTTATATTCGTAATCAGCATAAGTCATCCTTTTCCTAGCATGGCTCTGCCACGTTGTGTAATCCGATATTTCTGAAGACGGCTATTGGGTTTTTCAGGGAGGGTCCGCTCAATTAATCCGCTATCCAACATCTGGCGTATCCGAAGATTGAGTTTGCTCGATATACTCTTGTGCCCTAATGCGGCAGCCAATTCTGATTTCGAGAGGGCACCGGAACGTAACAATGCCAAAGATTTACGAAGAATCGACTCTGGCCCCGACTCTGGCCCCGACTCTGGCCTCAAGCTTTCTCCCGAACTTTCTCCCCCGCCCGGTTCATGACCGGGGATACTTGCATCCGCTGCTGGCCCACTGACTTGGGCTGCCTTGACAGTACACCGCAACATGAATGACTCAATCTGGTACGCAGGATCCGGCAAGCCGGATTCGGCCAACTCCTTACACATCCGGTCTACCCCTTCGCCAAATTCTTTAACAAACCCGTAATCCCGGAGAAATGCGGCGATCTTCGGATTGCGTGAAAAATGAACCTTGCGCATTGTATTCAGCCGCACAAGACCGGGCAAAGTGCCGGGGCTTTCAACCACCAACCGGTCATCAAACATCTTAATCTGGATGTCCGTTCCTTTGATGCTGTAGTCGCGGTGAGCGACGGCATTAACAATGATCTCCTGCCGCACAAACTCAGGATACTGGCTATCGGTGACAAACAGCCCCCCTTTACCAAGATAGGTGTGCTCCTTGATCTGTGTCGTAACGAAGGCAATGGATTTTTCAACCGTTTCCAGGATTGTCCCTTCGAAGGACACATCCTTGATCACATTCATTCTGGCGCCGGTTTTCTCGTCCGTACCCTCGTACCGTATGAATCGCACCCGCGCCCGGGGGAAATACTGTTGAGGCGCCTTGCCGAACAGCAGAATGGCGGCGGCGCTAACTCGCTCCATATCCTTCTCCATCCGGATAAACCCGTGATTTTCGCGGAGATAATGTAAGGGCGACTTCGAATAGCCGATGCGCTTCGCATAAGCACGAACCCGTTCAAGATCCAAATCGGCGAGTCCCGCACCTGCAACCGGTGTATCCTCATAAAACCGGTCGCCCTTGTCGTACATCAACTGCATACGTTCATCGAAGGTCAACTTCTTCGACTTGTCGCCCACACGATAAAATACCTCATCCGCTTGATTGGCATGTACGGACTGGCTCTGATGCACCGTTATCTTCAACACCTTGTTGGAGCGACCAGTGCGGTCGACACACACAGGTTGCTCAAAATCAACCTTTACTGTCGGACGGCAGAAATCAAAAGGCACCCGCAGTAGCTCATTCACCCGATTTTCATGACCGGCAAGCCCCTCGACCTCGCCACGGTCATTAACCCCAACCAGAATAGTTCCGCCATCGGCATTCGCAAACGCCACAAGGGAAACGGCTAATGCCTTCGGCTCCACCAGAATGCTTTTACGATCAAAGCACTGGCCTTCCTTCTGCTGCAACAGGTCATTGATCATATCGACTCTACCGCACTTTCCGCTCCATGTAATATTCCGGCTCGTTATCCCCGCCGCGCAATTGTTCGCGGACAATGACAAAGCCCATCTTCTGATAAAGCAACACCGCGCGGGGATTCTTCTTCTGGACCGTCAGGTGCATGATGTCCGGCCCGACAACCCGGGCGATTTCCGCCAGACGCGCCATCAACTTCTCTCCGAGTCCCTGCCCTTTAACCGACGCCAGCAGACAGATACCGAAACCGCTTTCGCGAGCCCCTTCCTGCCAACGGGACCAGCCATACCCGCCAATCGCACCGGCCTGATCGTCAATCACCAAAACGACTTCATCCGGACTCAGCGCCTTCTCCGCGTTTTTAAAAGCGTGTTCCCGATCCAACGTATGAGGCAAATAAAACAGCTGATCCGCGGCAGGGATCTGCTCGTAAAAAGCGGCCAAGGCCGGACCATCCTCCAAACGCAAGGGTCGGATAAGCACCGTGCGGCCATCTTTCAAAATTACTGACAATGAAGGAAAGCGATTCTGATCGGAGGGTTGCATAGGATTACGACTCTTTCCACAAATCATTCAGCAGATTCTTACCGGAATAACGGGGCTCCAAACCTCCAACCATTCCGACACCCACCGGGGGGGTTATATCCACTTCAGCCGCACCCACTTTTAAAGACGCCTTCATGCCCATGTCCCCTTTCAAGAAGTCCAGAAATTTGCTCTGCCCGGTTGACAAAGTCAATCCTCAAGCGGAATATAAACGGCTATGAAACAACTTGCACTACACGGTGGACCCAAGGCAAAAACGGTGCCTTATGGCAAAGGGCTGCGTTTTAACGGCAATGAACTGAAATATTTACAAGAGGCGCTGGAACAGAACACGCTCTTCTACAGCTTCGGCAAACAGGTCCAGGCGGCGTGTGACGCCATGCGGGCCTACACCGGACTCGAGTATGTGGCCGCCTGCACCAGCGGGAGCGCCGCCATTCACCTGGGCCTGATCGCCGCCGGCATCGGCCCCGGGGACGAAGTGGTCTGTACCCCGAACACCGACAACGGCACCGTGCTGGGAATCATGGAAGAAGGCGCCGTGCCTATCTTCTGCGACTGTGGTTATCACCTGCAGCCCACCCCCGAAAGCATCGCGGCTGTGCTCACCCCGCGCACCAAGGCGGTGGTGGTGGTCCATCTGATGGGCTATCCGGCGCCAGTGGATGCCATTGTCGCCCTCTGCACCCAGCACGGCATTCCCGTCGTGGAGGACTGCGCACAGTCCTGGGGAACGCGGTTACACGGTCAGCTCGTCGGCACCTTTGGAATCGCGGGTTGCTATTCGACGAACGACTTCAAGCATCTCTCCACTGGTGACGGCGGCTTTGTCGCACTCAGCGACCAAAGCCTTTACCGGCGCATCACCAGTTATGCGGACAAGGGCTATGACCGGATGTTCAAGGGTGAAGAATCCGGCTGGTACCATGGCATCAACTATCGGATGAGTGAATTACAGGGCGCGGTCGCTCGCGCCCAACTTGAACGTGTGGACGAGATCACCGGACGCTTCAATGCCAGAGGTACGCAGATGCGGCGCCTGCTGAAAGACCTGCCGGGGGCGAGCATGGTGCCGGTCATCAACGGCGCCTACACAACCTGTTGGAAAACCGTTCTCATCACTCGGCCAGCCGAACTCTCAGCCCCCCGCGAAACGCTCATTGAGGCCCTTCAGGCCGAGGGGATCACCGCCACCACCTATGCCCAGTACGACTTGATCCTGAAACGGCTTTTCACAGAGAGGATCGTACGTCCATGGCTGGAGGTACCACGCAGCCAATACCCGTTCGTTCAGCCCGACGGACGGGAATACCACTACTCCCTGGACAGCACCCCGGTACACGGGGAACTGCTCGAGACCGCCCTGTTCATCCCGCTCCATGGGTTCCACACCGAACAGGACGTCGAAGAAACCGCGGAAGGCGTCTGGAAAGTCTTTTCCTTTTTCGCGAAAAACCCCTCGTAAAACTCTTTAATTGGACTAACAAGGAGATGGGAAGAATTTGAACATAAGCTCGCGAAGACCACGAAGGAATAATTAATTTTGCCTGCGTCGCAACCACTTGGGGGCTGGATTTAATAATCCTGCGGTGGCGGCGTATTCGCCGTAATCGCCTTAGCGATCTTTGCGTGCTTCTGTTCAAAATATTCGATTTCGACGGGATCAGCAATTCCGGACTTATACACCGTGCCTGAAAAATGATTGAAAGGAAATATTACGATGACTTCTTCGATTCATGCCGAACAATTGCGTTGTGAAGATTTGACGAATCCGATGGGAATCGGCACGGCCTCACCGCGTGTCAGCTGGATTACAGAATCCCCCCAGCGGGGCGCCCGCCAGACAGCCTACCGCATCCTGGTGGCCAGCCAGCCGGAGTTGCTACGGAAAAATCAGGGAGACTTGTGGGATTCAGGCAAACGTCATTCCGACCAATCCCACTATATTCCCTATGGCGGCCGTCCCTTGCCAAGCCGAGCCCGATGTTTCTGGAAAGTGCAACTGTGGGACGAGGCCGACCGGCCTTCCAACTGGAGCGCCCCGGCCCACTGGTCTGTGGGACTGCTCAACCAGGATGACTGGGCGGCCCAATGGATCGGCTTACCCGAGGGCATGGGGAATATGACTTCTCCCTGGCTGCGCAAAGTCTTTCAGCTCTCGGAACGTCCCGCCAACGCACAGATTTACGCCAACTTCATGGGTTACGGGGAAGTCTACATCAACGGCAAGCGCGTGGGCGAAGATCTGCTGGGACCGCCGGTGTGCGACTACAGCAAACGCTCATTCTATACGGTCTATGATGTGGCACCATTGCTGCACCAGGGCAAGAACTGCCTGGCTTTATGGCTGGGCCGCGGCTGGTACCGGAAGGGATTCTTCTGGCCTGTGGCCAGTGGCGGACCGATCGCCCGCGTCCAACTTGAGTACCAGAAGACCGGCGGTCCCCTGCACCGCCTCGGTACCGATAGAACCTGGGAAGGACGCCCCAGTTGCATGCAACTTCTGGGTGCCTGGACCTTCGATCAATTCGGCGGCGAGATTTATGATGCAACCGCCGAGGTTCCGGATTGGAATCAACCGAAGGCCGCCAGCCGGAATTGGTCACGCGTCGCACTGATCAATCCGCCGCAGGTACCCGCCTGCTCTCCCATGCTCCAGCCCAATCGGATTCTGGAAACGTTGCAGCCAAAGACACTTAAAAAAGTGGGACAGGAAGAATGGCTGGTGGATATGGGCAAGGCGTGCACAGGCTGGTTTGAAATCCAACTGCCCTACGGCGAGGCAGGACGGCGCGTCAATCTGGAGTTCGGCGATGCGTTCGAACGAGGCAAAGAAACCATCCCCTTCCAGAACTTGCGCCCGGGCGATCGGCTCAATACCCTCGGACAACGCAGCGAATATGTCTATCGCGGACAGGGCGAGGAGGTCTTTCGCAACCGGTTCAACTACGCGAGCTTCCAGTTTGTCCGACTCACCAATGTCCCCGACGAACTGGAAGCGGACAAAATAAAGGCCTATCTCATCACGACCGATCTTCCGGCAGTCGGCACCTTCACCTCCTCCAACCCGACTTTCAACCAGATTCACGACACCATGCTACACACGCTCCGCTGTCTAACGCTGGGCGGGTACCAGGTGGATTGCCACTCCCGAGAGCGTCTGGGCTATGGCGGGGATGGGCAGAGTTCACTTGAAACGACGCTGACCCTGCTGCGCAGCGACGCCTTCTATCGCAAATGGACTGAGGACTGGATCGATGCGCAACGTCCGGACGGCGGCATGCCACACACCGCACCCTGTCCCTACTGGGCTGGCGGCGGCCCCTTCTGGTGTGGCTTCCTGACGGCGACAACCTGGCGTCATTATCTCCACTACGGCGACCTGACGCTCCTTGAGCGCAACTATCCGGCCATGAAGCTCTGGTACGACTATGTGGCAAAATATTCGCGGGCTAACTTGCTGCATCAGTGGCCTACTGAAAATTATCGAAACTGGTATCTAGGCGACTGGGCAACACCTGACGGCATCAACCAGACTCACCCCGAATCCATCGACCTGTTCTGCAACTGCTACATTGTCTATTCACTGGAACAGATGGCCAACATCGCTGAGGCCCTTGGACGCCGCACGGAGGCCGCGAGTTGGCGCAGGAATGCCGCACGACGACGCCCTGCCATTCATAAGGCGTATTACCATCCGGCGAAAGGCGTTTATGCGGATGGCGATCAGATTGATCTGATCATGCCCTTGATGGCCGACGTGGTGCCAGAGAAACTCCACGATAAAGTATTCCGGAAATTCGAGAACGAACTCCTGATCAAGCACAAGGGACATCTGGCAACCGGACTTTCCGGCACCTATATGATGGTCCAGTATCTTCAGTCGATCGGTAGAAATGACCTGATCCACACTTTTTCCTCGAAAACCACCGCACCATCCTGGGGCTTCATGGTACACCAAGGCGCCACCGCCATCTGGGAACACTGGGGAAACCATAGCAGTCGAATCCACAACTGCTACAACAACATCGGGTCATGGTTCTATCAGGGACTGGCAGGCATTTACCCGGATCCAACCGGGCCGGGCTTCAAACAGGTGATCATCCGACCCGCCTTGTTGCGTGAACTCAAACAGGTTCGCGCAGCTTACGATTCGGTTCAAGGTAAAATCGAATGCGCCTGGAAGTTCGCTGGCAAGCAGGCCATCGTGGAGATCACCATCCCCGCTGGCGTGCTCGCCACCGTACAGTTGCCTGCCCGGTCATCCGGGAGCGTGAAAGAATCCGGCAAACCACTGGCCACCGCCAAGGGTGTGGGAATCGTGACAGGTGATGGAGACGGGATAACCCTCAAAACCGTCTCCGGCCATTACCGGTTTTCCTTCCCATGGTCAGCAACCTAACAACCTATTGATAAACGTATGGGCCGCCGTGGCTGGCGGCCCATAACTATAAAGCCAAGAGAATTTGAACAGAAGCACGCCAAGCCCGCGAAGGCCACAGGCGACGCGTACGCCGCCTATGGCGGTAATTTGTATACCCCACCCTTTCAACATTTAAAAGAGTCGGTAATAATCCTGCGAAACACAACTAAAACCCTTTTCGATCTTCGCGACCTTCTGTTCAAATTCCTTCACATCTGCTTGGCATGATAGCTATGGCTGGCGGCCCTCCCGGATTGAGATTGTCTTATACGTCCCTGATGCCTTCCCCAGATTCCTTTGTCAGGCCATATCATTTAATACGATGCCCTTCAGATAGGCCTGACCCGAGGCTCTTCAGGGATGCAAAGGCCTGCCCGATTTCGCTGAGATTGAATCTATGCGAGACCAGCGCCTTCAGTGGCAGGCGGCTGCCATTCATGTACTCGATGGTCCGGCGATAATCATCGCACTGATCAGGGGAAAACATCGGGGGCGCCAAATGCACGGTGATGACCTGCATATAGAAATTTTCACGGGGGGTATTTCCGCCAGCCAGTACCAGGGTGCCGCGATATCCCCCTCGCAATATCGCAGCCTGAAGGTTCATCCGGAAGGACTGAGCACCCTCAATTCGCTCGTTCGCAGAAGAAAATGAACATGGATATACAGGATGAACAGGATAATTCGGGGAACAGAAAATCATGAAACCCAGTTGTCTTGTGAATTTTATCCTGTATATCCTGTTCATCGATGTTAAATGAATTGGTTTGCTGGAATGCAATAATCCGATTCGGAAAAGAGAAAAAATCATAGGCGAACCAGCGGTCGCTCCGTACGGCTCGCAAACTCGCCGTCGGAGAACCGTATCGATTAACCAACACCCTTTATCGTTCGCTTTATTCTTCCCTCCCCCTTTTTCTTCCCGTTTCCCCAAACTATCCCGTTTTTTATCATATCCTTCTATCCAGAATATTCATGTATCCCTCATCATCGGATAGAAAACACCGTACCAGCCACATCGGGCATCCAGATAATCGTTCCGTAGTTGACCACAGATCCCGATAAGGCATGCAGACGGGAATGCACGATCAGAGTCTTGAAATTCAGGTTCAGTTGCGCGTTCGCTGACGGCAGCCAGATATCGCCAACAGCAAAGTCGTTCACAAGTCTGAGCGCCGCCGCATTCGTGACATAAAGCACCGTTCTCTCCACTTCACCGGCAACATAATTCAAGCCTGGGGGCACATCTGAATAACCGCCTGACGACAAACCGTTGTTATCCACCCAGACCGTTCCGCGTCCCGCACGATCCGCCGCCACCTGCTTATAGATCGTCCCGGCACCCCCGCCCCAGCCCCGTGGATCCCTTCCGCCATAGGCCGAGATGAGGCCGGTATAGGAGGAGAAATCAGCACCGGCATTGGTCACCACCAAGGCAAGACGACCACCACCGGAAGCACCGATATCACCGCCATTCGCCCGGATGACGCCCATCCCGTTCAGCGCCCCTGCCGTAAGCCAGATACTACCGCCTGCTCCGGGAGTATTATATGCGACATTTGGCGAACCATCAGCGCAGATAAGACCATCATTACGGATGATGCCCCCAACCGATAAGAGTATGTCCCCGCCACCCGCCGCACTATAACCACCGCTACCTAAATTCGTTGGAGCTATAATCGAACCATAACAGGGGCCAGACGCAAACCCTCCATAACTACCTGAACTCCAACACGCGTTGACAAGATAACCCGGCCCGAATCCTGTCGCATATCCCATCCCCGCCACATCAATAGCCGCATTCACGTCCACACCCACATTGCCAGACACCGTCACATTCAGCTTGTTGGCTTCCGTCGAGGTGTTGAGAGAGTGAGAGAGCTTCCCGCCTGCCTGCACAGTCAAACTGTTACTAACCACACAAGGCCGATTAAGCAGCAGCACGCCGTTACTCAACACCGTGATATTCTCCAATACGGTCAGCGCCGCGTTGACCGTCCCCGTCGCCATCCCAGCGCCTCCGCCCACCGTCAAATCCAGCACCGTCACCGCTCCCGTAATCGTCATCGGATTAGTCGATTGCACCAATATGCGCATCGTCGCATCCGGTACACCCGTGGGCGACCAGTTAGCTGCCGTATGGAAGTTACTATTGCTCGTGCCCAGCCAAGTCGAAGGAACCGCACCAAACGTCCAGTTAAAGTTATGACCGCTGTCCAAAGAGGAGGCGGCCGGAATCGGCAATCCCGCACGCGCATCGCTATCCTGGATATCCACTCCCCGCACGGAGCGATAGCCGGATACCGCCAGATTCCAGTTCAGGCCAAAATCTGAACTCATCAAAGTGATGTTCGTATTTCCGGCAGCACCCAACAGAATGAGGTCCCGCAACGTCAACAGAGTCCCCTGCTGGAAGGTCAGGTTACGCGTGCCGCTGGGTGCTTCACACCGTAATTCCGTGGCTGTAAAACTATTCGCGAAAGTAACTGTTCCCACGCTGTTCAGCACGGCCACCTTGTAGAAGGTCAAATTGCCCAGGTTGACCCATTGATCATCGGTACCCGCAAGCGAAATCGTGGAACGAACCGGTGTGAACGAACCACCCGTAAAATCTGTATTCCCAAGAAACGTCGCTGTCTCCGTCCCCGAAGCGATCAACGTACCCGCCACCATGGCATCGGTCGTAACGGTCAGATTATACCCGGCCAGCGACAGGGAGGCACCCGATTGAATCTCAAGACCATTTACTGTTCGGGCGGCATCCAGTACCGGATAGCGGGGTTTAGAGGCAGGAATCACAATGTTATCTGACTCAACCGGTGAGCGAGCCAGGCTCCAGTTACCGCCCGAAGACCAGATCGTGTTACTTCCGCCTGTCCATACGTTCATCTCGCCCACACCAACCGAAACGAATTTCCAATTCGAATTGTTCCCACTATCCTGACTGTTCATCGCAGTAACCTCAGCACCCACTCCCGTCATGGCGTCAGAATCTTTCACATCCACAGAATCAATCACCTGCTCCGCCAACGGATCAACATTCAATTTCCAAGTCGTCCCCCCCTGCGTGGAATGTAACATCAAATTGGTCGTCCCGGAACCTTTAAGCATCAACCGGCCCAGTGCGGAAACCTTATTGGTCTTGCCCGCCTGGAAAAGCAACGTTTTACCAACATTGGTGCAGGTGAGTCCCTTGAACGTGCTGGTCCCATAAACAGTGGAGGTGGCACCCCCCGCGAAAATGATCTGAGATCCCCACTGGGCCGTAAGACTTGCCCCGTTGGACCAAACACCACTCACCGTCAAGGTTTGATTCGAAGCCAGTTCAAGACAGCCGTTGTTACGCAAAATGACATTACCAACCACTGCACCGGTTACATTAGAACTGATTTCCGTCGTCACACCGGACATGTTGTTGTTGTCCACAATCAATGTTCCTTCATAAACACCCTGGCCAGCAGACCGTAGATAAACAGTTCCCGCACCCCCGGACGTATAACTGGAATTCTTGGCCCCATAAGCCGTGATTCGGTTGGAGGGGTACCCGGAAAAATCCGCCCCCACATTGGTAACCGTCAACGCTACGCGGCCACCACCACCGGAACCACCATTGTTGACTATATTAGTCACGGAATTCGCCTCGATCGGACCGGATCCGGTCAGAGTTCCTGCCGTAATGTACACACTCCCGCCTGACCCTGAAGCTGATGTCACGGGCGCCGCGTTAGCGCTAATACGTCCGCCATTGCTGACCACCCCTGAGACTGCCAGTTGAATCACGCCCCCACCAGCACCGGAACTCCCGCCACTACCCATGTTGGTCGATGCCACCATCGAGCCATAGCAGGAGAGGCCGCCCACACCACGTCCTCCGTAACTAGATCCGGATTGACTGCTGGCGTAAAAGCCAGGCCCATATCCCGCCGCATATCCCTTCCCCGTCACATCCACGCAACCACCTGACTGTACTGTCAGCGATCCGTTGACCGACAGGTTGATCTTGTAAGCTTCCGTACTTGAGTTCGCCGTATGTGTCAAATTGCCTCCGGGCCCGATGATCACATCGCAGGACATCACATGCGGCTGATCCACAAACATCACGGCATTCGTTGGGATCGTGAGGGAAGTCGCCGGACTGAAAGTGGAGCCGGCAGCACTGACTCCGATGAATATGTTGGAATAGACGAAAACCGGAGGTGCCCGCAGCGTTCCCCCGGAAATCCAGATGCCATTGTTGGCGCTACCCGCGCCCACTAATACAGTATTCGTAATGATCAGGGTGTCGTCCGATCCAATGTTCAAAATGGCATTATTGGTGAGTGTGATGCGACTGAATTCATAGGTGACCCCTTCCGTGCCACTCAGATCCGTATTGTTTGCCCCGTAACCTTGAGTACCTCCATAATTATTGACGATGAGTTCTCCCTTGCCGGGCATATCGCTTGATTTCTCCTGATAGATCGTACCCGCTTTCCCCCGAGTTATCCCCTGACTGTAACCTGTAGTACCGTAAACAGAAATGGCCCCGATAAAGCTGTTAAAATCAGCCCCCACATTCGTCACCACCAAGGCAATCCGTCCACCACCGGCAGACCCAATCCCACTATCCGCACATATAACACCACTGCCAGTCAGCGTTCCCGATGTGAGATAAACGCTCCCGCCCGAACCCGCTGTGTTATAACCGCCGCCCAATCCATTCGCTCTTATGATCCCGTCATTGCGAAGGGTGCCCCCAACCTGTAGTAATACAGCAC
>Ga0118677_10000639_pt1 | contig 75878 bp, 62 predicted proteins | sample AliMusrvi5mmetaG_FD_86154 | JGI IMG/M metagenome (GOLD analysis project Ga0118677, IMG submission 86154) | reverse complement strand
GCCACCACCTCGCGCGAAAAATGGGCTGCAAACTCGAAGCTCTCTTGGGTACACTCTGTCATAGCGAAAGCCGCCTCCCTGCGGAACGTAACTGTAGCCTGGAAACTCAGTTATGCCCCAGCTGGCGGCTTCTTGCTACTCGCTGTGTGAGAAATCGCGGCTAGCCGGGCGCATTCAGGCGCGCAGCAACACCATGGCGCAACCGCGCACAAGCGGAACGTTCAGCGTCAGCGCGCCGTTGTTGATGGCGCCTTCGACGGGACTGGCCGGGCCAGAGGCCGGATGCAGCGCAAGGCACCGCAGCGTCTCGAGGCTTGGGACGTGGCGGACGACGACCTGGGCGGAGTCCGCCGCTCCACCGAAGACGATCGGCAGTGAGTATCCGCCGGACACCTCAAAGAGATTGACGGACACGCCTGGCGTGCGGCTTTCGACGCAGCGTGGCGCGAGCACCCAGCGCTTGCCGCGCATCGCGTCGAGCAGCGCTCCATAGGCGAGATAATGGGGATCGGTCGCGGCGTTCGGGCCGAGCGCATGGTTGTTGAACGGATACGGAGCGGTCGGATAGACGCCCATCAGCAGATGGCGCTGGAAGAAGCGGTCGGGGTCAGGCTTGAGCTCGTAACTGGGCTTATCGAACGACATGCCGGTCCAGGTGATGGCCGGCTTGCGGAGAGAGAGCCACGCCATAGAGTCGAGCGCCGGGCCGGACTCGCCGTGCTCGGAGTAGAAGCCGTCAACCTCCTTCATCAGGTCCAGGCGCATTGTCATCGGATTGACGAAGATCACCTTCCCCGCCCCGTGCATCAGCGGACTGAGCCACTCCATCAGGCCCTTCCAACTTTCCACCAGCGCTCGCGCCGCGTGGCCGTTCTTCCAACTGGCGCCGTCGTCTGCGTTCGCGTTATAGAGACGCAACCAATCCAGGCGGTCGATGCAGATGCCGGCGCTATCGGGGATTTGTTCGATGTGGCGCCGGGCCTGCTCCAGCAGGAACTGCTGGTAGACGGGGTCGCCGCAGTCCGACACCCATGCGCCATAGAAGGTCTTCACGTGAGGCCGTAGGTGCGCATCGGGCAGCCTCAGTTGAATATAGGCGCCCGGATCCTTCCACAGGCCGGAATCGTTGGAGCGCGCCGCGTCGGCCGGAACCTCCTTGAGATTGCGGCCCAACTCGGTGACGTTGAAGTAGTCGAGCACATAGAATCCGTTGGCCTTCATGTATCGGGCGTAGTCGTTCAGTCGCCGATAACTCGTGGTGCGTGGTTTGCCAGGCGGCGCGGGCTCATCGCAGGCTCGCTCCCACTCTGCCTCGGCGCTCGACATCGGCGGCAGGAACATCCCCATCCAGGGGAAGTCGTCTGACAACTTCCAATTGACGCGGAACGACATCGCCTTGAATCGTTCGACATCGATTGGATCCTCTGAGCCGGAGTACGCCCCGCAACCTGCCATGGCGCTCGCCTGGCGATTGGGAGGATCAAAAAACTGCGGGTAGCACTGCGTCATCCAGCGCAAGCCACCCCGCCAGTCGGCCTCATGGGCCACCATGTCCATCACGAAACGCACGGTCTTGCCGCGACCCAGCCGGTGGTCGGTCCTGGAGAACACGATCTCGCCAGAAGCCGTGGTGGAGAGCCCCAGGGCCAGAATGGAGTCCTGGGGTGACAGGATCAGGCTGAGGGCCCGGTCGTCGGCGGGCTCGGCGACCGTGAAGAGCGGCAGCGAGATGAAGTCGCCCCGCTCCGGCGTTTCAGAACTGAGATTTGAGTAAGACCAGTTCGTGGAGGTCAACGGCATCAGCACGCGCGGGTCCCGCCAGGTGTCGCTCGCGTGCTCCGGGTCCGACCACGCGGTCCAGAAACGCGTTGCGGCCGAGGCGGGATACTGCAGGGCGGTTTGGATCGCGGTCGTCCAAGGGGCGTCATCGGAGGTGATCTCGATCTCCCAACGCACACTGTCGCCGTGGGGGAGGAACCGGTCCAGCAGCACCAGCGTGCTCCCCGCCGAAGCGCGGCGCAGAGTGCGCCGGACTTCCACAGCACCGTCGCCGCGCACGGTCGCACGGGCCTCGCCCACCCGTTCGCACCCGTCCAGCCGGGTCCCTCCGGTCAGATGACATTCGTGGCCATCGCAAACAGCACCCAGGATATCGCCGTCGGCCGACAGCCGAACGGTGATGCCACGCGCACTCACCGTGTGCACCTCTCCAGCGGAGGACGCGCGTGAGGCTGCGCCCAGGAGAGCGGGGGAGGCGCCCCCCGCGAACATCATGAACCACCGTCGAGTAAGCCATCGCTTCATTCGCATATGCCTGTTCCGCCAGTCGTGCTCGTCATGATATCGCTTAGCGGTCACTGAGCATCGGCAGCATGCCGATCTGTCGAGGTCGCGCGGTGCTGATCGGTGTCGTCGCCGTTTCTTGACCGCCGACCTGGTTCGCCCGCAGGATCCCTTCGGGCTGATCGCGATTGCCGTCCTCGACGAGTTCAATCGTCGGGTGGAGGAGGGCGTCGAGAAGAAGCACATGGACCTCCCCTACGAGCAGGATCTGCCAGCGCCATTCCCGTTCAACTACTCTGGCAAGCCGTAGTCGACCCAGAAGTGCTCGCGTCACGCGCTGACCGAGTTGTACAAAGCGTCGCCGCAGCCCGGCTGGATCGGCGAGGATAACAACTGCGCAAAGGCCACGCACAGAAACTGATCCCAACAAGAAGAACGTCGCAACCGGTAGTCGTCCCTGAGCGCCCCACAGAACGCCGAAACTCGTGCAACGGCGCGTCCTCCATGAACTGCGAAAACACCAGGCGGCCTTCCTGAATAGGCCGCAACTACTGCGCCAGCACCGAAATCAATTCCACCTCAAAACCGCGCCATGTGCCTACCCTGAGAGCACTTGCTGAGGTTTGCAGAACGCTCAACCCGACACGTGTGGCATCTAAGCCACTTTCCGACACTGATGCTCTACCGTTCCCGAACCGCAGCTCAACGAAATCGCGGAGGACAACAAGTGAAGCCAGGCGCACAGCGCGGGAGATCCTGGCCGCGAGTGTTTCGCGGCGGTTTGATTGTTAGAATACAAAGGGAAGGGTCGTGGCAAACGATAACGAACCCACCCAAATACCGCACGGATGAGGACTGGGTGTCCGATCTTTCAGCCGTCGGCTTCCGCGGCGACGAAGCCCTCACGGAGTTGCGCAGGATCCTGGTAACCGGCCTCGCGCGGGCCTTTCACCAGTTTCCGGCCGACTCGGCAATGGTTCAGGACTCCGCTCAGGAAGCTCTGCTGCTCATCATCAGCCGCGTTGAGACCTACCGCGGCGACAGCCGGTTCGTCACTTGGGCACTCTCGATCGTGACCAGGGTCGCTCTTAGCGAGATGCGGCGGGCCCGCTGGAAGGATGTTTCGCTCGATGAGATGTCTGAGGCGGGACGTATTCCTCCCCCTGCCAGTGAGGCTTCCCCGGCGAACATCTCGTATGAGCGCTCGCGGCTCATTGAGGTGGTTCGAAACGCGATCGAGGACAATCTCACCCCTAAGCAGCGTGATGCCATTCAAGCAGAGTTAGGCGGCGCTCCACCCGACGAGATCGCAAAACGACTCGGCACGAACAGGAATGCCCTTTACAAGCTGACTTATGATGGCCGCGTGCGGCTGAAACAGGCGATTCTACGCGCGGGGTGGTCGGAAGATCATGTCCGCAGCGTTCTGAGCGGAACGTAGCCCCATGAGTGAAAGAGACACCAAACTAAAATCGGTTATCGACATGGCTCTTTCGGTGCTCCCGCACGAAATCGGCTGCGACGACTGCTTTGATTATTTCGCTGCTTACGCCGATCACCTGACGAATGGCGCGGCCATGCCCGAACCCCTTCGCCTCGTCGGAGAACACCTCGAACGCTGCGCCTGCTGCATGGAAGAACTGCAGCTGCTGCTCGAAGCCATGAAGACGCAGAACAAGGTCAGTCGGTGACGATTCTGGTGACCCGGGATACAAGCCCGGATTAGAGGTAAGATACCGGCACCCCACTGCGTCTCCCCTTATGGCGGCACTTTCAGCCGCCAACTTGGGAGACAGGATGAGATTCACCATCCACACGATCGAAACCGCACCTCCGGCGGCACGAGCTGATCTTCAAGCCGCCCGAAAGGCAATCCGGGTCGTTCCCAATCTGCTCGGCGTGGGGGCGGAAGCGCCGATCGCGCTGAAGGCCTGTACTGGAAACGCCTCACTCGCTGCCTAGATCTCGAAAGGAAAACAAATGGCACAAAAGAAGAGCATCATCACAGCACTGCTGATCGCGGCCACTGGCGTCGGGATCTATTTGGCGGCCGGAACCACGCCGGTGCGCGCCGCCGGAAGCGGTCCCGCTTATACCTCCGACGGGAAGCTGTTGCAGCCGAAAGGCTATCGCAATTGGGTTTTCATCGGCTCCATGGTTACGCCCAACGGCCTCAACAATGGCAACGCTGGATTCCCCGAGTTCCACAACGTCTACGTGGAACAGGCCAATCTGGCGGTCTACCGTAAGACCGGCGTCTTTCCGGAGGGAACGGTGCTGGTGAAGGAACTCACGCTGGTCCGCGAGCCTTCGCATCCCGATGGATCGGCTGACGAAGCCTCCGGTCGCGGTTTCTTCGAAGGCGAGTTCGGCGGCATGGACGTGACGGTGAAGGACAGTAAGCGGTTCAGCAAGACCGGAAACTGGGGATTCTTCAACTTCGGCCACCACCCCCTGCCTTACGCCACATCTTCGGTCGAATCGTCCAAAGATGAATGCGCTGGTTGCCACATTGCGGGCGCTTCAAAGACGGACCTGACGTGGGTGCAATTCTACCCTGTGCTTCGAGCCAAGAACTAAGCACGCACACCCGCCAGACTACACACGCAGGATTTAAGTCCGATCAAAGAAACGGTCCTCGCGTTATCCAAACAACGCGTCGAGGCAAGTCATCCCGGTATCTGTCTTTACCCCCCCAACCACGGCCGGCGAGTTGGTGGTTAGCGAAACCCAAACCAGATAAGTTTCAAGGAGCAATGAAATGGAAGATTTGAAAACTCTCGTACAGAATCTCGACGCACTAATCGCGAAGGGCGAAATGGTCGAAGCGACCGACAAGTTCTACGCCGACAACTGCGTGTTCCAAGAGGGCAACAAGGCGCCACGAACGGGCGGCAAAGAGGGCCACAAGGAGTATCTCTCCGGCTTCTTCAAGACCGTTACAAAAGTCAACGGTCTGACGCTGCACAGCCAAACCGTTGGCGACGGCGTATCCATGAGCGAATGGACCTTTGACATCGCCACAAGCAACGGTCCGGTGCTCTGGAACGAAGTGCTGCGCCGCCGCTGGGAAAACGGGAAAGTGGTTTCCGAGCGCCTCTACACGGCGGCATAGTGCTGTTGGTATGAAGCCGGCCCAGACACTGTTGACTATCGTTGAGGAGGCGCGTGCGTGTACCGTGTGCACCTCCTCCCTTCCCTTGGGTGCGAAGCCCTTGTTGGCGGCGGATCTCGCATCCAGAGTTCTGATCATCGGCCAAGCTCCCGGGAAAGCCACTCACCTTGCGGGAACCCCTTGGCAGGACCGCAGTGGGGACCGTCTTCGAGAGTGGCTGGGAGTAAGCACGGAGCAGTTCTACGATCCACGACGGATCGCTCTGGTTCCTACCGGATTCTGTTATCCGGGTTCCGGCGCGAACGGCGATCTTCCGCCTCGTCCCGAGTGCGCTCCGCTATGGCACCCGAGGATTTTGCCACTGCTCGTGCACGTGGAGCTGACCATCTATCTGGGCGGATTTGCATTCGCGTCGAATCTCGGCAAACGATACAGGAACCTATCTGAAGCCGCGGCGGACTTCCGGGCTTTGCTGCCTCAATCGATCGCGCTCCCGCATCCGTCACCGCGGAACGGAATGTGGGCCAGTCAGCGGCCCTGGTTTGCCGGCGAATTGTTGCCGGCCTTGCGGGAGCGAGTGAGAGCAGTCCTTGCCACCTGAAACTCCTTCAGATCGTGGCATCCGCGCGAAAACTAACAGCCAGATCGCAACGCTAGAGGCGGCTAGCGAGCGGTTCAACGTTTGGCTCATACAAACACGCCGTGCTCAAGGCGCTGTTGGCAACGACTTGCGAGGCTGGAATGCGGGCGGGAAGGTGTTGGCTTCATGGAACGCCAGCTTCCAACCGACTTCTCCGCGAATCGGCGGTCCAGGCAGACCGGCAACGGCGGCCTGATACCAACGAAGACAGGTACTAAACTACTTTTGCCGTTCGAGCAGCAGGATCCAATCCTGTGTGTCCGGCGCGGCCGGCGATGCCCAGGTCCCCCCGCGCGCAACGCCCGCGTCATCATAGAGCCCCGTCCGTGGATCGTACCACCGCGCAGCGTAATTGCCCGCCGGCAACTGTAAGAGCATACTGCCGCCGTGCTCCAAATAAAAGACGTAGATTTCGCCCGCCAAGCCGAGACACGGCACATCTGCCGGCCCCACGCCCTTCAGCGGATCGAGCTTCCACCATTTCAGTGAGGTCCAGAAGTCGTAGAGGTGCTGGTGCAGCTTGAGCAACACCATCTCGTCGTTGCCGCGGCCGGTCACCCAGCCACCGTAGCCCGGCACATTGGCGCGCTCGCCCGTGGTCTGGTAACCGCCCGCCATAGTCATCTGCCATGCCAGGCGCCGGCGGGTATCGGCCGAGCGAGTCGGGTAGAGCCGCGCTTCACCCCAGGGATATGGGTAGTGATCTTCGTAGCCGTACTCTTCATTGACCTGCGGCATCGGTCGACCAGTCGCTTCTTGCTTGGCGCGGCTGCGCAGCATAAAGTCGTAGGCCCCATGCTCGTCCCAGCTCTGGTACATCGCAAAGTCGGTCCACGCCGACTTGCGGAAAGGATAATCGCCATTTCCGTGGACGCTGGTCATGTGGGCGTATGGGTCGTGCGCACGCAAGTAAGCGCCCATTTCATTCACCCACGCTTCCGTCCGGAAAAGGTGATGCTCGTTCGTGACGTCCCAGAAGACGTTGGAGAAAGCCGATAGCCGCGCTACGGCATAGTGGTAGTAGAGCTTTTCAAGATCGCCTCCCATCGCATGGGAGCGAAAGGGATCCACACCAGGCAAACGGCCGTCAACGTAAAAGATCACCGAGATCTGGACGCCGAGTTTGCGGGCGTAGGCGAGCAAACGCTCGTACTTCTGCCAGTATTCAACATTGAAGCGATTCGGATTGAACCCGGGGTCCTCCACATCGTCGGGACGTGCCGCAGGCCAGACGTTGACGCAAAAGCTGAACCAGCCCGTAGTGGTCACCGCTGGTTCCATCCACTGCGCACCGCTCGCAACGCGCGGCGGGATCAGCGCCACCCGCGCCTGTGTTACGTGCAGCCGCGCCAGCCGGTCGAGACTCTCGCGGATGATGGCCTCGTCCCGCCAACCGGCCAGCGCGTAGGCGGTCGTCGAGCTATAGAAGTAGTGCTCTCCGCTGCCCTCATGAATGAAGTGCCAGGGATGATCCGCGTCCACGTGCACGGGCCCTCGCAGACCTTTGTCAGCAGCCATAAAGCTGCCCTGCGCCGTCCGTGTCAGACTATCCTGCTGGAGCTTCGCCGACCACTTGACAACGCCGGCACGCTCCGGTGTGAAGCGCAATGCGAAACGCGTGCCGTCGGCCGAATCACAGAACCCATCGACTTGGTAGATCTTCCCCGCGGCATCTGTAAACGTGCCGCTCACCGCCACGTCGGTGAACGGGTTGAGCGCCGTAGGGCCGTCGACATCGATCTGTACGGTGGCGATGTCGTAAACGCCGACCTCCGCTTGAGGCGCGGTGAAGCGCACGCCGCGCGGGGGCAGGGCCGATCCCACCGGCGCACCCTTCGTTTCGCCCGCGATCGCCTCAGCAAACCGCTGAGCGATCAGGCGGTAGCCCGCCTCCCAGTAATGGACGCCGTCGTTGTCCGCGCCATCCAGAGGGGCGAGCGCAAGCCACGGCCGGGTCGATGCGGCTGCTCTGAGTCCCTCGCGGTAGGTGGCCAGGGCCTCCGGATTGTTGCCCGGCGTCGCGGGCAATCCGACGACGACGCGCAGCGCTGGACGCCGGCGATGCGCCTCTTCAATGATCGAGATCGCCTGCACAGCCAACTCGCGCGCCCGCTCCAGGCTGACCGGCCAGCGGTCCTTGTGGACGTCGATCCACAGATCGTTACTTCCCGAGAGCAGCACCATCACGTCGGCGGGATGTTGTTCGATCATGCCTTCGCGCACACGCTGACGGATGCGCGCGAGGCCTTCGCCGGCGTAGCCCTCGTGCTCCGGATCGCTAGCGGGTTCCCCACCTCGTTTCGATCCTACGAAGTCGACGAAGATGCCGCGCGCGTTGAGTTCGTGCTTCAGAAACGCCCTGTAGCCCGGAAACACCGACGCCTCCGTGTTGGAATCGCCGGTGCAGAGAACGCGCAGCACTTTCGTGCCGGCGGGGAAGTTCGCATCGGTCCGCTCTGGCCCGCGATGTTGCGCGAAGAGCCAGTCCATGACTCCGCTCGCGGGCGCGAAGGCCTGTTCGAAGACCATGTGGCCGACGCCCGCGGGCTCGGTGTATTTCGGTGTGCCTCCGGCTGCGCGGATCGCCTCGATCATCGACCGTGTGCGAGCCGTGGGTACAACCGGATCGGCGCCGCCATGCCAGGCCCAAATGGACGTAAACGCCAACAGTTGCCCCGTCCCTTCATCGCCACCGCCGCAGACCGGCACCACGGCCGCGAACGTGCCTGGCCTCCGCGCTGCGAGTTCCCATGCGCCATATCCGCCCATCGAGATGCCGGCGAGATACACGCGATCAAGGTCGATGGGTAGCGTGCGCAGCGTTCCGTCGAGTAGCGCCATTGCCATCGCCATCATAGGCGAGGGATCGGGCCGCATTCGCGACGAGCGCTTTGCCGCCCAGTCGGCTTCTACCCAACGCTGGCCGTCGCGGCATTGCGGCACCAGCACGTAGGCCGCATGCCGATCTCGATAGGGCGCACGAGCCATTAACTCCGGCAGGTACTTCAACGAGGCCTCGTTATCGCGGCCGCGCTCACCGGCACCGTGGAGAAAGACGAGCAGCGGGTAGCGCTCGCCAGGTTCGACATGCGGCGGCGCCAGCAACCGATAGGCGTAATGCTCGCCGCCGTAATCGAAGTTCAGCTCCGCGTACTGAACCTGCGGCTCAGGCTGTGCCGTCTCCGCGAGTTCCTTCTGAGTCGCCGACGCGCCGAGCGCCACCGCGCCGATCAACACACCCATCCATGCGATTCGCAACATCCGTTTCTCGCCTCCGCGATCATCCCGCGAGGATTGATTCTCCGCCAATTACAGTGCTCCAAGCGCCTGACCATGCTATCGCAGGACGGGCGCCAGACGACGCCAACCGTCCCTTATGGTCATGCCGCGCTCGCGGTGGCGGACGGCCAACCGGGTAGCTCTGGGCAACTAAGCGCTCAATCCCCTGTGCGGATTGTCTCGATCTGGTTCGAAGTGCCCACCTCCACCGCCCGGGCCGTACGTAACCCACCGGGATGCACTTACAGTTGCAGGCTGTGCCTGAGCCACCTGGCGGCATTTTCACCATATTGAAGGCGAGGCAGGAGATGTGGGGCGTGCCGCAAGTGCACTTGGTGGGCGCTTTGGCCTGGCTCTGAATCCAACGCGAGGCTCGTCGCCGCTGTGTGGCACTCGCAGCTGACACACTTGCAACTGATATCCGCCCGTTCGACGCTCCGGTTGATAGAATCGCTGAGACATGCACATAAGGTGTTTCTGCGCTGCCTTCCTTCTCGTATTCACGCTGCAATCAGCTGAGCATGCGAAACGGTCGCTTGTGGCGCCGGCACCGCCAATGGGCTGGAACAGCTACGATGCCTACGACTCGAACATTAACGAGGCCGAGTTCAAGTGCAACGTCGATGTGATGGCCCGCGATTTGAAGCCCTACGGCTGGGAGTACGCAGTCCTCGATTTTCTATGGTACAACCCCGTTCTGGGCACGCCGGCCGATGACCCGGAGCGCAAGGCCAACCCCGACCTGAAGCTCGACACCGATGGCAAGCCGCTCCAACAGTTGACTATGGATGGCTACGGCCGACTGACGCCGAGCGAGAACCGCTTCCCATCAGCGGCCCACGGCGCTGGCTTCAAGCCGATCGCCGATTACGTGCATGCCAAAGGGCTCAAGTTCGGCATACATATCATGCGTGGCATTCCCCGACAAGCTTACTTCGAGGGACTCCCGGTAGTCGGCGCGAAGGTCACAGCGCACGATATCGCCGACACCGATTCGACCTGTTCATGGCTGAATTACATGTATGGCGTGGATGTCACCAAGCCCGGGGCGCAGGCCTACTACGACTCGCTGTTCCAGCTCTACGCCTCGTGGGGCATCGACTTCGTCAAGGTCGATGATCTGTCGGCGACGATCTATCACGCCGGCGAACTGGAGTTGATTCACAACTCGATCATGAAGTGCGGGCGGCCGATCGTGCTTAGTCTCTCGCCGGGCGAAACGCCGCTGGGTCGAGCGCACCACGTCGCGGCGAATGCGCAGATGTGGCGCTTGTCGGGCGATTTTTGGGACAACTGGCCGGCGCTGCTGCACATGTTCGACCTGCTGAATTCGTGGTCGCCCTTCATTGGTAACGGCGTCTGGCCTGACGGGGACATGCTGCCCATCGGGCATGTCGGTATGCGGCATCATATTGTCGGACCAGACCGGCAGTCGCGATTCACCTGGCCCGAGCACTACACGCTGATGACGCTGTGGTGCATGGCGCGCTCGCCGCTGATGATCGGCGCTGACCTGGTTTCGAGCTCCGAGCAGAGCTTGGCCTTCCTCAAGAACAAAGAAGTCCTCGAGGTGAACCAGCACAGCGCGCACAACCGGCAGGTGAGCCGGACAGAGCACGACGCCGTGTGGCTAGCGGACGAGCCGGGCGGCAAAGCTCGGTATATTGCGCTGTTCAATCTGACGAACGCCCGGCGTAAGGTCAGCTTCCACTTGAGCGATGAAGCACTCCGCGGGCACTTCAGCGTACGGGACCTGTGGGCTAAGCAAGACCTGGGCAGGATACAAGGCGACATCGTCGCGGAACTGGATGCGCACGGCGCCGCCCTGTACATGCTGACTCCGGCGCGATAGGGCAGAACTACATTCGCGCCACACCCGCGACGCGCCAAGGCGCGCCAGGCAGGCGCGGTAACGCGTAGGGTAATGGCACATGGCCTCCGGCTGTCTGGCACGAGGAGGCAGGGCGCATTAGTACGCGCAAATATCAAGCCAGCCCCCGTGCCGGCCTGCGGGCTCGCGCAGGTTCTCCGCCAGGATGCGGGATCTCCATCTCGGCTGGCACAACGATGACGTGCGCCGGCGCGGCGCGGACGCGGAGCAAGCCTCAACGGATTGTATCCGGAGAACTCAGTAGTTTCCGCCGATACACGTCGCGCGCCTGCCCAAGATAATCCAGCGTTCTCTGGCGCAGGCCGTCGCTGTCGACGATGATGTCGTCCGGACGGTCACCAGCCTTCACATGCTCGATGAGGTGATCCATCGCCGCCAGCAGACGTCTGACCTCCTCCTGTCGCACGGGAATCGGTTCTTCGCCTTTCCACACATAGACGGGGGAGGTGTGCGCCACATCGCAATTGCTTCTTCGCGCAGCCTTACACCGCGCGGTGATCCAGGAACTCGAATGGACGATCAGGCCGATTCTTCCCCCGCACAAATTCGCGTCGTCTGCATCGGCGTTCAACTCGACCGTGTGCGCAACTCCGTTCACGACAACTTCGCACTTAGCAATCGGATGAGGCGAGAGCACCTCGACTACGATGTCGAGGCTTGCTGGAAATCGCTCACCCCGGATCTCGTCGCCCGGTTCGTGTCCGTTCACGCGCAGTAGAAGCATGGGTCCAGTCGTGACGAATGTCCTCCCGACTCGCAAGCCAGCGAACCATCCCTTGGGTGTCAGTGGGCCCATCGCTCGAACGTAGACGCGGCTCCAACCGATTGGGACCGGATGAACCCCGCTGGCGCTCCCCGCTGACAACTTCAACGGGAACCCGGCATTCAGCAGGGCGGAATACATATCGAACCCGAACTCGGCGTATCCGTTGCAATTCTGCTGGTATTTGCCGGGCATGGCGTCTGGCCACGCTCCCCATGCACCCGTGAAACTCCCCGATCGCCACAGATGGTTGTTCGCCAGCCCGACCGTCCCACAAGCTCCCACCGCAGCCAACGCCGGCATTTCGAGCGAAGTCGCTTTTTCTGAGTCGGAGAGGCCACCAGACTTTGCGACAGCTTGGCCAAATGCCGCCAGTGGGTACTCCAGGCCCACAAAAGTCCGGCCTAGCCACGATGCCAGGAGCGCCGAGGCGTGCGGTTCCAACTCCTCATTGAGAACCGGAAAGAATCGAGCGCCCACGTGAAGAACGCCACTCTCACCGGCGGCAGCGAGGAAACGATCCAGATCCGTATCCTGACTGACAGTCTTGCCCGTCCTCCAGAGCGTCATTGGAATCGAAACCGCGAGGTCTTCAGCCTCCATCAGCACGGCAAGGTCTGAGAGGGCCCTGTGCACATGCATATCCCCTGAAAACCATCCGCGATCCGCCATCTCGACCCAACGCCTTAGGCGAATTGTCCGCCTTGCCATACCGGAAACTGGAACTGCAATCTCTATCCCTTCAGGCACGTATTCATTGCCCTTCTCCACTGCCACCAGATACTTGCCCGCGGGCACTTCCGTGGTGAACGCGCCGCCCCGCGGGACGAAGTTCCGTACTTGGATGTTGTGGCGGCTCTGGACCAGACCGGCGCGAAGCTGCTGCTCTTCTGCATCAACCGCCCCCTGACGGCGGCCTTTGACGGCGAAATCTCGATCGACGGATTCCGGGCCGTGTCCGTGACCGCCGAGACCCTGAAGGCGGGATCGCGTGCCGACCGCAACGACGAGGAGCAACCGCACACGGCAGAGCCGTTGCGGGGGCCGGTCGAGGTCAAGGCCGGCGTCGCGCGCTATATGTTTCCCAGCGAGAGCGCGAGTGTGATTGAGCTGCGTGCGGAGTAGATTGAGTGGGCGAGTCAGTCGGACTGACGGCAATGTCGTGCGAGACTAACCATCGAGAACTCGACCTAATCCCGAATCGAGGGGGCGCGGTTCTGCCAGGCGATCGCGCGGTGATATCGCAAGTGGGATTCCAGTTGGATAAGGAGCTAAGGTGCACTGGTTACATGGTCATCTGATCGGAACCGTCGTCTTTCTAGTCTTTGCCGCCGGACCCACGTCCGCGCAAAGCGTGACTGCGCAGAAGGGCGCCGGCGGCGAGTATGGGGTCGTCTTCGGAACTGGGAGCCGCTTCTCCCGCCCACAGCCGGTTGAAATCGAAATCGCGGACCGCTCCCTGAGCGCGCCCACACGCTTTGCACGCGGCTATGAATCCGCCGTAAGCACCGCGGACGGGTTCATTGGAAAGGCGACACTCGCGGCAGCGGGCGCACTCTTCGTTATCGAGGACAACTGGACACGCCGGGGCGACGTCGTCACCGTGCGCCGCAAGCTGCGTGTGGAGGGCTCTGCGGAAGGCGGATTCGTTTCCGCCATTACGCTGGCAAGCGCTGGGCCCGTCCACCGCGATGACGTCGATCTATTCGTGCCGGGAATGATCTACGGTAGTCCACAAAACCTCGAACAATCGGCGATTGGCGGAGCCGAGTTGTACGAGGGCGGACGTTGGGGCGAGTTGCGAATTCGCGAGGACCGCACCCCGGCTCCCCTGTTTGGAATTCGCTTCAAGGACGGCAATTCGCTGGCCGTGATCGACGGCAAGCCCGACGCAGCAACGACTGCGGAAGACGCGCGCGACCTGGAGGCGAAACCAACGGTGGACCGGCGTTTCCGTTTCGCCGCGATCGGTACACGCCCGGAAGGCGAGGGCGTCGCAGTCGGACTCTGGTTTCCCGGCACCGAAGGCGAGTTCACTTATAGCGGGGGCACCTACCCGGGCGGCCATATGAAGCATTGGCGGCGGCGATTCCACCCGATCGAAGACGGGCTGACACAGCATTACGAAGTGTCGTTCCGATTCAGCCGGGAGGAGGATCTTCCGTCGTTCTGCCGCGGCGCGTGGCGCTGGGCCTGGTCGGTGATGGAGCCGAAGTTGAGCTGGCAGGACATCGAAGCTGTCCAGCGAAGCCTAATCGATATGCTCGGCGAGCGCGCGGAGAAGACTCCCGACGGGCGAACCGGCATCTCGAATTACATCGATAGCGTGGCCGATACAACCGGTGACCGCAAGGCGATCCTCGGCTTCACCGGCAAGAACCTGGAAGCCGCCGAGTTCCTTCTGGAAGACGCTTCCCGCGATACAGGCTCGCGCGCGGAGAAACATCGCGCCATTGCAAGCGCCATCTTCGATTCGTTCGCGAAGCTCAAAGTGGCTCCGCCCGAAGGCGAGGGATTCAACCTGGACACCGGGGCGACGGCACTCGCCATTCCCCGCGACAAACGAGTCTATCTGCGCTCGTTCGGCGACGACGTCAAGGCGACATTGCGCGCGGTGAAGCGGGAACGGGCCGCTGGCCGGGAGCATCCGCGCTGGCTCGCCTGGTCGGGAGAGTTCGCCAATTGGCTCCTGACGCAGCAACAGCCGGCGGGCGGATTCCCGCGCGCCTGGGAGCCCGGCACCGGCGAAGTAGCCGATGCCTCCCCAGCGTCGACCTACAATGCCGTGCCTCTGCTCGTGCTCCTGAGCGATCTCACGGGTGAGAACAAGTACCTTGCCGCTGCGATCCGCGCCGCCGAATTCTCCTGGGAGCACGGCCAGGCAAGCGGCAAGTTCGTAGGCGGGACGATTGATAATCCCGACGTCATCGACAAAGAAGCGGGAACGCTCTCGCTTGAGGCGTATCTGTCGCTGTATGAAAAGACGCGCGAGTCGAAATGGCTCGACCGCGCCAAAGTGGCGGCCGACTACGCGGAGACGTTCATCTACATCTGGAACGTACCGATGCCGGACGATGAGGACAACGCCAAGTTGCACTGGAAGCGAGGCGTTCCCACTACCGGTCTCCAGATCATCGCCACTGGCCATTCGCTGGTCGATGAGTACATGGCCTTCGACGCCGACGAGTTTGCGAAGATGTCGGTGTACGCCAAGGACCCGCATTATCTAGAGGTCGCACGGATTCTGCTGCACAACACGAAGGCGATGTTGGCCCTGCCCGGGCGCACGTACGACCTGAAAGGACCCGGCTGGCAGCAGGAGCATTGGAGCCTCGCGCCGGTACGCGGATTCGGGTTGCATCGCGGCTGGCTACCCTGGGTTGCGACCAGTCAACTGAACGGGATCGCAGGGCTGCGCGAGTTCGACCCCGCGTTGTTCCGGCAGCTCACAAGCCGGCCGGCTACCCCGGAGCCGGTCACCCGCGCGGAACTCGAGGAGGAGATCCAGATCAAGCTGGCTCGCGTTCAGAACTTCTTGCGGGAACAGAAACTGGCCGGCGTGCTGCTTTCGCAGATCGGCAACTTCTCCTGGATCACTGCCGGGCTGGGCGACAATCACGTCGTCATCACAACCGAAATCGGCGCTTCCTCGCTGCTGATCACCGCTGATGGACGCAAGTTCGTATTGGCTAGCAACAGCGAGATGCCCCGACTCATGGCCGAGGACTTGAAAGGCCTGGGCTACGAGCCGAGGGAGTTCAAGTGGTACGAAGACAAGGTTACGCCGGATCGCAAGCTGGAGCTGATCAACGAAATCGTGGGCCAGGGCGCGGTCGGAACCGACACCCCCTACGCAGGCTTCAAGCAAATCGGAGCGGAGTTCGCGCCGCTGCGCTATGAACTCACCGACCCGGAGATGAAGAAGTACCGCTGGCTCGGCCGGAACACTGCGGAGGCGGTGGCGTCGGTCTGCAGGCGCATCCAGCCCGGTATGACCGAGTACGAAATGGAAGCGATGGCCTCGGACGAGTTGTTGCGCCGCGGCATCCGGCCGACCGTACTCCTGATGGGCGTCGACGAGCGCGTGCTCAGCTTCCGGCACACGGTGCCGTCCGGCGTGCGGCTGCGCCATTACGCCTTTGTGAACGTCTGCGCGCGCAAATGGGGCCTGGTGACTTCGGCCGGCCGGTTTGTCTACTTCGGCCCCCTGCCCGAATACCTGCGTCAGCGCGTTCACGCATCCGCGCAGGTGGCGGCCGGATTCCTTGCAAGCACAAGGCCCGGAGCCCAGGCAGGCGAGATTCTGGAACAGTCGAAAGCGTGGTATGCCGCCAACGGGTTTCCAGGCGAGATGGAGCTGCACCATCAGGGCGGCGCGATCGGTTACGCCGAACGGGAGTGGGTGGCGTACCCGGGCTCGAAAGAAACCGTGCACGACCGGCAGGCCTTCGCGTGGAATCCGATTATCCAAGGAGCGCTCTCGTTCGACACCTTCCTGCTGAACGGGGACCGATTAGAGAACATCGGCCTCGTCGATGGCTGGCCAGCGATTCACGTCGACGTGAACGGCCAGGACGTGCAACTGCCCGATATCCTAGTTCGGGAGGAGAACCCGCGCCGGTAGCTCCTACTTCTCCTCGACCGAGGCCGGGAAGATATCGAAGACAACACTCACGACTGTTCTGCGCGAAGGATGAAGAACTGCTTGCCGCACCCAAGACCCAGGTTGAGCGGATCGTGCCTGACCCGAATGTAATCTGGCAATTGAGCAACAATTGCAATCGCTAAACCGATTCGCCCGGCAACTCCTCCAGACCGGCAACGGTTTGTTTCTGAGGGCCAAATTTGCCGAAGGAGACACCTTAGCGGCCCGCTGCTCCCAGGTTCCGCCCGATTCGGCAGGTTTCAGCCAATGTCCGATGTGGGCTTGAAGCCTAGCGGCGGAGAATGCGAGGGCGTCGGTCGAAGATGCAATCCGCTCTTGACGCAAGCGATTGGGCGCTCCAATGGCTTTTCGCCGACCCGTTGATCCTCGCGGCCCAATACTCCTCCCACAGCCCAGATACGGCGCGCTGCGACAGGTGCGGAGTATACTGGCGCTGGATCATGCGCCACAAATCCGACTTCTTCGCTTCATCGATCAATCGACGGGGCCTCCGCCACGCCACTCTCCGCGCCGTCGCCGCTTGCGCCGCGCTGATCTTGGTTCCCGCTCTGTCCATGGCCGCGCCGCCGGCCGACTACCTCGGCGTCCCCTTCGATGACGCCGCCTATCGCGCCGACCAGGCCGCCGCCGCGCTTCGACCACGCCTGCCCTACCACGCGTTTGAGACAGCGGCGACCGTCTGGGACTCGAAGGACCCGAAGGGTGCTGGCTGGGCCGGCAAGGAAGAGTCGGGCGCGACGATAGGTCTGGATAGTCCCGACGCCGATGGCAAGCGCTTCATCCACTATCACGTCGCGCTCAACGGCTACCGCTACGCGGTCTTCGGCTGGAACTGGGCTGGTCCCAACGACGCCCCCGTCGACCTGAGCCAGTACGACGCCGTCGCCTTTTTGATTCGCATCACCGGTCCGCGCCCGCCGCAGGAGCTCTTCTTCGCTGTCGATGAGACCGAGTCCGGCCCCGTCTCGCTGCGTGACTACGAGAGCGAATTCCGCGACGGCAATTGGCATCGCATCACCATTCCCGTGCGCGCGATGCGCCGGAACGCCGCCCAGGCCGGGCCCCAGGTGCGCGGCTTCGCCTTCCGGACCTTCGTGTGGGACAGCGCCGAGTACGACGTTCAGCTCGAAGGCTTCACGCTCGAGCGGGCCACCGACCGCGCCGCGCTTGACGCCGCCTATCCGCCCGCGCCGAAGCGCGCGCCGGCGCGCGGGCAGGCCATTCCCGGCCGCCTGCAGTGCGCCTTTTACGACCGCGGCGGAGAGGGCATCTCGTACCACGACACGACGGCCGTCAACATCCTCAGCGGCGTGCTCAATCAGAAGCCAATGCACCAGCGCCGCCACGCCACAGATTATGAATGGAGCTTCCGCCGCGACGAAGGTGTCGACATCTCCTTCACGAAGGACTTCGCCGATCTCAAGCACAAGAACTTCTTCGACATCGGCCCCAATCAGCTCTACATCGGCGGAGCCGAACCCGCCGAGTGGTGCTCCTACACGGTCGACGTGAAGAAGGCCGGCATCTACAAGGTGATCTTCGCCTACGCCAACGACAAGAACGGCCAGAGGGTCGGACTGTCCATCAATCGCGGCCCGGTGAATGAATACAAAATGCCGCTCGTCACCGGTGGCGCGCACACGTGGAACAAATCCGAGATCGGCACGATCACCTTCCCCCAAGCCGGACGCCAGTTGTTTACGCTCCACTATGGCAACGGCTTCAATCTTGGCTACTTCGACTTCGATCCGGTGACAGCGAAGTAATTCGAACCGAGTCCGGGGCCGGTACAACTGAATATGGGCTTCTGGCGCGGGTCGTCGCCTTCGCGGCGAATCAGCAATCGGCCCGGCCGTACTGTCGACAGAACGTAGCTGCCAGGAACTCTCGTCTGCGGAAGAGTATACTGGCCCTGGATTGAAGGACTCCCGGATTGAGAGCGACAGGTACCGGTCCGCTGTTGATCCCGTCCATCGCTACTTCTGGCCGTTAGTACTCGTGTTGACTCCGCATCTTCGCTGCGGCGCGCTTCTGGACCTCGGATTGTCTTTCGCGCCCGGCCCAAGACACTGCGAATAGGGGTAGATCCAACATTCCTTTCACGAGGGGCCGTTTGGATCATTGGAGCGGCAGCCGAGCATTCATGTCGAGACCGAAACGACCGTATGGGTTCAGATGATCCCAGATCAACGGCGTCAGGGCTCTCAGGTCGCGCAACATCGTGGTTTCGAATTGCACATTGGCGGCGCAATCGGCCGGGATTCGAGTCGGTTACGCTAGCGGTGAAACACGGAACTGCGCGTTCGAGAACCTGACGATCGATTCCAACTGCGGACTCAAGGTGAAAGTCCGTGGCAGCGGGAGCGTACAGGGGGTGATCTTCTCGAAAATCATCATGCGGACTCGTCTGATCACGGGACACTGGCGGGGCAAGGGCGAGCCGGTAAATGTCTCGTGCCTGCCTCTGCGGACGTCCGGCGAACTGGGTCATATCCGGCGGATCCGTTTCAGCAATATCTTACCTGAGAGCGAGAACTCCGCCCTCGTCTTCGGTTCGCCCGACAGACCGATCGAGGACGTTATGTTCGACAAGTTCGACCTGCGGCTCACAAACAGCCAATTGCAGCCAAGCTACGGCGGTAACTTCGATTTGCGGGGCGCTGCGGACCTTGCGATGGCTTTGTTCAAGCACGACGTCCCAGCGCTTTACGTCCGCCGCGTGCGCCGCCTGCGCGTCGCGGGTTTTCGCGAAACCTGGGGTGGTGAGAAGCCCGCCTTCTTCAGCCACGCCATCGTAGCCGAGGACTTTCAAGACGTGGAGATCAGGCAGTTCGAAGGCCGGCAGGCGAATGCCGCTGACGTAGCGGCGATTGCCCTGCGTCGCGGCAATGGCATCAGCATCCTGGACTGCCGGGCGGCAGAGGGTTGTGGCACGTTCCTTTCTCAGGCCGGAGTCTCCGGCCAAGGATTGTTTGTGAACAACGGCCTGAGCATCTCGAAGCGCGCAATTGAACCATTTCGGCATGGCTTTAGGGATTTGGGCAACCTGCTGTTAAAGCGCTCCTAAACAGGAATCCGACGCAGCCAGCCCCGCGGCGGCTGGGACATATTGCCCACAAGACTTAGATTGCGTGAGCTCAAATTCGAGTCGGACCGCAAGGCAACTCGTTCATCCTGCGACCATCCTTGATTTTGAATAGGCGGAGTTACCCAAGATTTCAGGATCAACCCAACTCAAACGTAAGCGTCCGGCAGCGGGTTGGCCTTGACACACTTTGTCTGCTACGTCCCGCGTTTCACACCGCATCGTTCAACACCGACCACTCAGCCGCACGCCTTGCTGGATTATTCAGGAAGGTCATCACGTCTTCTCGAGAATCAGGCAGCAGATGTCCATCGGCTCAGCAGAGATAAGCACTTTGCCCTCGCGGATCTCCAGATCGCCACCGAGCAGTGGGGCCGCGCTGCGGAAGTCTTCCAGTGGCACGCTTTCCTGAACAGTCTCGTGCGTACAGTTGAGGAAGAACCAGGCGCTCTTGGACCCGAGATTGCGCCTGCGGCGTTGTAGGTTTCCCACTCGGTCGGCTTTCACTCCCGCTCGTTCCAGCAGGGCAGCTAGGAACTGGCGGTTCTCCGGAGCACTCTTCTCAGGCAGAATCGCCGGACCAAGCAGCGTGCCTACGAGATAAGCTTGGCCCTTGCCGTATTGGTTGGTGCAGGCCGCCACTTCGTCGCGGTATTTCAGCACTGCACTGCCGCTGGTCGACTCCAGGATCTGCAAGTAAAGACTCCCGCTCACACGCTGTCTCTCGAAGGCCCCAGCCCCAGTAAGACTGCGAGTTGTTTCGGGCTTGAGAGTATACAGTTGCAGGTGGCGTGCGCCGAACAGTTCGGCCAATTCAGGGGCCATCTCCCCCGCCATGCCGAAGCCGTATCGATCGTATCTGCCGGCAGTGGCCTCCGAGACAAGCGTCCCGCCCGCGCGGACGTAAGCGCGCAGGGCTTCTATGACCTCCGGACCGAGAGCGGAAGGACACGGCAACAACAGTACCCGATAATCGGCGCCCTCCTGCGCAATACGCGCTGAATCCAGGAAGTCCACCTGGATGCCTTCGTCAAAGAGTGCCCGGTAGATTCCGCTCAGCGAGTGCGTGAACTGCTCTTTGAACGCCCCGCCGGTGCCTTCTACGAAATGCCACAGGTCTTCGTCCAGAACGATTGCCACCTTTGAACGCGGATGAACTCCCGAAACGAACAGGTCGGCATGGGAGTTGATCGCCTTGCCTAGCCGGCCTGCTTCGGCGGCACGCTCGGTCGTATCGCCCTTCAACTCAAGCAAGCCGAACCCATAGCCCTCGCTCCAAAATGGCTCGCTACGATGATTCCAAAAACAGATGCCGCGCGCGCCAGCAGCTAAAGGGCCGAGCACCCAGCGGCGGATGTCTCCGGCGTCGGGCACCCGCCCCGGATCCGGCCCTCCGCCGGCACGGCCGCCCTGCAGCTCGGCGCACCAGATTTCGCCTGTCTCGCTCGCCGAGCGCACGTAGTCGAATTTCATCATGATGTTTTCCCAGAGTTGCTGGTAGACAGCGTAGGACTGCCGGACACGTTGCGCCGACGTAATGTCGGGATCGCCCAATTCGCCCCAGGCCGGGTACGCAGAAGAACCGATGACGTCGAGCACGCCCGCGTAGCGCCACTCGGCAGTTCCGCCGTAGGTTGGAGAGGCTGTGTGAGCCAGCACGGGACGATGTCCAGGATCGTTGCGGCGAAAGGCCTCCGCCTTAAAGCGAAGAACACCGGTGATGTAAACGTCATCCATGAAGAAGCGCCAGTCAATCCACGAAGGGACCTGAGCAAATGCGCGGGGCGGCTCGACTTCCTCCCACTCGCCAAAACCGGTGCGCCAAGTGCTGTTCAGCTTGTCCAGCGCCCCATACTTGCCCCTGCGCCAGGTACGGAATTCTCGGAGCGAATTCTGGCAGTAGCACAGCCCCAGATGTCCCGGCCGCATGGTCCAGAAGCCGATTTCCTGCCAGACGTTCCAGACGCGAATGTTGTCGTACTGGCCGATCTGTCTGCCAACCTCTTCCATGAAGCGGGTGGCGGCGGCCCGGGCCTCTGGGTGATGCCAACAAGGGCCGGGCTTGCCGTCGGTCGGCAGGAGGTACTGCGTGGGATCGTTCTGCGGCTGGCCGGTTTCATAAACCATGCTCGCTTCCGGATACTTCTTCCACAGCCAGGCGGGGGCCTGTTCCATGGTCACGCCGAAGTACACGACCAACCCGTTCTGTCGGGCGTCGGAAACCACTCGCGCAACGCGCGAAAGATCGATCTCGCCTTCCCGCTTCTCGTCAGTCGACCAGGACTCCTGGATCTTGATCATCGTGAAGCCGAGCTTCTTCAGGATCGGGAAATCGGCGCGCAGTTGTTCCAGAGGAAGCGAGGGCTCACGATAAACGTGAGTTCCAAACGGGAACACGGTCTTCGATTCTTCCGCGAGCAAAGAGATCCCGGGTACAGCGGCCACGCCGCCCGCAAGTGCAGAAAACGATCGTCTCGTCATCAATACCGTTGCCTCTCTGGATTGCCGTTTATCCGATGGCGGCTACCACGGAGTAGTTGGAAACACTTCCTACGGGCACATGGAGCAAATCGCAACCACCCCAGCGCGGCGCGGACAGATTCAGAGAAGATCGACGAGTGATATTGGGCATCCGCATCTTCAGCTTCGCGCCTGAGCGAAGAGCGCCGGTAGCTGATCCGGGCGCACAGGGACGTAGCCCGGCCCCAAGCCTTTCGCGATGTTATCGACCATTTCCATGTGGCTCAGCCAGTTCGCCAGGAATACGTGCATAAATGAGGGCCGTTGCTCGGGCGTCGCCTGACGCACCTGGTTGATAATTGTAGTTTCCGCCTGACGCCGCCCCAACGGCGTAAAAGTGAAATCTCCGGCTCCGCCATTGACCGCACGGAAGACAGGCTTGCCCGCGGAGAGTGACACCTGATTCTGTGCGGTAGTCACGTGCGTCCGCCCGTAGTTGGCGTAGATCCCTTGGATGCCGGGTATGCTCGCGAAGTGTTCCATCCGCGCCGGCTCCATTTCGGCGAAGGTAGAGAGCACCGAAGCATCAATGCGCTTGCGATAGGCGCCGGAGAGTTCAAGGTACTCGCGCCAGATCTGCTCGCGCTGCTCGGACGGATAGTTGTCGGCATAGTTGTCCTCATGGATGTAGCCGACTCCGGTTAGCGCGTTCACGAAGCAGTCGCCCGGGCTGGCGTGCTTGTAGTAATAGTCCAGAATATCGGGCTGAAAATCGGCGGCGGTGGGGCCGATGTGCCAGCCCAGTGGCACCCGGCCGTGTTGAGGGTCGTCGAAAAGCTTTCGATAGTAATGCCTCTGGAAGTTCAGGCCGTCGCCATCAGAGCGGACAAACGCGTAGTAGATCTTGTCGCGCTCGAGCTTCGGTGCAGCCGGCACGCGCTGACGCAATGCGGCGGTAGTGCCGGAGTGCACGGATAGATTGCTGACCGTGGGCGAATAGCCGTCGTGGCCTGAGCAGACTTCGAACTTGGCGCACTCGCTGGCCAAGCGGACGCCCTCCCATTCGCCGATGCCGGTTTCAAGCGGCCAGCCCATACATGGGATATTGGGCGGCCACTTCATGAAGACTTCGCGCGCCAAATCCCGCTCTTCAAAGAACGAAGTTTGCGGCTTGGTTTGCTCGTTTGGATTGGAGACCCACACGATGGGGATCTTGAACTCGACGAAGTAATCGCGGACTGCGTCAGTCGTCGGGTCCAGGTAGGCCACGGCCTTGCGGGACAGGCTGTCGCCGATCTGCGCAAAGGCCCAGCGGTAGGCCTCTACGTCTTTGCGCCAGTGCATGACTCGAAGGTCGGCCCCTACCTTGTTCGAATCCGGATAGGCGCCCATGGAGAGGCTGAACATGCCCGCCATGCCGGGCGTAGCGACCACGCCGTTGTGGACCCCTGCGAGCATCGTGGCGACGTTGACGCTGGCCGGAATGGCCGGGTCCGTGACGTACATGCACGAGGCGACGGGCAGGAAGCGCTCGAAGAGTTTACCGATATCGAGCCACTCAACCTCATCGACGTCGCCACGCTCGCGCAGCCAATCGAGCCACAACTCGTCATAGCGGTCCTGCACCAGGTAAAGCCGCGGTTGCTCGCGGTTCACCAGTCCCTGCAGGCAATGCAGCGTCAGTCGTAGATCCCGCACGTTGAAAGGGAGTTCCTCCAGGCGGAAGGCGCACAGTCGCCTGGCAGGCGGTTTCGATTTGGGCCCGACCATCTTGCCTGTCGTCTGCGGCTCGGCGTGACCCAGGCTAGTCGTCAGCGCGACGCTCGCACAAGTCTGAATAAAGTCTCTACGTTGCATCGGTCGGTTCCGCCTATACGAAATCTACTTCCACCCACTCTACCGGCACGCCCGCCCCCGCATGCTCGCGGAAGGACAACTGCAACTCACCGGCAGAGAGCAGAATCCGCCGCCGATTGATCCTTCCATCAAACAGATGTTCAACTACTTCCGCTGCGACGCCGCTTTTGCGCCGTAGCCTGAATACGCCGTCACCATAGGGGACCAGACCGAGCTTGGAACTCCGGTCAAGTCCGTCAACCGACTTCGATGCCACCACCAAGGACGCTGTCGTCGAGACGAGATTCTCGAAGCGGCACACGCCCTTGCGACCATCCAGGCGGTACTCCCGTAAGGCCGCCAGCACGACTTGGCCATTCTCGATTCGCACCCAGGATGAGGCATGCGCGCCCGTATGAGGGGCAAGATAATCGGCATCCAGCGGCAACACCGTCGCTGTTATTTCCTGCCGAACCAGGCGTGTCAGGCCGTTGTACTTGGCGATCGCTTCCGGAGTCGGGCCGCTGTTCTGCTCGTCGCCGGCGAAGCTCTGCATCGAGCCCAGCGTTCCGCAAGCGACCGAATCGAACCAGATGTCGGGCGCTGAAAGCCAGTCGTAGCCGTTCGAGCCATAGGTGGGTACGCCGAGTTCGCACATCACGCTGCTGAAGAAGAAGCGGCGATTGAACTCCACCCAATACTCGCCCGCTGTCACGTAGGGGTCATCCGGGCTGTGCTGGTCGATGTAATCGACGAACAGCGGGCTGAGGTTGTAGTACATCAGGACGATGTCTGGATTCTCCTCGCGCAGCGCACTGACAACGATCTCCACGGCCCTGAGCAGGAGCCGCTCGCCGGCGAAGCGCATGTCTTTCGGTGCACCCAACTCGATCGGCGGCATCTCATAGCCGAAGTCGAATTTGATCAGATCCGGCTTGTACCGGCGCATAAAGCGGCGCGCCGTCTCCCTGATCTTGGACTGCACGACTGGCTGCGTGAGATCGAGGATGTAGTGATCGCCGTTCATGTTGGCAACGATCGGCTTGCCGTCCGGGCCGTGGATCACGTGCGATAGATCCAGCCCCAGCGCCGCCGGGTTCTGGCATCGGATGAAGGCGGCCCACAATCCAATCATGTGGCCGTCCGATCGCACCCTGTCCAGAAATGCCTCAAAATGCGGCAACCGCTCGGTGGAGTGCTCCATCTGGCCGTAATGGCCTTCCCACTTGTCGTCGATTTCAAACAGACCCGCGCGCATGCCGGAGCCCTTGTAGTCCTGGTAGATACGGCTGAGCGCGGCCTCGTCGAGCTTGTCGGAGTACTTGTGTAGTGCCATCTGCTCGCCCCAGGTTGAGAACTGGGGCGCCATCATCACGGCCTGCTTGCGCTCAGAACACTGCTTGCGGCGTACAACACCTGCGCGCATTAGTGCCTGGTAGTACGCGCGTATCGCTTCACGGAAGTTCGGGCCGGCCGTGAGGACCAGGGTGGTTCCAAGGATCAGCAGGCCTGGCGTGCGCATGTGCTTCCAGACGTCGCCGGCGTACTTGACGATCAGGCTCTGGTTGTTGCCCTCGCTCTGAATGTATACGTCGCCAGCCGGGAGGTCTGCCAATCCGCAGCAATAGGCGTCGGAGAGATGCTCGCGGAGCGCGCCCGGATGGGCAACTTCGGCGCTGCGATGGAAACCGCAGAAGTAGTGCACGGGCAGTCCCCATTGCTGAAACAAGCCGGGTGCCGGATCCGAACACCGGCCCAGCCACGATGTGAGTTTTAGGTTGAGTTCACCAGGCACGATGGGGCTGAGTCCCGACGACATCGAAATACCCGGAATCACGGAGTGGGTTTGTTCAAGAGCGGGAACGGGCACGCCCGCCTTCGACGTCGCGAAGTAATGCAGTGAAACAACGTCCTGCTGCTCGGTGGAATCATACTCCACGGCGTCAATCCAGATGGCGCGCGGGTCGAAGCGCCAGACCACCTTCAGATGGCCCGTTCCGTTCACCCCTGCGTACTCCAGCACGAGTCGCCGTTCTGAAGCGTCCACGCTTTTGATGTGTCCTGGGGAACAGATGCGCTTGCCGGGCTGCGTCACGGGCTCGACCAGCAGCAAAGGTTGGGCGGGACCGGTCGTCATCTGGCGTCCGTCGGAATCCCGTAGGACAAAACGGTCTGTCCCTCGCATCCATTCAAAGCGATAAGTTGTGGCTTCCACATGAACGGTGTTGCCAGCCTGTCGCACAACCGCCGGCGGATCGCCTCCGGATTCTGTTGCCTGGCGCATTGGGCTTGGAGACGGCTCAAAGGCAATGCTGCCGGGATTCGCTCGCGACTTGATCAGCTCGGTTGCGAGCGCGACACCCGTACAGGCTTGCACAAACTCTCGACGCTTCATGCTCATTCTCCCTCAGGTTACAAGGAAGCCCCCGTCTGAAAGAATTGGCAGCGGGCCCGACCTCGCAATACCGTATCATGCGTGATGGGCCAAATCGAACTCGCCCTCGTGCTTCAGGCGTCAGACCTCATACTCTGAGGTAAGGAATGTGGTGGCGATGGCGCATAGGCCGCCCACCAGGTGTACCAGCGCCAGCCTCTCATGCAGGGTGACGGCCGCAGTGACCACGCCGAAGACCGGCCATAAGTAATCCGAGACCGAAATCTGGCTGACGGCGAGGCGTTTCAATACCCACATCCACAACACCATAGCGAGTTCCCAGGAGAGACCGCCAAGCACGAACAGCGCGCCCCACGCCGCCGGTGGGTAACTGGCCGCGTGGTAGAACGGCCTTAGGTCGTAAACGGTTGAAAGCGCGGCACAACACGGGATCGCCATGAAGTAACCGTAGAACAGCACTTCCAATTCGCTGAAACGCTCGAGCAGGCGTTTGCTGAAGTCGTTGGAGAACGCGCTGCCTGCGCCGCCCAAGAAGATCACCAGGTTCCCAGTCAGCACCGCCAGACTGAACGACCCGCCCACCAGATCGCTACGCGCGATAAGCACCGTTCCGGCTGGCGCCAGAGCGAGACTGACGAGCCGCAGGGCCGCGAGTTTCTCCCTGAGTTGCAGCCAGCTGATCAGCACCATGAGCAACGGGATGGTCAACGACACGATGGCTGCGTTTGAAGCGCTGGAGTGCGCGATGTCCCAGGCCAGAAGGACCGAGGGCGGCAGCAGGCTCAACAGGGCAAGCAGCGAGAACTGAAGTACGTTCCGGCCCATCCTCGATCGCTCGACTCGGTCGATCCGGCGGCGCTGATGCAGCCAGAACGGAGTCAACAGCAGGGCCGCGATCAGGAACCTCCAGAAGTTGAGAGCTGCGATATCAATGTGGTCGGAGGCGATCTTGTAGGCGGCGTATTGCCCCGCCCAAATCAGATTCACAAGCGCCAGCGCCGCAAGATTGACGAATCGCCCCCCGCTGAATTTCATATCGCCAGCCGTTCGAGCAGGGCTCCGTCCACGGCCAGTGAAGCGCCGCTCCTTTTGGAGGCCAGGAACTAAGCCGCGGCCACGACCGCGCCGGGATCCTCGACGGTCTTGAGCGCATTCTCCATCATGCCCGTGTCGCCGATTGCGCCTGGACAAACGGCGTTCACGCGAACCCCGAGCGGGGCGAAGTCGATGGCCAGCCCGCGCGTCAGACCCAAAATGCCGGCCTTGGTGGCGGCATACACAGAGATGTTCGGTTCGTTGGCAATCGCTTGCACCGAGGTGATACTGGCGGTCGCGCCGCCGCGCTCGCGCACCGTCGAATTCGATTCCGCGGGTCGAGCTCGCATCCGCGCGCGTCTCGACAAGCCAGGGGCACTGGTCGTATTGTTCGGCGCCAGCCAATAGTAGACCAGTATCCGGAGTCCCCTGAGAGAGAATCGCTCATCAAGACGCTGATGGGAAGGTGGCCTGGAAACGCGTGGATGTGAGCAAGGCCGAGGCGTTCGCCCCAAGACCGGCATAACGTGCTGCTGGGCAAGCCCGGAACGTCTCGCTACCCGGCGAACCTATGGCCACACCGGATTCGGGATTCAGATTCGTTCCAACGTCCGCGGCGTGCGCCTGTGGAATAACCTCCTGATTGCAACGGGCGGAACTCCGACTCTCGACAAAGACTCGAAGAGCCGGGACGTGGTGGTGCAGGGAAACGGCTATTGGTCGAACGGGCAGCCAGTGCGCATCCTGCCAGTGCGCATCCTGTGGGAGGGCAAAGAGTTCAATTCCTTGGCTGCCTTCCGCGCCGCTACGGTCCCGGAAACCTTGGACGGGAAGCCTGTCGGGATTGAAGCAGATCCGCAACTGAGCGCGGCTGGAGACGGGATCGCGGTGCGGGACACCTCGAAGCTTCCCAGCCTCCCGGCCTATCGCGTGAAGTCCGGCTCGCCTCTGATTGGCGCCGAGATGAGTCTGGTTCCTGTCGAGCCGGATGAGTATGACTTCTTCCTGCGCCCCCTGCCCGCGGCGAAACCCGGCATAGGAGTTTCCGTGGAGCCAGTACCATGAGCATACGCAATCGGCTCGGATGTGAGTCCTCGGCCCTTCTACATTCTCATGAGTTTGCGGCTAGCGGGGCGGATCTAACTTTGTCGCCAGCAGCGTGGTGCGGGAAATCTGCCCGCTACGTGCGATGCGGCGGTGGATGGAAACCAGCTCACGATTCGGATGGTGAGGCACTCCCAACGGAAACGTGGAGCAATGGATAGGCCGAACCCATGGAGCAACGGCGCCAGTCATCGACCCTACCGGGATGGCATATTGAAACCGCGCATGGGTGGCCCTGGCGTCCTCGCCGCCGCGTCACAATGAGGGATGATATGTCACATTCCGCACGCATCGCTCTGGTCACGGGCGCAGGCAGCGGCATCGGCCGGGCGGTTGGCCTGGCGCTGCTCACAGCTGGCTACTCCGTCGTACTCGCCGGCCGCCGCGAAGCTGAATTGCACGAGACAGCAGCGCGCTCAGGCGTTCCAGCTGACCGCGCGTTTGTGATTCCCTCCGATGTGAGCGATGCGGACTCAGTCCGACGACTTTTCGACCGCACGCATGAGCGATTCGGCCGCCTCGACGTTCTGTTCAACAACGCCGGCGTTGGAGGCCCCCGTCCGGTTTGAAGACCTCACGCCCGCACAGTGGCGCAAGGTGGTCGACGTGAACCTCTCGGGGGCTTTCTATTCCGCTCAACAGGCCGTGCGGCTCATGAAGTCGCAGCAGCCGCGTGGCGGACGAATCATCAACAACGGCTCGATCTCAGCCTACTCGCCACGGCCGAACTCGGCGCCCTATACCGCCACCAAGCACGGCATCACGGGCCTGACCAAGTCGATCTCGCTGGACTGCCGGGAGTACGACATTGCGTGCAGCCAGATTGACATCGGAAACGCTGCGACCGGGATGACGCAGGCCATGTCCACGGGTGTGCCGCAGGCCAATGGGACGCTGATGGTGGAGCAGCGCATCGATGTCCGCCATGCGGCCGAGGCCGTGCTCTATATCGCCAACCTGCGTCTCGAAGCCAACGGCCAATTCATGACGGTGATGGCGACCAAGATGCCTTTCGTGGGCCGGGGATGAAGTGGATTACCGCTCATCCATTGCGCGTCAACGGGTGGTATAGCGACTGACCGCCGTCGACCGTGATCACCTGCCCGGTGACATGTCCGGCGGCGTGCGATGCCAGCCAGGCAACAGTTGCAGCGTGGTCGCCGCCGGTGGCCAGTTTCGCCGCCGGGATCATCTCCAGATATGCGCCGAGCTCGACGCCGCGTGCGGCCGCGCTCTGGCGCAGCATCGCCGAATCGGTCATGCCCGGACATACGCAGTTCACTGTGATATCGTACGGGGCCATCTCGACAGCCAGACAGCGCGCGAAGTGGATGGCGGCGGCCTTAGCCGCACAATAGGCGATCTGCCCGGTGCGCACGATCTGGCCGGCGATCGAGGAGATGATGACGATGCGGCCGCCGCGCCGTGGAATCATGAGCCGGATGGCGGCCCGCGAACAGAGGAAGGCAGCCTTGGCATCTACGGCGAACTCGCGGTCCCAGGCCTCCTCGGGGAAGTCTGCTGTTGGCGCGGCGTGGAAAACTCCGGCGTTGCTGACGAGCAGCCACAGCGCTCCGAGTTCGGCCTCGACGCGCTCGACCATCGCAGTGACGTCCGAAGATTTGGTCACGTCCCCTGGGCAGGCCAACGCGATTCCACCCGCATTGCGTAACTCCGCGGCCGCTTGCTCGGCAATGGCCTCGTCCAGGTCATTAACGCCGACGGCCAGGCCCTGCGCGCACAAGACTCTCGCGATCTCAAGCCCGATGCCCCGTCCGGCGCCAGTCACTATCGCGCTGCGTTCGGTCATGTCCGCTCCCTCGCCGCACCGCTCACCTTTTCTTCGGCCGCCAACGCTCCGCCGTTGGCGGGGTGGTGCTGACGGCCTTCGATGAGGCAAGTCAGGGCATGGCTGTATGGCGCGGTGAGTCCGAGCCGCGCGCTCTCTCTGGCAACATAGCCATTCAGCGAGTCGATCTCCGTCAGTTGGCCGCGCAGCAGATGCTGCGCCATGGAGACGCGGTGGAACTTGTGCGAGCAGTATTCCTTGATGGCCGAGTCGGGGTCGGTTTCGGTCAGCGTGATGCCTTTGGCGCTCAGCAGCGCGACGGTCTCGGCGACGATACGGCTCTGAAACTCGAGCATCGCGGAGACCTCCTGGATGTGCCCGGGCCGCAGCCCGGTGAGCGCGCAAAGCGCGTTTATGCCGCAATTGTGCACGAATTTGGCCCAGATCGTTGTCAGAACATCTGCCACAAGATCGGGGTGCATGCCGGCCTGCTCGAAGAGTGCAGCCAGCTCAAGCAGTCGCGGCGAACGCGAACGGTCGAGCTCGCCCATGTAGGTAGGCCCGTTGTTGGTGTGGCGCACGCTGCCTGGGCCGGCCATGTCGCCGCTCTGGAAGCTCAAGCCGGCGAGCACGCGTTGCTCTCCCAGGGCGGCGGCGAGGATCTCAACATTGCCTACGCCATTCTGAAGCGTCAGGCAGCAGCCCTCGGGCTTGAGCACCTGGCGGGCGGCTTCAGCAGCGGCCTGGGTCGAGTAGGCGTTCACGCAGATCAGAACGACGTCGGCCGGAGGCAACTCCCGCACATCGGTGGCCGCCCGCGCGGTCACGTCGAAGACGCCGGTCAATCCCTCAACATGCAATCCCTGCGTGTTGATGCGCTCCACATGTTCGGCCCACACGTCCAGGAATGCCACCGATTGTCCAATTCGCGCCAGGTTGCCTCCGTAGACGCAACCCATATTGCCCGCGCCTATCACTACGAACTGCATAGTTGCCAGCCGCTCCGCACCGCCATCCGATCGCCACCATTAGAACGCAAACGAAGCGCGTACGGACAGCGTGGCGCGATAGAATCCCCTCTATGCGTCTCGTACAGCTACATCGGGGAAGCCAGCGCCGCCTCGCCGTGGTCGAAGAACCCGCGCTGCGTCCGCTCGCCGGCTATTCCACGCTGCTGGAACTCGCCAAGGCGGCGCTTGAAGAGCGATCCTCGCTGGTCGCGCTAGCCGGCTATTCGCTGGGCGAGGAGCGTCTCGATTATGACGCCGTCTACACCGGCGCAAGCGACTGGCGGCTGTTGCCGCCCGTTGACCATACGGAAGCGCCCGCGCGGCTGCTCGTCTCCGGCACGGGGTTGACCCATCGGGCGAGCGCTGAGAACCGCCAGGCGATGCACGCCGCCGGCTCAGCGTTGACCGACAGCATGCGGATGTATCAATGGGGCGAGCAGGGCGGACGCCCCACGCCCGGCCAGGTGGGCATTGCGCCCGAGTGGTTCTACAAATGGAACGGCGCAATTCTGCGCGCGCATCTCGACGCACTCGCCGTGCCGGCGTTTGCCGAGGATGGCGGCGAAGAGCCCGAAATCGCCGGAATCTACCTGATCGATCCAGCGGGCGTGCCGCGGCGCATCGGCATGGCAACTGGCAATGAGTTCTCCGACCATGCCTTCGAGCGCCGCAATTACCTGAACCTGGCGGGTTCGAAGCTCCGCAACTGCGCGCTCGGCCCGGAGATCGGTCTAACGCCGGACTTTTCGGACGTTTCGGGCCGCGTCGCCATCTACCGCGACGGCGCCGTTCTCTGGGAGAAGCCGATTCGAACCGGCGAGGCAGCCATGTGTCACAGCCTGGCGAATCTCGAACATCACCACTTCAAGTTCGACCAGCACCGCTGCCCTGGCGACCTCCACGTTCATTTCTATGGCGCCTCGGCGTTCAGCTTCGGGGCCGGAATAGCCTTGCGGGTCGGCGATTGGATGGAAGTGGAATGGAGCGGCTTTGGCCGCTCGCTGCGCAATCCGTTGCAGATCGAGGCCAGCCCCTGCCGCCCGGTCATCGTGCAAGAGTTCGCGTGAATCGCAGATCGTTCCCCGCAGGGTCACGGCTGGCGCCGCGGCGCCTACTCCCCGTCGAGCGCTCGCTTTCCTGCATCCAGCAGATCGATGATCCGCTGTGCATCGAAGACTGAGCCGCCCCAGGTGCCGCCGCTGGCTTCCTGCAGCGCCGCCAACAGGCGCGTGTCCTCGGGCAACTGTGCATCGGGCGCGTGGTCGGCGCGTCATCGAGACAACCGTGCAGTATTCCCGCTAGGATCGGGTGGCTACACCATTAGCCAGCTTGCCTTCAATGCGAGGGCATTAGCTATGATCGATTCGGGCTAAGCCACATGCCCTGCCCGAAGGAGAGCGTTCGGCATGAGAATTGGTTTGCAGGCGTGGGGCAGCGAAGGTGACATTCAGCCATTCACGGCGCTAGCGGCAGGACTGGTCGAAGCTGGTCACGATGTGACGCTCGCAGTCACTGACAATGCGGGCCGCGACTACAGCGATCTTGCTACCCGGTTCGGCTACCGACTCGTCACAGTGCCCAATCCGCAAATCCCGACCGCAGAGCAGATTGAAGCGGTCTGGCGCAAGATCATAGAGGTTGGGAATCCGATCCGGCAGGCGGAGCTTGTCATGACTCACGGATTCGATCCAGTCTTGGAGCCGATGTACTCCGCCGCAAAGGAATTGTGTGCCAATAATGACGTTGTTGTCGGCCACTTCTTTGTGTATCCGCTGCGCGTGGCCGCGGAAAAGGCGGGCGTGCCCGCAGCGACCCTGAACATCGTCCACAACTGCTTGCCGTCGGTGAGCGTTTGTCCGCCGGGCTTCCCAAGCCTGGGGCGCTGGTCCTACCCGCTGGGATGGCGACTGGTGCAGTTTATGGTGAACCGCATCTTCCTGCCCCGCGTCAATGCGCTGCGCACGCGCGAGAACCTGCCGCCGGACACCGATGTCATGACCCAGACGTGGGCCGCCGACCGGCTTAACCTCATTGCGGTGAGCCCGCAGATCTGCCGAGCGCCTCCCGATTGGGACTCGCGGCATCACGTCTGTGGCTTCCTCAACCCTCCTGCCACCCTGATGGCAGACGAGCTTCCCGAAGGGCTCGATGCGTTCCTGTCAGACGGCGCTCCTCCCTTGTACCTGACCTTCGGGAGCATGATGCCGAAGAGCCTTCCCTACATCAAGGAAACGGCCACTCTGTGGATGGACGCCGTCCGCCGGGCCGGTTGTCGTGCAATCCTCCAATTGCCGTGGTCGGACTTGTCCGCGTTCGAGACCGATGTCCAGATGTTCAAAGTCCAGCGAACACCTTACAGCAAAGTGTTCCCGAGATGTTCGATGGTCATTCACCATGGCGGCGCTGGAACCACACAGTCAGCGCTGCTCGCCGGCCGCCCATCGATCATCGTGGCGCACGTCTCCGACCAGTTCTTTTGGGGGGCTGAACTGGAGCGCCTCGGAGTTGCCGGTGCAACGCTTCGACGAAAGGGCCTTACCGCAAGGCAACTGGCTGACGGTGTGGAGGAGGTCTCGAAGGCCAGCGGACTGGCGTCGCGAGCAGGCGCACTGGGGGCAATGATGTCAAGCGAGAACGGCGTTCGAACGGCAATTGGCTTGATTGAGAATCTGCTACACCAGCGGTAGACCACCTGTAGTAGTTCCATTGCTCAGCCCTGCGAAGGATGCAGGTGGTCGTGCCCACCGCAATGCCGAATGCGGCAATGGCTAGGTTGACGATAGGTCCTCAGCGTTGTATCGGGGGTGTGGCGGCGGGATGTTTACGGGGAACAAGCCGGCCCTGAGCGCCGGCGAGTTGGCAAAACGCAGGTCAAGCGGCGAGAGTCGCGCAGCGTCGGAGTATTGGGACCCGCGCTACGCCGGCGCAGAACAGCAGGCGGCATGCCGCGCCGCCCGCGCAGATGTCCGGCGCTGAGGGACCTTTGATCGTGAGGTTGACGGAGCTGAATCGCATTAGGAGCCAATATGAATCGTTCCGTTGACACAGGTCTGACCCTGCGCGCAGCACTGCTCGGCGCAGCCGCTGCAGTCTCTCCATCCAGTGCGGCCAAGGCGCCTGCCGCGCACACACGGGTGCCGGTGATCGACATCACCGACCTGTATCATCCCTACCAGGATCCGGGAGACAACTTCGATCTGATCGCCGCTTACGCCCTGCCTGAGATCGATCTGCGGGCGGTCATTCTGGATCCTACGGAGGGGTTTCGTGCTGAACTGGCCACGGCGGGCGACGGCAGCAAACATGGCGGCGGGCCGCGCGATGCGGGCATCATCCCGGTGCTGCAGCTGAACTACCTTTTCGACCGTAACGTGCCGTGGGGCATCGGCCCGTTCCTCGCGTTGAAGAGCCCGGTTGACAAGGCGCTGGATGCCCCCGGCGTTTCAGCAGACCGGCATCGAGTTGATACTGGAGACCCTGCGGGCCTCCCGCGAGCGCGTGCAAATCCTGTCCTTCGGCTCGGCGCGAACTCTGGCGGCGGCGTATAACCGCGAGCCTGCGCTGCTGCGCGACAAGGTAGAGCGGATCCATCTAAGCGCGGGTTCGACGTCTCTGGAGTTCATGGAGTGGAACGTGCTGCTGGACCGGCACGCCATCGTGCGGCTGCTGCGTTCGGAGTTGCCGATCGCGATCTACCCCTGCGGGACCAAGAGTGGCGCCTTCAGCTATGACGAACACAACACGTTCTGGAAACTGCCCGACCTGCAGTTCATCCGTCGGCTCGACCCGTTGCTGCAAGGTTACTTGGCTTACGCCTTCGAGCGCAGCAACCGCTCAGATTTCCTGCACGCGTTAGACAGTCACTGGCCGGCCGCAACATTCGCTAGGATCTGCCCGCGCGAGCACGCCGTTTGGGAGACGGCGCTCTGGATCGAGGCCTCTGGGCGGCGACTGGTGCAGAATGCGGCCGGAGTCCATCGCATCGTGACGCCTGGCGAACTGGGGGCGGAGACCGGGTATTGACGAATGAGTTGTTGCGGTGCACCGTCACTGTACGCGACGACGGGGCGTTTACCTTTGCCCGAACCGACCGGGGGACCAACTTTTTAATTCACCACCGTGGCGACTGGCGGGAGAATGAGGCTGCGCTGCGGCAGGCACTGCCCGCTCTGTACACTTCGTTCAGTTGCCGGGCAAAGGTGTAGCGGGTCGTGGCCGGATTGAGGAGCAAGAAAAGTGGGTTCTCCCGATGGCTTGAGGCCATCGGCATCAATGAGGCGTCGCGAGTCGCATTCAACAGAGTCGAGCTTCAGGCCGAATACTCATCCATTTCCGGTGATTCTTGAACTGGCCGGCTCTTGCTGCGTCAAACGTTCATCTGGTTATCGGGCGTTGAGTTTCAGGATGCCGAAGGGCAGTTTGGAGCCGGGGAACAGCTTCCATCAGGAATTCGAAGGTTCGGCGCGGACGATTTCGAGTCCCTCTGGCTCGGTTCCGAATGCAACGGCCGTGAGAAGCAGCAGGACTAAGCTCGGGATTCTGTTTCGCACCACAACCCTCTCCATCGCCACGCTCCCAAGTAGAGCAACTCCCCACGCTGAACCACGCTACCCTCAACATCCTGCCGTGTCCTCCTCGGTTGTCATCCCGCTCCGATTCGCAGTGAAGCCGGAGGCAATGTTCACCCGACTTTGGCCACATTGCCCGTCACTCGCGATTGCGTTCCTGCCGATCGCGGTTGAATGGCCATTACGACAATCAGAAAGGAATGCAAGAGCCGGACAAATGTGGCCGAGTCCCAGCTCTTGGCCCAGCATGTCCTTGTCCGCTCGGCACCCAATCAAGCGTCATTGCTCGAATCAACTATCATGCGCCTATGCTAAACCTGCGGCTCTTCCGGGCTTCGCCTTTGCGAGATTCGTAACGAGGGTTTGACCGCAGCAAGTGGGCCGCTAGCGCGCGCACCGCGGCATCTTCGTCGTGTGCTGCGATCGCGTTCAGCACCGTTTCGTGCTCTTGCAATGTCAGATCCTCCACCCCCGGGACGCGCAGCAGGCGCGGGAAGAGTTCAAAGACCCACTGCAGAAGCGCCTCACTGACGGCAACGTAGATGGGATTGCCCGATACTGCTGCGATCGCGTTGTGAAACGCTATGTCGGCCGCGACGAATTGGGCCACGTCACCACCGGCTGCGCGTTGGCGATCCAGCGCGGTTCGCAGCGACGCGATGTCTCTCGCTTTGGCGTTTTGCGCCGCTAGGCGCACCATCCCCGCTTCGAACAACATGCGTGCCTCACGCAAGTGGCCGCGCAGTTGCGGTGAGGTCTGCAGCAGGTGCCTCACTGACCGGTCGATTTGATCCAACACCGTCCGCGGCCCGAGTGAAACGCGCCGCGACCGTTCGCCGTGCTGGATCTGAATGATCCCCATCGATGCCAGCGCCTGCAATGCTTCGCGGATGGCCGGGCGGCCTACCCCGAAACGCGACATCAAATCGCGTTCGGATGGCAGGAATCCGCCAGGCTCGACTTCACCCTGCTCGATCAGCAGGAGCAGCCGGTCGAGGACCTCGTCGGAGAGTTTCCGGCGGCGAATCTTCGCAGGTATTTGAGCCGGTTGACTCACTGGTATGATGAGTATACCATAGCCGCATGCGCACGCTCCGTTTCGCGATGATCGGCTCCGGCTTCTGGGCCCGCTATCAGTTGGCGGGGTGGCATGAGGCCGGGGGGGCGCAATGCGTGGGCATCTACAACCGGACACGTGCGAAGGCCGAAGCCCTGGCGCGGGATTTCGGCTCGCCGCCGGTGTTCGACGACGTAGAAAGCATGCTGCGTGAGACGCGGCCCGATTTCGCGGACATCGTGACCGACGTGGGCACGCACGCGAAATACACCAAACTCGCGGCGAGCCTGGGCATCCCCGTGGTGTGCCAGAAACCGCTGGCGGTCTCCTACCATGAGGCGGCCGGGATGCTCGATGCTTGCCGTTTGGCCGGCGTGCCGCTGTACGTGAACGAGAACTGGCGCTGGCAGGCGCCGATACGGGAATTGAAGAGGCGCATGGACAGCGCCGGCATCGGCGAGGTCTTCCGCGGCCGCATCCGCATGGTTTCGGGCTTCCGGCTGTTCGACAACCAGCCCTTTCTCCGCAACCTGGAGCAGTTTGTCCTGACCGACATCGGCAGCCACGTTCTGGATACCGCCCGCTTCCTGTTCGGCGAGGCGGAGTCGCTGTACTGCCAGACTTTCCAGGCGCACAAGGACATCCGCGGGGAAGACGTCGCCACGGTGATGTTGAAGATGAAGACCGGCGCGACCGTGACGGTTGAGATGGGCTACGCGGAAAACTACCTGGAACGTGACCGATTCCCCGAGACGGCGATTCTGCTAGAGGCGACGCAAGGCTCTGCGGAACTGGAATTGGATCACTGGATTCGCATCACGACGAAGGACGGGACCCACATTCAGCGCTGCCCTCCCCCGCGTTACGCCTGGGCGGACTCCCGGTATGACGTCGTCCATTCGAGCATTGTGGGTTGTCAGGCGAATCTGCTGGCAGCGATGCGCGGCGAATGTGCCGCCGAGACCTCGGGTGAGGACAATCTGAAAACGGTGCGGCTGGTCTTCGCATCCTACGAATCCGCGGCGTCCGGGCAAGTGGTGAACCTGGGACAGTGATGGGCGAAGCGCTCAAACTACGCGCCGGTCCCCTCGAGGCGACGTACTCGGACGGCGAGTTGCGCCATGTTCGATTGGGCGGCGCCGAGGTGGTGCAGCGGATCTACGCTGCAGTCCGGGATCACAACTGGTGTACGATGCCGGGGCGTTTGGAGAACGTCTCTTTGCAAGAGGAGAGCGATGGGTTTCGGATCGTTTTCGACTCGATTCACCAACAGGGTAGCGTCGATTTCCGGTGGCGCGGGATTCTTGCCGGAACCCCAGCCGGCTGCATCTCTTTCGCGATGGAAGGGCAGGCGCACTCGAGGTTCCTCCGCAACCGGATCGGTCTCTGCGTGCATCATCCGCTGAGGGAATGCGCTGGCAAGCCCTGCGTTGTTGAGACTGCCGATGGAGACCTGGAGCGAACGCAATTCCCCGAGCTCGTGTCGCCGCATCAGCCCTTCCTCAACGTGCGAGCCATCACGCACGATCTCGCGCCGGGCGTATGCGCCGAAGTGCGGTTTTTCGGCGACGTCTTTGAGACCGAAGATCACCGCAACTGGACCGACGCCAACTTCAAGACCTACGGCACGCCGCTGAGCCTTCCATTTCCGGTCGAGGTCCTCGCAGGTACGGAGATCAACCAGCGCATTGAGATCACCCTCCTTGGCGCACTGGAATCGCCCGAGCGGTCGCCCGAGCGCGTGGTTCGGTTGCGCTTGGCAGACGCGTCCGGGGTACGGTTCCCGAGGATCGGATTGGGGATGGCGAGCGACGGCCGGCCGCTCTCGGCGAAGGAACTCGAAGAACTGCGGCGCCTCAAGCTGAGCCATTTGCGGGTGGATCTGCCGCCCGGAAGCGACTGGCGGCCTAAGCTGGAATTGGCCGCGGCGGAAGCGGGAGCGATCGGGGCTAAGCTGGAGGTTGCCGTAACGCTCCCTGGCGACACCGCTCACCTGCGGGGTTGGATTCCGAAAGTGGATCGCTGGCTGGTTTACCACAAGACCGAGAAGGTGACGGGCGCTGCGGCGGCGCTCGAATTGCGCGCAGCCTTGGGGTCCGGGTCACTCATCGCAGTAGGCACGAACGCCTACTTTGCGGAACTGAACCGAAATCGGCCTTTTGGCGATGGCTGGGATGCCGCCTGCTTCTCGGTGAATCCGCAGGTGCATGCCTTCGATGACGAGAGCGTGATGGCGAATGCGTCCGGCCAGTTCGACGCGGTCCGCAGCGCCCAGCGTTTTCTGATCGGCCGGCCCGTCGTCGTCTCTCCGGTAACGCTGCGCCCACGCTTCAACCCCGATGCCACGGGACATGTCGAGCCGTCCGAGCCGGATCCCAGGCAGAAGTCGCCGTTCTGCGCCGCTTGGACCCTCGCGAGCCTGTCGGCTTTGGCCCGGGCCGGAGCGTCGAGCGTCACGTATTTCGAAACGCACGGCGCCGGTGGCGTGCTGGACGGCGATGAGGTGTACCCGGTCTTCCACGTTCTCGAAGCGGCAGCAGGGTTTGCGGGGGCGAGCGTGGTTGGGTGCGAAAACAGCGACGAGTCCCGCGTCGCCGCGCTGGCGCTCGCGTCCGGAGGGAGACTCCGGATGTTGATCGCGAATCTGACGGACGAGCCTTGCGAGATCGCGGTTGGAGTGGAGCGAGAGACGTTGAACCTCGAGCCGTACGCGGTCACGCGTCTCGACAGTTCGAAGGGCTAGGAGCGGACACGATGGACTTGACTTACGGTATCGCCGCCGTCCTGGTGGGCGGCATCCTGAACGGCAGTTTCGTCGCGCCGATGAAGAAGTTGCCCGGCTGGAAATGGGAGAACACCTGGCTGGTGTACTCGCTCTCCGGATTGCTGGTGATCCCCTGGATTGCGGCGCTCGCCACAGTCCCTGACCTGAGCGCAGTGCTCGGTGGAGCGTCCGCGGCGAGCCTCTGGCGGGTGTTGTTGTTCGGGCTCGGCTGGGGCGTCGGCTCGGTGCTGTTCGGGCTCGGGATCGTGCGCATGGGCCTAGCGCTCGGCTACGGCTTAATCCTAGGGTTGATCGCCCCAATTGGAACTTTTTTGCCGCTTCTTGTTTTACACCCGGAACAGCTGCGAACCCGCCGCGGAACATCGCTGATTGTGGGGACACTGATCGTCGTTTGCGGGATCATCCTGTGCGCCATCGCGGGCAAGATGCGGGAGCGCGGCGATAGCCGCCCGAAGCAAGGCTTCGCCGTCGGGCTGCTGATCTGCGTGCTGGCCGGGATCTTCTCGCCGATGCTGAACTTCAGCTTCGCCTTCGGGGGCGAACTGCAGCAGCGGGCGCTCGCCGCGGGCGCAACCAGCGATGCGGCGAGCAACGCGATCTGGTCGTTGTGCCTGACCGCGGGCCTGATCGCGAACGCCGGGTACAGCATCCTGCTACTTCAGCGCGGGGGAACCTGGAAGCTGTTCCGCACCGCGCCCGCGGGCTATTGGGGCTGGGGCGGGCTGATGGGCCTGCTGTGCTTCGGAAGTTTCATCGTGTACGGGGCAGGCGCCAATGCGCTGGGCTCGCTGGGCGCGGTGGTGGGCTGGCCGCTGTTCATGTCGATGAGCCTGATCACGTCGAACACGCTCGGCTGGATGAGCGGTGAATGGAAGGGAGCGCCTCCGAAGGCGATCCGGTATGCCGTAGCCGGGATTGCAGTCCTGATCGTGGCGATCACGGTGATCGCGCTTGGCGGCAGGGAGTAGCGCGGTGAAACTCGGCATCGGCACCTACACCTACATGTGGTCGATCGGTTTTCCGGGAGCGGAACCTGAAACGCCGATGCGCGCGCTGGATCTGCTCGAAAAAGCGGTCAAAATGGGGGTAAAAGTGGTCCAATTTGGTCCAAATTTGCCTCTTTTTGAGATCCCGCCGGCGGCACTTGGAGAATTATTATCATTTAGCCGCCAGATGGGCCTCGAACTCGAAATCGGGACGCGCGGCGTCGAAACGACGCACTTGCGCCGGCTGATCGACTTCACCCTTCGCTGTGGAGCGTCGCTGCTGCGCACGGTGCCGGAAGTCGACGGACGGGTTCCCTCCAGCGGTGAACTGACGGAGTTGCTTAGAGCGATCGAGCCGGAATTGCGGCAAGCCGGCGTGCGGCTCGCCATGGAGAACAGCCTGATGCCCGCGTCGGCCATGAGCGAGGCGTTACGCGAGTGCGACAGCGAGTACCTGGGCATCACGCTCGACACCGTGAATTCGCTCGCCGTTCCGGAAGGAACCGAGGAAGTGGCCGCGGCGCTTGCTCGCTGGACGTGCTGCCTGCATGTGAAGGATTTTCAAGTGACTCGCGAGTGGCACATGATGGGCTTCCGTGTGGAAGGGCGGCCGGCGGGGCAAGGTCAATTGAACGTTCCGCGACTGCTCGAGTTACTGAATTCGGCGGGTGCGAAATGCAACGCCATCCTGGAACTCTGGCCGCCGCCGCAAGCCTCGCTCGGCGAGACCATAGCGCTGGAACACCAGTGGGCCGAAGAGAGCGTGACGTATTTGAGGACTCTCATCAAGGAGTAGTTATGAAGAAGTCAGTGGCAGTGATCGGCGCCGGCGGCAAGATGGGTGCCCGCGCGGCGGAGAAGATCGGATTCAGCGACGCGTACCAGGTGTTGCTCTGCGAGAGCAACGCTGACAGGGCGCAGGCGCTTGTGGATTTGGGTTTGACCGTCACGGCGACCGGGGACGCGATGGCCGCGGCGGATTTCGTGGTGATGGCGGTGCCGGATGCGCTGATCGGCGCGATCGCGCGGCAGCTCGTGCCGCAGATGAAGAAGGGCGGGTCTCTGATCATGCTGGACGCGGCGGCGGCCTACGTCGGCGAACTCCCCGTACGCGAGGGGATCACGCAGATGATCACCCACCCCTGCCATCCGCCGTTCTTCACGGAGCAGGCGCCCCCCGAAGCTCGTCGCGATTACTTCGGCGGCACGGCGGTGCAGGACATTATCGTTTCTCTGATCGGAGGTTCCGAGGAGTCGTTTACGCAAGGGATAGAAATCTGTCGCGCGATCTTCGCGCCTGTGAGCAGAGCAATCCGTGTGACCCCGGAGCAGTTCGCATTCCTGGAGCCCGCGATGTCCGAGATCGTCATGGCGGCCGCTGCAAACTGGATGAAACAGTCGATGGAACTGGCCATCGAGCGAGGCGTGCCGCGAGAGGCGGCCGAGGCGTTCACCGCGGGCCACGCTCAGATCGCGATGGGAATCGTATTCGGGGCGGAGAAGTCGCCATTCTCCGACGCGGCGCAACTCGCAATCGAGTGGGGCACGAACAAATACATCAACCCCGAGTGGCGCAGCGTGTACGATCGCGAAACGCTCGCCGGAGCGATCCGGGACATACTGAAACCGCGAACCGCGGTTGTTGCATAGAGAGACAAGACACACAAAGGTGAAACATGATCCGCTCGCAGTCTTCTTCACGGTGGTTGTCATGTCGGCGCTGACTTTGGGGGCAGAGGTCATGCCGGTTCGCGCGAAGCCGCTGCAGCGATTGAAGGTGAGCGAGAACATCCAGGCGCGCGCACTCAACGCTCCTTCGGAAGGCTTCGGCAGCGATTGCGTCCTGGTTCTCGACGAGGTTTCTAAGTCATTCGTCGCGCCTAGGACGCCCACGCGCCAATGAATACGGTCGCCCTGTACACCCGCTTCGAGGCCACGTTCGAGAGCAGCCGCGACTACGAGAATCCGGTGCAGGACGTGTCGGTTGAAGTGGAATTCGAGAGCGCTGTCGTCCGCTCGACGACGCACGCGTTCTGGGACGGAGGGCGCAGGTGGCGCGTGCGTTTCTCGCCGGAGATGCCGGGCCGGTGGACGTGGAGTGTTCGCTGCTCGCCCGACGGAGACAGCGGATTTGATGGCATAGGAGGCACGTTCGAGTGTGTCCCCGCGGCCAGCACGAACGTCCTTTACGAGCGTGGTCCGCTTCGCGTCTCGGACGACAATCGCCACTTTGTCCACGCCGACGGAACACCGTTCTTCTGGCTCGGCGACACTGCTTGGAACGGTCCTTTAAAGTCGAACGAGGCCGACTGGACGACATACCTCTCCGACCGGTCGCAGAAAGGATTCAACGTCATCCAGTTCGTCTCGACGCAATGGATCAGCGCGGCGGGCGACGCCGAGGGCCGGCCCGCTTACCTTGGGCGGGAGCACATCCGAATCGAGCCGGCGTTCTTCCGACGGTTGGACCGTCGTGTGGATGCGATCAACGCATATGGTATGGTTGCCGCTCCGGTTCTGGCGTGGGCAGCCGGGTGGAACCCGGACAGTTGCCACCTGAACCCGGGCAACTCCCTGTCTGACGAGCAACTCGAACTGTTGATCCGGTACATGGTGGCTCGCTACAGTGCCCACCACGTAGTTTGGATTCTGGCCGGCGACGGAATCTATGAGGGCGCAGAAGCTGAGCGATGGCGTCGCATTGGCCGCAGAGCCTTGTCGAGCAGCACACGCCCCGCCACCATTCACCCTGGCGGTAAGATCTGGTCGGCGCCCGAGTTCCGAATGGAGCCATGGTTCCAATTCAACGGGTACCAGAGCGGGCACTGGAATGACGATGACAACTTCCGCTGGATCAACGAAGGACCGCCGAGCCTGGACTGGCGAACGGAGCCGCGCTGCCCGCACATCAACCTGGAGCCTTGCTACGAGGGCCATCGCGCGATGGCAACCGGGCGTGTTATGGACGCCGGCGACGTGCGACGTGCCGCGTACTGGAGTCTGCTTGCCTCCCCGCCAGCAGGGGTTACCTATGGTGCGCACGGAATCTGGAGTTGGGAATCGACCCCCGAGCTTCCCATGAGCCATCCGAACACCGGCATCGCACCGGCCTGGCGTGATGCGCTGAATTTGCCGGGCAGTGCTTGCATGGGGCAATTGAAAGCGATTTTCACGTCCGTCGACTGGCCCAGCCTCGATCCTTGCCCGGATCTGGTGATGCACCAGCCGGGTTTGCAACACCCCTCGCTGTTCATCGCCCCGGCCCGCAGCGGCGAGGGCGCTCTCGCCGTGTTGTATCTGCCGCGAGGCGGAGTCGTGGAACTGCGAGAGGAGTTGCTCAGACCGGACATGATGGTGAGCTGCCTCGACCCATCAAACGGAGGACTGCTCTGGCGGAGGCAGCTAACAGGGCACGGCGACTTAATCGAGACCGGCGCGGACGCTGACCGTGTGCTGGTGATCAAGAGCTAAAGGACGAGCGGGGATGACAAGAATTACCACGGTTCCCTTCATACTGCTGGCTGCCACTTTGGCTGCCGGTGCGCAGGTCGCTACTGGGTCTCTAGCTCCGAACGACGGGGTGTTCAACATCACGCACTACGGGGCTGTTGGGGATGGAGTGACGGACAATACGGCCGCAATTCAGAAATCAATCGACGCGGCAAAGATGAAGGGCGGCGTCGTGTTTGTTCCCTCTGGACGCTGGTTGTGCAAGGGGCATCTCGTGCTTGAGATGGGTGTGCATCTGGCCGGGGTCAACCAGGCGCCGCAGTCGTGGGAGCCGCAGTCCGGATCCATCCTGATGCCGGTCGAGGGCCGCGACAACGAGGGAGGCCCGGCTTTCCTGGAAATGCGGAGTTCGACGTCGATTACAGGCGTGACGATTTACTACCCAGAGCAAACGGTCGCGGACATTCGTCCTTACCCCTGGACCATTCAGATCCGCGCTAATCCATCGGATGCCAAGAGTGTTTCGTTCGACAGCACGGTGTCGAATGTAACACTGATCAACAGCTACAACGGCATACGCACCGGTCCCACGGAGAACGGGCGGCATCGGATTCTGGGAGTCCACGGCACGGTGCTCCGGCGGGGGATTTACGTTGATTGGGTCGGCGACATTGGACGGATTGAAAACGTTCAGTTCCATTCGCATTTCTGGGCGCACAAGGCGTTCAACGGCGATTGGAGCAAGGTGTTCGACTACATGCAGAAGAACCTTGAGGCGTTCGTGTTCGGACGGACCGATTGGGAGTACGTTACAAATACGTTCGTCTTTCCCGCAAAGGTTGGCTACCGCTTCATCGAAACGCCCAACGGGTCGTCTAATGGTCAGCTCTCCGGCATCGGAGCGGATGCCTGCGACACGGCAATTCAAGTGGAGGCGATCCAGCCGCAGGGCCTCCTGATTACGAACGGAGAATTCAATTCGCATCGCGTCGGGCGCGCTACGCAGGTGGTCATTGAAAAGGGCGCGAAGGGGAACGTGCGATTCGTGAACTGCGGTTTCTGGGGACCGGTGGAACACAATGCAGTGCTGCGCGGCGATGGCTACACGTCGTTCTCCGACTGCTATTTCTCCAACAACTTCGATTCGAAGGGTTACTCAATCGTCGCCGAAGCCGGCAAACTGCAAGTCCAGAATTGCACCTTCGATGCGCTTTCAAAAGAACGGAAGCCTGGCAACGCATATGCAAGCGACGACCGTCGATACCAGCCTCCGGCGATTCAGTTGAAGCCGGGCGTACGGCACGCCATTATCCGCGGGAACAACGGCTATTACGGCGTGCAGATCGAGAACGGCGTCGGCGACCAGGCGATCATAAGCGACAACGAGCCTTACCGTCCGGAGCGCTGAAGCTAAAGGAAACACACTGAAATGCGAGTCTTGATCATTGGCGGAACGGGCAACATCAGCACGACGATCACCCGCGAACTGGCGCGCCGCGGGGAAGATCTGACGTTGGTCAAGCGATCGCCCTCGCAGCCAGAGGATTTGCAGGGAGTCACGGTGATCGCCTGCGATAGAACAGATCGTGCCGATTTTCAGCAAAAACTGGCGGGAAAAGGTCCTTTCGATTGCGTGATTGACATGGTCTGCTACGAGCCTGAAGACGCGCGTTGCGCCGTAGAGACGTTTCGCGGACAGGCGGGCCAGTTCATTTTCTGCAGCACTGTGGATGTCTATTCGAAGACGCCGGCAAGCTATCCGGTAACTGAAGCAAACGGTGTTGTGGAAGCCCTGCCGAGCTTCCCATATGCCTGGAAGAAAGTCGAGTGCGAGAAGATCCTGTGGGCAGCGCATCGCAGGGGCGATTTTCCGGTCACCATCATCCGGCCGGCTTTCACCTACAACGACACCTGGAGCCCGGGCATCCACAGCTTCGGCGGGCAGACGTATCACCTCGATCGGCTTCGCAAGGCTCAGCCGATCATCCTGCACGGCGACGGAACTTCGATCTGGACGGCAACGCATCGGGACGATGTGGCGCTGGCTTTCGTAAACGCGATCGGCAACGACAGGACGTACGGCGAGGGCTACAACGTTCCCGGCGACGAGTGGATGACGCACAACCACATCTGGCGCACGATTGCCCGTGCTCTCGCGGCGCCGGAGCCGGACTTCGTCTACATCCCGACCGACTTGCTCGGCAAACTGGTGCCCGCCGAAGCGGAATGGTGCGTCGAGAACTTCCGTCACAACAACATATTCGATAGTTCGAAGGCTAAGCGCGACCTTGGCTTTCGCTATACGATCCCGTTTCGGGAAGGCGTCGCGAGGTGCCTTGACTATCTGACCAGGCACGGGAAGATCGAGGACAGCGCCAAGTATCAGTTTTATGATGCGATCGTCTATGCGTGGCGAGAGAATACGGCGCGGATGACGAAGACTTTACAGGCCGATTGAGGCGCGCAAGTATGTTAACGGCCACACCAGCGGATTCCGGGTCTACGCGTTTCACGCTCTACACGATCTACTTTATCTACTTCTTCTGCGGGATGACGCAATGCTTTGAGGGCGTATTCCTGCCCGAGTTCAAAGAGTATTTCCATCTCAATTATCAACAGCAGATGTATACTATGTTCGCGAAGAATATCCCATTCCTGCTGGCTGGAGGAATCGGGTATCTGATCCGCTACACGGGCTACAAGCGATGCATGATTGCGGCGATGGCGCTATTTTCGCTCGGTACGCTGCTGCTCGTCCCCGGACTTCGCTCAGGCCGGTACGACTTAGTGCTGCTGGGTTTCTTTCTGATCGGGCTCGGATTCAATTTTGAGATCGTCGCCGGGAACCCGATGCTGTCCGCCCTCGGACCTTCGAGAAGCGCGTCGAGCCGGCTCAATCTCGGCAATGCGCTGGGCGCGGTGGCACAGATCATCGCGCCGGCGACGCTGTCCTTTATTATCCCAGCGGCGGTGATCGCAGTGGATGCGAAGCTGCCCTACATGGAACGGCTCTTTGTCGCGCTCGGCGTGGTGCTCGCGCTGGTCTCCGTCGTCGCCTTTATCACTCGGGATATCGATATTGCGGCCAGTTTCGGAAGCGGCGGCCAAGGTTCGGCGGTTCGCGGAGCCATTTGGTCGCACTCGCGCGTGATGCTAGGCTTTGTGACCATATTCCTGATTCTGGGTGTGGAGGCCGGCCTGTTCGGTTTCTACCGCAATTTCCTGGAGGATCCGGGCGTCGGGAGAATGACGGCCCACCAGTCCCAGCTATTGTTCACGGTCTATTTTGCCGTGTTCGCGTTCGGCCGGCTGGCCGCTTCGTGGGTCCAGACTAAAATGTTGCCCACCACACACCTGATAATCAGCCTCGCCGGCGCGATGGCGTGCCTGGCTACCGCAGTTTTAGCCAAAGGTATGTTCGCCGTGGCGGCAGTTACAGCGATCGGGTTTTTCGTTTCTGTATTGTTCCCGACTCTTTACTCGTTGGCCATCGAAAACATGGGCGAGTTAACTGGTCAGGCATCGGGCTTGCTTACTATGGGATTTGTAGGGTGTGCGCTGATCCCGGTGTTGCAGGGCAAGCTGGCCGATTCCATCGGATTGCAGCATTCTTATGCATTGGGCTTAGCCAGCTACCTGTTCGCGATGTTTTACACGTTCAAGATGCGGCAGGCGGCTAGCCTGTCACCGGTGTGCGGCGGAACCGGCAACTAGGTGAACGCTTACGCAAATGGCAGACGGCGCACATGCGGTTCGGAAGCGAAGCGAAAACTGGATTTCGAGCAATTCACCAGAACTTATGAAGACGACATGGTTGGCAGTAACCGCATTTCTGTTTCTGACCTCGCCGGTATTCTCGCAAACGGCCGATTACGACCGCTTCGGCGGCTGGAGTCTCGTGAGAGGCGGCCGCACTGGCTTCTTTCACGTCGAGATCATTAAAGGACTTTGGTGGTTTGTCACACCCGAAGGCAACGGCTTTCTCTCGAAGGGCGTTGATCACATCAACTGGCATGCGGAACGGCCCGGATCTCCTCCCGTGGTGCCCGCCGATCCTGCTGAATGGGCGAAGAATACGGCACGTCAACTGCGCGAGTGGAACTTCAACACCGCGGCCTCATGGGCGGAACCTGAATTCGCAAACGCTGGAATCGTTTATGCGCCAGTACTCGATTTGGCAGGAGCTGCTGACCCGGACGATCTCTGGCTGAACCGCAAGGTCTTCGACATGTTTAGTCCTGCTTCTCAAGCGGCAGTTCAGGAATCCGCCCGGAAACGCATTGGCGAACTCGCCTCGAATCCCTGGGTGCTCGGATATTTCACCGACAACGAGCTTCGTTGGGGTGCGGAATGGAAGTCAAAGGAAAGCCTCCTCGAAATGTACTTGCGGCTGCCCGCAGAGAGTCCAGGCAGGCGGACAGTCGAGACCTTCCTGGCAGTGCGCGGGAAGAACGTGGAGACGATGACCCCCGCGGACAAGGACGACTTCTTGGAGAAGGTTGCCGCCGAATATGGACGCCTGACGCGCGACGCCATCCGGAAATACGACAAGGTCCATCTTATCCTGGGCTGCCGGTTTGCAGGCTACGCTCCGGATGCGGCGCTGCGGGGAGTTAGTAAGTACTTCGATGTGATCTCATACAACGACTACAGTGCGAAAGCTCCGCTGGAGATGCTGCGGCACATTACAGCGGTGACCGGCAAACCGGTGATGATCACTGAATTCAGTTTCAAGGCGATGGATTCGGGTTTGGCGAACGCCAAGGGCGGTGGCAAGCCGGTCGCAACACAAATGGATCGGGCCGACAGCTTTGAACGTTACGCAACCGATCTCGCGACGCTTCCAGGATTCCTAGGCTACCACTGGTTTCAGTACTTCGATCAGCCGAAAGAAGGCCGCGCGATTGACGGCGAAAACAGCAACTACGGAGTTGTCAGAATCGAAGGCACGCCCTGGGAGGCCTTGACCGAACGCATGAAGACAGTCAACGGCCAGTTGGAGCGAATGCGCCCGTGAACTTCGGGGCTCTCAGTCGTACTGAGGTGCGCAGGCTGGGGCGCCTAGCGGGAGTTTACTTCGAGCCGCCTACGCGCGGGTGCAAGTGGCTCTTTCAGGCGATGGGTTACGGGCGTGAGTTTGTATTATCCACGCGGGGTACTACGAAGTTCGTCCAGCCCGAGCGATTCCGAGGAATCAGCGCTCAGAATCAAGCACGCCAGTACATCATGTTATAGGTCGAACCTCGTATCGTCCGAGCATTCGACTTGTCGTTTTCTCCTCGGCTGTTTCCGGATTGAGCGGAACCTACGCACTACAGCAGGCCTGCGTTGCAGCATTGTGAGCATGCGCCGGGCGCCTTCGCTCCCAGGTGGTGCCCGTTGAAATCGCGCGTGCCAGGGGCTTTCAGCAAATATGCGCTCCGGAGGAGCATCGTGATTTCGTAACATGCCGCGACATGGCATCCTGTGCGATGATGCCGGTTCCGTTGGTCTTGCTCGCCGCGACACATTGTTGCCGGACTTTCTCCTCGATCGTGTTGGACTTGATCCATCTGGCGGTTCTGGCGGCACATTCCCGCAGCTCTCTCGCGGCGGAAAACCTATTCCTCCGCAAGTAGCTGGCACTCTTTCAAGAGCGGGAGGTGAAAGCCCGGCGGGCGACCGATTCAACGCGGTGGATGATGGCGAATGTTTGGATTTCCTCATTCCGTTTAATGCGGGCCATCTCAATTCGGTTCTTGAATCGCGGGTGCAGCACTTCAGTCACTGCAGACCGCACATGGGCCTCGGCCCCGCGGTACCGGCACCGGCACGACCGCCGCCTGAGAGTTCGGATCGCCATCAGTTTCCACCCGGCTTCAGAGTCCGCAGCACTGGGATTCTCGCGGGCTTCCCCACGAGTACTGGCTCGAGAAAGAAGCGGCATAGCGGCGGATCTGCTTATTGCGGAGCTCTGAAACAACATGGGAGATCCGTCGGCGTTGCCGGGGGATCTTTGCGCATTGGTGGCAGTCGGACGAAGCTCTACGCGGCCCTGAATCGAAACTGCGGTTGTCCCACCAGTCGAATGCAGAACGGCATCACGGAGTCCTGGCTTGCTGCGATCCTCCGTCTACGGCGAGTTCGATGACGCGGAGATCCGTATCCCGGTCGCGCAGCGTTAACACTATCTCGCCCCGCCCATCTGCCACGAAACTCGATCCTCCATAAGTGCGCCCGCGCCATGGCCCGTGGCCCATCTCGCCGACCAGATCGACCCCCACCATCGGGCACTCCAGTTCCGCCGCTCGCTTCTTCACGAGCCTCTCTAGCTCTTTTGAATGGCCCGGCCAATCCTGTTTCGGCGCGGCCCAGCCGTATGGCACCAGAAGCAGGTCAGGATTCAGGCTCTTGAGGCGTGCCAGGTGCGAATCGACGAAGGTGTCCGCGCAGATCAAAACAGCGATGCGACCGAACTCAGTCTCGACAATGCCGATGTCTTCCGGGCGACCTTCCGAGTAAGGAGGCGACATCAATTCCGGCAACACGTTGATCTTCCGGTGTTTCCAGAGCAACTTTCCCGATTTGTCGACGAGAATGGCCGAATCGTAGAGCCGGTCGCCGTCCTTCTCATCCATCCCGATGGCGATCATCAGCTTGTACTTACGCGCGAGTTCGCCAATCCGCGCGCTGTCTTGGCCGGGAATCGGTTTGGCGAGCTGATGCGCCTCCGGATTCTCCCAGCCCAGGATCGCCGACTCCGGGAACACCGCGACATCTGCGTGTTGGGCTTCAGCCTGTTCCAACGCATACTCGATACGCCGGAAGTTCCCTTCACGGTCGCTGTCGATGACCAGAATCTGGCAAACCGCCACGCGGATCTTCTTCATCGGTACGCTCCATGCCAGCGGTAAACCAATCAGCAGGACAATCAGTGCTGTAATCCGTTTCATGATCGCAAACCAAGGCTCTCTTAAAGATAGTCGAGCCTTGGACGTTCGAAGCGGCTCCATTGGAATCGTAGCGGCAATCTTGGTGAGAATCCGCAAGCCGTCAATGCGTGTTCGCGCGGATTGCCAAAACCTGCCGCACATCTCGCAGGACGTTCTCCATACACCGGCCGATCAGTTGCAGTTCCTGGCGACGCCTGCACTGCGTGCCCAATGCAGGGATTTGCTTCGACAAACGCTCCAAGTCGTTCCCGTACCCAATGAGCGCCTCGCTCGACAATCGTGTGAGATAGATCGGTTCGCCCGCGGTCTCACCTTTGAGCGGCTCGAAGTCGAACTCGCCGCTGGAAATGTCGCCGGCGCGAGTCAGGTAGCCGTGTTCGACGTCGATCAGCCAGCGCACAATGTCCGCGGTGGCCCCGCGGTTGGCCGGCTCAAAAAGGCGTTCGACAACCTGGGAAAGGGCCTGTTCACACGACTGCTGCGGGTTGCTGAGCAGGCGGCCGGCAAACCGCGTCATGATGTCGAACTGCAGGTTCGCCATCGGACCCATAAAGTATTCGAACGCCCGGCCGCCGTCCTCGTGCAACGACCGAATGCTCCTGGCGGTCATCTCGGCAAGCGGCAGGAACCAACAGTCGCGGTGCCAACGCTGCGGAGGGACGATTACGGCTCCGCCGAGCGAGCCGAGGGCGCACGGGAGACGCGCCGTAAGTGACCGGCGGTATTCCCGCCCTTTCCGCTCCGACTGATCGGTCACATCAGTGAGGAAATCGAGATGGCTCGTCAGCTGGTTCAACGCCTCCGCTCCGTCCCCCAGATCCACGCCCCAGGCGCTCATCCCCACAATCTGCTTGGGATGCTGCCGCTTGATGTACTCGGCCGTTTCATTGATGACGCGTGAATGATACTCGGTGTCGGTCATGCGCCGGCACTGGGAGCAGTAACATCGGCCAAGGTCCCCGGATTGGAACCCGAATCCCTGAGTGCCGACTTCCTTCACGCACAGGTCGACAATGTCGCGCATCCACTGGCGCGCGGACTCGCTGTGGTAGCACATGGCCACGCCATTGTCGCTCTGATACGAACCCCAGGCTATGCGGCCTTCGTTGCGCGCAGTCGCAGGATCGTGTTTGATAATCTCTTCAAACCCCCAACGATAAACTCCCAGGCCGTAGAGAACCCTGATGTCTAGCTTGTAGGCGTCGTTCAGAATCCGGTCGATCAAGCGGCGGCGTCTGGGCTCCAGAGAGTCGTTCAACGGAACGGTCCAGGCGTGGCTCGCATACAAACCCCACAAGGTGATGCCGTTGTAGCCGCAATCGTGTGCCGTTCGCAGGAAGGACTTGTACTCCCGCACCGTCTGTTCATCGACGGTCGTAATAGGCCAGCGGCCTCCGCTGAGCGGACGGTTGGAATTGTCGTTGATCCAGCCTAGCAACAGCCTGTATTCAAACGCCTCGCTCATGCTGGCAGCGGGACGCACACGATCTTGAATCCGGCTGGATGAGGCTGAAGCGGAGACCGCCAATCCGGCACCGGCAGCCACCATGCCCGCCGTTTTGAGCATCTTTCGCCGGGTGATCGCGCTCGGAGGTCCGAAATCTCTATCTGGCGCCGTCATTGGCTGTTTACTCTATCATTCCAGTCTTCGTCGAGCCCGTAAGGCTGACCGGTATGATTTGAAGGGTGAACCCGTAGTGACGAGATCCCGGTAACGGCGCGGCCGACCCCGTGCAGAGTTGGCCGGGGGCAAGGACAAGGAACTTTGAGTATGAATTCGAAGCATGCGATCTTGACGGGGATCTGGCTGTGCGCCGGAATTGGTTCGCTGGACGCGCAGAGCGGGCGGGCGATCACGCGGGTTACCCCGGTTGAGCACAATGAGGTCCTGACCAACCCGCACATGGGCTGGGGTTTGTGGGCTGGGCCGCGGTACTTCGACGGGCGGGCGTTCTCGCTCGACTACAACACCACCGGCTTCGGCGACGACGCGCCACTGTTCGGCTGGGTGCTGATCGACTGGATGTGGTCGGACCTCGAACCCAAGGAAGGCCACTACTACTGGAAAGACCTCGACACGGTCATGGACTATTGGGCCAGGCGCGGCAAGCAGGTTGAGTTGCGCATCTGGATCACCGACGATCCAGGCTGGGCCGGCGCTCCAGGCAATGAAGTGTGCCCCGAATGGCTGTGGGCGAGCGGAGTGAAATACCGCGCATACCTTGGTGAAGGCAAGGCGCCGAAAAAGGAGCCGGACTACGTCGATCCTTCCTACGAGAAGGTCTACCTGCCCAAGGCCAGGAGGTTCCTGCAGGCGCTGGCCGAACGCTACGATAAGCCCGCGAGTCCCGTCATGCTGTGGGGCGCGATGGGCTATGGTCAGTGGGGCGAGTGGCACACCATGTGGTCCCACTACCCCTGGCCCAGCGTTGAGGTCAAGCGCCGCGTGCTCACCAAGATCGTCGATATGTACGCCGACGTATTCAAGGTGAAGCCGCTGATCATCTCCTACTGCTTCGACGACGACCGCGATCAAGTTCGCAGCGTGGAGGACTATCTCGACCGGCAAGCGCTCGACGTGGCGATCGGGAAAGGCTTCGCGCTTGCGCGCCACGGCTTCATCGACGGGTTGTTGATGTACGACCGGCTGATCATGGAGCGCTATTGGCGCACCGCCGCGATGTGGGCCGAGGGCAACTGGTCGTATACGGCTGTCAAAGACGAGGGAGTGCATGGCACGCTCGCAGAGAACATGCGGGTGTTCTCCGAGTGGCACTCCAACTTCGGCCACTTCTACATGGATGCCGACAGCTACAAGCGCGCCATGCGCGAAGACAAGGCGGCGTTTGAGAACGGCCTGCGGAGCGGTGGCATCGGCTACCGACTGGTGGCGATGGAGGCCAGTTGGCCCGAGGAGTTAGCCGCCGGCGACCTGCTGATGCTGCACTCGACCTGGGTGAATCGCAACGCCGGAAGACTCTACCAGCGCTACCCGCTGCGGATCTACTTCACCGATGGAAACGGAGTCGAGAAGTGGAGCGCAAACGACCCGTCATTTACGCAGACCGGTTGGGTGCAGGGCGAGCACTATGAGGTCGACACGTTGGTGACCACTTCGAACAAGCTGGAGCCGGGCACCTACGAAGTGCGTATCGCGATGGTCGATGCCGCCGGTAAGCCGGCCATTCGGCTGGCGATCGCGAGCGAGGACTCGCAGCTACGGTACAAACTCGGTACGATTCGGATTCTTCCGGCCAGACATCCGCCCGCTCAGCCACCAGTTGCGCGGCGTGGAACGTTTCGTGCTTCACCATCTCCTAGCTGAAGTCGAAGCGATAGTCCTCGTTCAGCGGCGCAAACTCGGCCGCCTTCTGATAGGCGTGCCCGGCGTCGAACGGGCGCTCGAGTTTCTCGTAGATGTCGCCCAGCAGGCTCTCGGCTTCTGCGGATTCCGGAATCCTCAGAGCCTCGACGGCGGTCATCCGCCGCACTGCTTCCCGCGCACAGAAACGTGCCTTTGGCGTTCACCGCCATCACACTTTCAAATCCCGTATGGTCTGAATACTCGACTTATCGCTTTCTGCTTGGCCGTTTCCAAATTGAGCGGAGCCAACGCGTGAAGGTGGGCCTGTGCTGGCAGTATCGTGAGCATGCGCCAGGGGACTTCGCTCCAAATAGTGCCCGTTGGAATCGCGCGTGCCAGGGGTTTTGTGCATGCACGGACACAGCTCTGCGCCAGCCGGCAAGCTTATGCTCGGCCAGCATTAGCCTTGGTCCGGAATTCATCACTTCGAGCGGCAGCGCGGTGGTAGTAGTTGAACATGCCGCCCAGTCGCTGACCGCTCAATCTCGCCTGTGTTGCCAATATGGTCAGGCTCTGGGCTGATGAGTTTGTGCTCCGGACTTTGGTGATTGCGTTCGGTGTGATAATGGGCGACGAAGTTTTGAACGGCGGTCCGCAATGACCCCTCGCCAAACAAGATCATGCGCTCCACGCAGGACTCCTTGATGCTGCGCACAAATCTCTCCGCGCAGGCCTTCCAATTCGGGGACCGGGGCGGTAGCACTACCGATCCCACTCCAGCGCTCGCAATCAGGCCCAAAAACTCGGCGGTGAACCGCGGGTCGCGGTAGTGAATCAGGCACTGCTTTCCTGCGAGGATGCCTTGCTCTCTGTCGGTGAGACTCGGCGCGAGCTGGCTCATCCACAATCCGTTTGCCACCTGCGCGATGTCTACAATCTCCACCTTCCGCGTAAACGACTCGATGGAGAATATCACCATGTACCGCTGTAGCCCCCGCCGGGTCCATGCTTCCACGGTGAAGAAATCCGTGGCTACCATTAGTTCCCAAAGCCGGCCCAGGAACTCCTTCGACGTCGTCTTGCGGCTTCGCTCCGGCGAAGGCTCCATTCCGTGCCGTTTCAGGATCTGGGCGATTGTGCTGCAGTCAAGCTCATGCCCCAGGTTGGACCATGCCCTCTCAATGAGCCGATAGCCCCACTCCCGATTCTCCTGTGCCATGCTCAACCAAAGCCTCGATCTCGCCGGCAGCGCGAGGTCACCCCGGTGCACTATGGGCGGTTCCATCGTACTTATGGGCGATCAGTTTCCGCTGCCCCGCCAACAGCGCCTCTGGCGTAGTGATCGTGGCGACATGCGCCAAAAGCACATGACCAAGTCGTTTCGCCTTAGTCGCCAAACGTCGACGTTGGTCGTCGTTGAGCCGAAGCCGCTTCCCACCAAGCTGTTCCTTGAGGATCCGATTCTCTTCAAGAAGATGGTCCAGGGTAAACTGCTGCTGTTGGTTCGTCCATCCGGCCACGGAGTTCAGCAGGGACCGAATTGCGTCGAGAACTCTTTACGTCCTCAATGCCTATTATCGCGAGCGCGGGACACGGGTAGATGCGTCGCAAATTCGGCCAGATCCGGTTTCCGGACCATACGGGGTCATCTACACAATCATCAATTCGAACACGTCGAGTTTTCGGGCACGACGGGGGCGAAAGGTTGCTTGCTCAGGAAATGCAGGAGTCTCCGCGCAGGTTGCACGATGCCCGCTCGCTAGCTGTCACCGCCTTACTCTCCTGCATGCCGGAGCGCCAGATTTCGCGTCTCGATACCGAATCGCAAAGCCCGACCTGCCCTGAAGCCTACAGTATCGTGACGAGCATGCCTCTGCCGTCCCCTCAATCGTTGTGATAGACCCGCTCCATTTGCGTCCAGGTCATGTGTCCGCGGAGCGGGACCTGCATGGGGTCCGTCACGGCGAGCCAATCGGCATTGCGTGGCTCTTTGGCTAGAAGCGCCATGTCGGCGTCGTAATCTGGCCCGTCGTATTCGTAGTATCCGAAGAGATACGGCTTGCCGTCGTCCAGCTTCTGCATGTAGATAGAGAAATTCTTCATGTGATACTTCGACAGGAGATCGCGCACTCCAGGATTTGTGTAGGCGTGCAGCGCCTTGTACTGAGCAAGCTTCTCCGGCTTGATCCCAATCACCATCCCCACGCGACGTGCCTGCGCATGGCGGGTTCCAGCGGCGAACCCGACCGCCAGCAGGAGTGCACAAGCGACCGATAGTTTCAGAGTTTTCATTGTTCTCAGTCTCCTGGTTTTCTCACTACAGCGGGTTCCTGCGGACGATCTTAAAGACGAACGCGTGTTCGCAAGGCGGCTGCTTCGGAGTCTCGACCGTGAGGCCATCTCTAGTCACTTGCCATTGCAGCGGCTTTCCGTCGCCGAGCATGGTTACGGAAACGATCTCCGACGGATACAGGCCGTTGTGGAATGACTTCGAGGCGTCCGGGCCTCCGGCCAGACTCTTGATCGTTATCTTCTCCCCGGGCCAAGCCAGCGCCGTAGCATACAGCACGTTGTCTTTGGCAGTGAACCGGATATCGGCTGCGGTGTAGCGGATGGTGTTGCTCTCATTGAACGGTCCGCCCTTGTCAAGTCCTGTCGGTCCTTCCCCCGCTATCACCCACGGAGTCGTGCCATAAATGGCCTCGCCGTTCACCTCAAGCCACTTACCCAACTCGAGCAGACGGCGTTTCGCTTCGTCCGGAATCGAGCCGTCAGGTTTTGGGCCGACATTGAGCAGCAGGTAGCCGTTCTTACTGACGCGATCCACGAGATTGGTCACCAGGTTGTCTGTCGTCTTAAAGCCCGCTCCCTCGACGTAGCCCCACCCTTCGCCCGCATCTATGGTCGAATCCGTGATCCACTCGTGGTAAGTCATCTCCCGCTCTTGGCCGAGCTCAAGGTCGTCGATGCCAACGCCCGGTGGCAGGTCGTGGTTCTTGTAAGTGACTACTACCTGCTTGCCGCGCGCTACGGCCTTGTTGTAGTAGTACGCCAGAAAATCCTGCTTATAGACTTCGGGGACGGTCCCAAGGCCAAAATCGAACCAGATCATATCCGGGTCGTATTTGTCGATGACTTCGAGAACTTTGCCTTCCCACCTGTCGAGAAACTCCTTGCTGGGCTGCGCGCCGTTCTCGTGGATGGGTCCGTAGAGACCCGAATATCGCGGGTCGGCGCAATCGTAGCGCTTGTCCCAAACCGGGAAGAAGAACCAGTTCTCGGCGTGGTGAAAGGCCGTCACGAATTTCATGCCGTGACTCTTGATCGCCTTCGATAACTCTCCTACGATGTCACGCTTCGGACCCATCTTCGCCGCGTTCCACTCTGAGTATTTCGTGTCCCACATCGAAAAACCATCATGGTGCTCAGCGACGGGTCCTGCAAAGCGAGCACCCGATTTTCGAAACAGTTCGGCCCATTCGTCCGCGTTGAACTTCTCGCCCGTGAACTTGGGGACGAAGTCCTTGTAGCCGAATTTGTCGAGTGGTCCGTAGGTGGCTTCTTGATGTAGGCGCTCGAAACCATTCGGGTTGAAGTAGAAGTTGTGCGAGTACCATGTCGCGTTGGGTCCGACAGCGGGTACGGCGTAAACGCCCCAATGCGTGTAGATACCGAACTTACCATCCCGCAGCCACTGCGGCACCGGGTAGGTCCGCAAGGACCGCCACGTCGGTTCGTAGACTGGCTTTGACTCCGGGGCATCCTGCCCGCACAACGCTGTCATGCTGACAACCAAACAGCAGACTGCCATCGGCAGTGTCCTCAACACTGTACCGATCAGGGTTCGTATTTCCTTTGTTCGCATCGATTCCCCATTCATGTCCAAAACTCCAATTCCTACGGCCGTATGTCATTCGAATCCGATTCCAGTCCTAGGAGTAGCTCTGTCACTGACCGCTATTCCTGCGTCGATTGCACCCCCGTCAGCTCGCGTCGGCGTCCTCCACTTCGACCATGGCCTTGATGAGTTCAGGTCGTTTCAGCAGACCGCCGAAGCTCTCCGGAACGTCTCGCAGGCGCAGCCTGACGTTGATCCAAGGCTTGGTGTCAATCTCTCCACGCTCAATCATTCCGATGACTCGCGGAAACTGGTGACAGCTATTGCGACTGGCGTACAGCGTGACTTCGCGCTTGTGGAACAGTGGATCGTCGATCAGAACCGTGTCGCGGCATACGCCCACATAGACGAGCCGGCCTGCGGCGGCGACGTGCTGCAGGCTTTGAGCCATCACCTGCGCATTGCCGGTGGCGTCGAAAACGACGTCGTCCAGTTGACCATCCGGCTCAGTCAGAGCCTGGACGCCGAACGTCGCGGCGAAGGCTCTCCGCAACTCGCTCTTCTCGATGACGCGGACCGCCGCACCGGCGGCAAGCGCGAATTGGATGACTGATAGTCCGATGGGACCAGCGCCCACTACAAGCGCAGACTCGCCCTTCTGGAGGCCGGCACGCTGCACCGCATTCGCGCCGATCCCGAGTGTCTCGACCAATGCAAGCTGATCCAGCGAGAGCGTCTCCGATTTGTGCAAAAGATGGACCGGGCAGGATAGATACGCCTGCATCCCGCCATCCACGTGGACACCGAAAAGCCTCAGACTCTCACAGCAGTTGGGACGGTTCAGGCGGCAGGCCCTGCACGTGCCGCAGCTGATGTAGGGTTCGAGGGCGCAGCGATCACCCGGCCGAAGTCCGACTGTGCCGGCAGACAAGCTCACCACCTCGCATCCCAGTTCGTGGCCGATGATGCGCGGGTAAGTGTACACGGGGTGGACCCCGTTGAATGCGTGGAAGTCGCTGCCGCACACGCCCACACGCCTGATGCGGACCAGCGCCTCACCCGCACCGGCCACAGGTGGCGGCGCCTCCAGAGTGACGAACTGTCCGGGCTCGCGTAGCTGAATCTGTCTCATGGAAGTTCACCGTCGGATTCATCACCGCATGATCGCGTACAACGATAGGACTATCGTCGCGAGCGCGAGCGCCACGACCCGCGGGTCGCTTGCGCCGCGTAATCGTCCTCGCAGGAACGAGAGCGGATGGTCCCAACAAACCTCTCGCACCTCCGCCTGGTTCATCGCCCGAGTGCTCAGACTCACGATGACATAGATGCCGGCGCACACGATGGTGAGCAGCGGTCCCACCAGCATGAATGGAATCCCCCAGCCCTGCACCGGATCGGTTACCAGACCGCTGAAGTTCGCATGGGCGCCGGCTCCTAGAACCCAGCGGCCCACTCCGGGCAAGTCCGACACGAAGTACACGATGCCCACGAGCGAGCCGATGTAAAGCGTCGCCATCGCCGCCTGCGAGGTGCCTCGCTTCCACAGAATGCCCAGCAGGAAGACTGTCGTGACGGCCGGTGCAAACGTCATCGGAATCTTGTTAATGGCTTCGAAGATAGTGCCGAACTGATTGCCCTGGGTGGACCATAACATCGCCAGAAGCATAATCGCTCCAGTCGTGATCCTGCCGATTCGGACCACCCGGGAATCGTCCATTGCTGGCGAGTGACGCTTGACGATGTCCATCGAGATCAGCGTGGCGCAGCTGTTCAGCGCCGCCGCCATGCAACTCATCAATGCGGCAGCCATGCTGGCAGCGAGCAGTCCCTTGAGTCCGACCGGAACCAGGAAGTTGATCAGCGCGGGCAGCATCGTGTTGTAGTCCGGAACGTTAGAGCCAGCGGCCAGCGGCAGATGAATAACGCCTTTCGTCCACAGGACGGATCCGATCACGCCAGGCAGCACCATCAGGAAGACCGGGCTGATCTTAAGGAAGCCTGCGAACAACGGACCGTTTTGAGCCGCCTTCAGGTTCTTGGCGGCCAGGACGCGCTGCACGTGGGTTTGATCGGCGCACCAGTACCAGATCCCGAGAATCGGGTAGCCCAGCAGCACAGCCAGCCAGGAGTAGCCATTCAGCCGTCCTGCGCCGTCGAATACCGGCCGCAGCATGCTGAACTGATCCGGTCTGGCCGCCGCCTGGAACTGGGCCAAATCGTGGATGCCCACTCCTCCCAGCGCGAGCAGCCCGCGTACCGTTATCAACAACGCCCCGCCCAGCAGCAGGCACACCTGGATGTTCTCCGTCATCACCACGGCCTTCAGCCCGCCAAGGGCCGTGTACGTCACCGTGAAAAGCGAGAGGACAACGATGGTGAAGAGCATGGGAACGCCGAGGAAGCTCTCAAACAGCTTTGCCGCGGCGAACAGGCTGATCCCGATGTGGATCAGAAGTGCTCCCAGCAGTCCGATCACGGCCAGGAAGGTGCGTGCCTGCGGGCAGTAGCGGCGCTCCATGAATTCGGGCAGCGTTGAGACTCGCGACTTTATGTAGAACGGTGCGAAGACCAGCCCCAGCAGCATCAGAGTGAAGCAGGCCATCCACTCGAAATTGCCGATCACCATGCCGTCCTTAGCTCCGGAAGCTGCCAGTCCGACCAGGTGAATCGTGGAGATATTGGACGTGAAAACCGCCGCGCCAATGGTAAACCAGCCGAGCGACTTGTTGGCCAGGAAGTATTGCTCCGACGAGGCGTTGCGGCGGAATCCGACCCAGATGCCGAATAGCGTGATGCCGATCAGATACGTGGCCAGCACTGTGGTGTCGATCCAGTTCATAGACCAGTTCATCGATCCCATGCCGCTCCTGTTTCGCCCACGAGAATCATCCCACGCACCACAATCCGCAGTTCTTCGCTGGATGTCCAATAGCCATGCGATCGCGCGTCTGCCGCACTCCGGTACATCTTTCCGCGCCGCGTTCCGCAAACGACTCCCGTGGCCGATGGTAGGAAGTGAACGTCTCGTGGCGGGCGTTTCATTCGCCTGCCATTCTACAGCCCGGCATGCCGTGAATGTCGATGCAAAGGGCAAAAGATTTCATTGCAGGAAGCCCACCCGCTGGCGTAGCGTAATCGGTGGTGCGGCACTCCCGGTCCAGTTCTTAGCCGCGCCCAAAGGAGAACATCGAGGTGGACTACTCCGAACTCGGCAGAACGGGAATGAAGGTCTCCCGCCTCAGCTTCGGCGCGTCTTCCCTCGGAGGCGTGTTCCACGCGGTGGATGAGAAGTTGGCGATCGCGGCAGTGCACACGGCGCTCGATTGCGGAATCAACTACTTCGACGTGGCCCCCGCCTATGGAGGCACCCTCTCCGAATGCATGCTCGGAAAGGCACTCAAGGGAGTGTCCCGCAGTCGGTATTACCTGTCAACGAAGGTTGGAAAGTACACCGAGCCAGGGTCCTATGGAAGTGATTGCCTGGACTATTCGCGGCAGCGTATCCGCACTTCGCTCGACGAGAGCGCCGGGCGGTTGGGCGTTGAGTATTTCGATCTCGTTCACATCCATGACATCGAATATCAGGGACGGCGGCATACAGAATGGGCACTCGGGGAGGGCTACGAAACCGTGTGCGAGCTGAAGCGCGAGGGCCGCATCGGCGGAGTGAGCTTCGGGATCTACCCACTCGATCTCTGGAAGCGCATTCTCGGCACGCTCGAGGTCGATGCCGGGCTCGTGCATAACCATTACTGCCTGAACGACACCAGTCTGCTCGACTTGCTCCCCATCGCCAGCGCCGGGGGGATTGGAGTAATCAACGGGTCGCCGTTCGCCTCGGGCCTGCTGACGGAGCGCGGTCCCGCGGATTGGCACCCCGCAGGCCCGCTTGAGCGCGGCGTGTTTCGCGAGGCCGCCCGGTTCTGCCGCGCCCAAGGCGTTTCGATCAGCCAGTTGGCGTTGCAGTTTGCCAGCAGCAACCCGGAGATTCCTACGACCCTCTTCAGCTCCGCCAATCCGGATTCCGTAGCGCGAAACGCCCTCTGGTACGAAACGCCTTGCGATCACGCGCTAGTGGCCCGGGTCCAGGAGATCCTGCAGTCCGTACACCACCAGCAGTGGGATTACATTTAAGGCTATGAAGATCGACGCTCACCATCACCTTTGGCAATTCAACGAACTCGATTACGGCTGGATGACGCCGGAAATGACTGTGCTTCGACGCGATTTTGTCGCCCGCGATCTGGAAGCCGTCCTGTCCGCCAACGGCATCGCTGGTGCCGTCACCGTCCAGGCGCGCCAGTCGATCGAGGAGACACGCTGGCTGCTTGAATTGCAGCGCGGTACTCCGGTGATGCTGGGCGTGGTCGGATGGGTTCCTTTGAACGAACCCGGCGTGCGGCGGTACCTCGATGAGTTCACCGCCGGTCCCGGGTTGAAGGGCGTGCGGCACGTGCTGCACGATGAACCCGACGACAACTACATGCTGCGCGAAGATTTCAACCGGGGGGTGTCGCTCCTGCGAGAGTACGGCTTGGTTTACGATCTGCTGGTATTCGAGCGCCACCTGCCGCAGGCAATCGAATTTGTGGACCGGCATCCCGATCAGGTATTCGTGCTCGATCACATCGCCAAGCCGCGTATTCGTGAGGGTCTGCTTTCGCCTTGGCGGGAGCGGATGCTGGAACTGGCCAGGCGCGGGAACGTGTATTGCAAGCTGTCAGGCCTGGTCACCGAGGCTGACTGGAGCGCCTGGAAGTACGCGGACCTGGAGCCGTATTTCGACGTGGTGCTGGAGGCATTCGGGCCTCGCCGTCTGATGTTCGGATCGGATTGGCCGGTGATCCTACTGGCCGCGCCCTACGCCACCTGGGCTGAGGCGGTGAGTCGGAAACTGGAGACGTTTTCAGCGGCAGAACAGGAACGAATCTGGTCCGCCACGGCGGCGGAAGCCTACCGGCTGTAGGCAGTGAAGCAGCTACGCCAGTTCTCCAAGCAGTCCGACAACTGGAACTATTTGAAATGGCCCTGGATCATCACAGTAGGCCCGGCGGCCAAAGGCTCAAGCGACGGCGAAACCAAGGTTGATATGACGTCGCGCTATTCCAGGCGACCCATGTATCCCCATGGACCTGCTTCTGATGGATCTGGATTCGGCATGGCCCGCGCGTGAGTACATGGTCGTACTGAAGTTGACAACCTTCAAAATCACCAAGCGGAGCCGTAACACCCCGGAGCCCTTTGCGCCGTTCACAACCGAAGACCCCGGCTCCACCAAGAGATGCTTACTCGACCCGTGTCAGTGAGTACTTCTGGTCCGGGGCGGTCCGGAACTCGATGACGTCACCCTCAGTCCGAGTGGTCGAAACAAGTTTCCCGTCATGCCTCACCTCGAACGATCCTTCCGACCGAACGCGGCAGCTCCTTCCGAGGAGCGATCGGATCGTTGCCCGCTTCAACTTGCCCGAGTCCCAACTGAAGTCCAACTCGAATCCGCCGCGCGCTCGCAGTCCCTTGGCCTCTCCCGCACTCCAGGAGCTTGGGAGAGCCGGCAGGAATTGGATACCGCCCTCACCGGACTGCAGAAGCGTCTCGGCAATCGCTGCGGTCATGCCCAGCGCTCCATCGACTTGCATCGCGTTGGAGCACTTCGAGAACAGGCTCGACGTCGTGTAATGGCCAACGGCGTAGCGGATGTTCTCCATCGCCTTGGCACCATTTCCCAATCGCGCCCAGCAAGCTGCTTTCCATGCCGAAGACCAGCCGTTACCGGTCAAGCCCCTCTGCTCGAGCACGACCCGGCTCGCCTCAGCGAGTGCCGGCGTTAGGCGCGGCGAAATCTGACGCCCGGGATACACGCCCCACAAGCCGGAGATGTGGCGGTGGCTGGTTTCGGTCTCATCCCAGTCGTCGAGCCATTCCTGTAGATTGCCCTTTCGACCGATCTGCATGGGCGCGAGCATCGTCCTGGCTTCGAGCACTCGACTCCTGAATTCCGGATCGACACCCAGGATCGTTGTCGTCTCGGCGGCGGCACCGAAGAGATCTCTTAGAATCTGCATGTCGATAGTCGATCCTGCCGTGATGGTCGTTCCAGTCATGAACGTCGTGATCTCGTCGAAGAACTGTTGATTCGCGGGTCCCGCCGGGAAGTTCTCGGGCGAGGTGGAGGGATTCGTCACCAGCCAACCGTGCTTGGGATCTGGCCGGAGGAAGTCGAGAAAGAACTCAGCGCTCCCTTTGAGTACCCGGTAGTACTCGCGCAGAAACTCCGTGTCTCCGGTGTACAGATAGTGCTCCCACAGATGCGTCGTGAGCCACGCCCCGCCAGTCGTGAATGCGCCCCAACTTGGCCCGTCCATGGGCGCCGTCACCCGCCAGAGATCGGTGTTCTGGTGGTGCACCCAGCCCCGGGCGCCGTAGTACTCCCGCGCAGTATCGCCGCCCTGGTCCGTAAGTTCACGAATCATGCGGAACAGCGGCTCAGCGCACTCGCCCAGATTGGTCACCTCGGCGGGCCAGTAGTTCATTTCGGTGTTGATATTCGTGGTGTACTTTGAATCCCACGCCGGATTCATGTCCTTGTTCCAGATGCCCTGCAGGTTCGCGGGCTGGCCGCCAGACCGGGAGGCAGAGATGAGCACGTATCGGCCAAACTGGAATAGAAGAGCCGCCAATTCCGGGTCGTTCGCTCCATCGAAGACCTTCAATCGTTCGTCGGTGGGTAGTAGGGAATTGACCGTGACCGGAAGCGTGAGCGAAGCACGCCGGAACAACCGCTGGTGCTCCTTGATGTGCGCCTTCTCAAGGCTCTCGAACGGGAGTCCGGCGACCGCGCTCATCACCGATTCCACACGCACCGCTGCATCCCCGCTCACATCCTTGTAGTTGACGAAGTTCGTGGCGGCGGCAATGATCAGGGTAACTGCGTCCGCCTTGCTCACTGTGAGCTGATCGTCACGCACGTTCACGGAACCGCCCGCGAGTGCTGCCCGTAGACGTGCCTCGTATCGGATCCTGCCTTCGATACCCATGTAGTCGGCCGACTTGCCGCGCAAGACCAAGCCATCCGGGCCGTACCCATCCATCCGGAAGTAGTCCGTCGCATAGTTCGAGTGGGCGTCGTTGCGGTAGCCGCGCAACTGTGCCGAAAAGGAAATGCGCCCTGGCCTGTCTGCCGTCAGGCGCACGATAACGACCTGGTGCACAGGACTTGCGAACACCTTGCGCGTAAAGCGAGTCCCGCCTTGCACGTAGCTCGTTGTTACTACTGCGGTGTCCAAATCGAGTTCGTGGCGGTATTCCGAAACGTCCGCGCGAGCGGGCAAGCTGAGTACCAGGTTGGCTAGCGCCTGATACTTCTGCTGCTCGACCGGGTATCCCATCATCCGCCGTCCGAAGAGCACGTGTGCTTCTCTGTACTTCCCTTGGAAGACGAGCTTCTGAAGGTCCGGAAGAGCTTCGCGGCCGCCTTTCACTACCGTTGAGTAAGGCCCGCCGGTCCAATAGCTAGCTTCGTTGAGCTGGATGTGTTCCTCTCCTGTCGCCCCGAATACCATCGCGCCGAGACGGCCATTGCCCACGGGCAGAGCATCCTCCCATCGGTCTGCCGGGTGTTTGTACCAAAGGACCGTCGAGGAGTTAGACGTGGATTGAGAGGCGCTCGCGATTCCAAACGCGCCGGCAATTGTCCACGTCGCAACGAAGGCAGAACAAAATTTCCAACAAGGAGTCATCACTCCTTTATACAGAACAACCCTCTCAGTTCGGCTCGCATTTGTCTCACGCTGATACCTCTGATCAACCTGGAACTGAGGAAGACTGCTCTTTGTTGGTGAATGCGGGCGTCGGCGACGAGGTAACCATGGCTATCGCCCGCCCGTCTCGCGAGTCGTGCCATCGTGCGACTCCCAAACGCGGATGGAGGCGAAACAGCACGCCTACTACGGAATTGCCGCGTGCCAGCGCGCGGTCGACGAGCAACCTGAGCAGGCGTTTCAAACTGGATTGATTGAAGTGCCTGACACCGTGGTACCAATGATAGAAATGCTGAAGTTCTTCATCACACTGGTTGCCGTCGCTGTGGCGTGCTGCGCCGAGAGTCCGAAGCCGGCGATTCGCCCGACCCGGACACTCTCTCTGTTTAACGGCAAAAACCTGGACGGGTGGTACACGTGGCTCCGCGAAAACAAGTACGAGGATCCGCAACACGTGTTTTCGGTGAAGGACGGGATGCTGCGCATTTCCGGGGAAGAGTGGGGCGGCGTCGCGACTAAAGAGTCGTACCGCGATTATCACCTGATTGTCGAATGGCGCTGGGGCGGCCCGAATTGGGGCGAACGCAAGGCGCATGCACGCGATAGTGGGATCCTGGTTCACAGCATCGGCGAGGACGGCGCGGCGAGCGGTGTCTGGCTCGAGTCGATCGAATCCCAGGTGATAGAGGGCGGTACGGGCGATTTCATTCTCGTTGCGGGCAAAGGAAAACCTACAATGACCGCGGAAGTCCGCACCGACCCTAGCGGCGAAACCTTCTGGCAGAAAGGCGGCGATCATCGTACACGCGATAGCGGCCGCTTCAACTGGTACGGTCGCGACCCAGACTGGAAGGACGATCTAGGATTTCGGGGCAAGCGGGATGTCGAAAAGCCGGTCGGAGAATGGAATCGGCAGGAGGTGATCGCCGATGGCGATACGCTCACAAACATCCTGAACGGCGTAGTTGTGAATCACGGGACGAAGTGCTCGCCAAGCGAAGGCAAGATCCAGCTTCAATCCGAAGGCGCCGAGATCTGGATTCGGAAGGTCGAGCTAAGGCAGTTAGCTCGCTGAGTGGCCCGTATGCCTCGAATCGTCGTCAGGCGCCTCGATGGCCCGAACCTGACTCAAACCACCTGCGCCTTGAGCCGCCGAAGCAGTTGAAGAGCTTCCGGCAGAGACTCGCCGTTGCGGTTGACATCAAGGTTGAAAGTGACCGGGATTCGGAAGCGATGCGCCGTCTGGACGTAAGAACGCACTTCTTCCAGTTTGAACCTCGAAGACGACAATGGCCCGTCGTAGTGGCCGTCAACACAGTCGGAATTGTCGGGACAAACCCACCTGCGCGCTTGCAGACCGTCTGGCGTAAACTGCGCAACGGGAACTTCTATCAGGTCGTTGGCCTCACCCAGTTCGTAGTCCTTGTGGTCGATGTAGACGTAGTAGTGCGGCATGACCGCGCTTATCGTCACCAAGCGGCCCCGGCTTCCGCAAGCAGCGCCCCGATCCCTTCTGGCCCTCCGGCGGGATGATGGTGGTGCTCGAACACCGGGTTTGTCTGTGGCACGAATGGCCTCCAGCGCTCTGGGAAACAGCGTCGTTGGGCGATCCAGAGGAAGGCTCAGAAAGACGGGCGGAATGGTCGAAAACGAGGCTCGAAAACTTTACTCCGACTACTCCGTTCTAGGCCGTTCTAGGGTAACTTTCGGTTTTTCATTGGTGCGAAATAGTCAGAGTGCATCGCCATGGCCGCATTTGTTCTTTGTTTTCAAATGAAGTGCAACCTCACCAAGCGGGACGTCGCGGGTTCGAGTCCCGTGTCCCGCTCCATTTTCAAAAGATTAGCGATACTCCGCTCTGAATTCTGCGGCTTCCCACCCAGGACTGAGCCGAAACTGTGACAAAACACCCTCAGATGGGACTGACTGAGTCAGTACCATCGCCACACTCATTCGCGCTCCAAGTAAGATTGCCCAATGATTTCTTTTTCATCTGTAACTTCGTTTGAGTGTGTTTCCTAAAGGCCTTCGCGTCACCTTGCCTGAGAAGTTGGGTCACGAATTCGCCGGCGATGCCGCCAGCGGTTCGCCGTGTCGCATAGGCTTGGCGTGGGCCGTGGAAAGACCGTGGCAGATAGGCGCGGGTCCGCGAACCGGGCCAGGTAGGGTCCGGCTCAGTGGCTCCACTGGGCCGAATCGCTATAAGATCGATAGGCACCTGGAGGCTTGAACGTATGCGAATCGCCGTCGGCATCGCTCAGCGCACTTTCGCCACTCTAGTTCTCGCATTGCTTCTTTTGAACTGCGCGCCGGCTTTTGCTCAGCCCCCGCGTGCTGAAGACTTCTTCCCAATGTCGGTCTGGTACGGTGGCGGCAAGGCCCGCGCGCCGATGCTCGAACGCGATCCGCTGACGAAAATCGACTCATGGCGCGCTGATCTCGCGCAGATCAAGAAACTGGGCTTCAACACCGTTCGCTGCTGGATTGATTGGGCGAGCGGCGAACCGGAAGAGGGCGCGTATCACTTCGAGACCATTGACGTGATTCTCAAGCTTGCGGGGGAGCAGGGCCTCAAGGTCATCGTTCAGGTCTATATGGACTCAGCCCCGTCATGGTTAGGAAAGAAGCACCCTGACTCGCTCTTCGTTTCCTCGAACGGCGCAGTGATCCATCCCGAGTCCTCGCCTGGCTACTGCCGCGATCACGCTGGAGTGCGGGACGCCGAGTTGAAGTTCTACACGGCGCTGGCAGAGAGAGCGAAGAAGAGCCCCGCGTTTGTGGGTTGGGACTTGTGGAGTGAGCCACACGTCATCAACTGGGCCACTCCCACCTACATTGACAATCCCGAGTTTTGTTTCTGTGCTCACTCCGTCGCTCGCTTTCAGAAGTGGGTGCGCAAGAAGTACGGGACACTCGACGCACTGAACGCCGCCTGGTACCGGCACTTTAACTCCTGGGCTGAAGTCGAGCCCAACCGGCTGAGCACGATTCTCTCCTATGCCGACTTCATCGACTGGAAGAGCTTTATCGCGGACAAACTGGGGGAAGATCTGCGTGACCGCTTCGACGCAGTGAAGCGCGTCGATCCGCAAGCCGTCGCGACTTCGCACGCCGCTGGCATTGGCCTGTTCAGCTCTCCGCTGTGGTGGGAAGGCCAGTCCGACGATTGGACCATGACCGGGCAGGTGGACTACTACGGGACCTCGTTTTACCCCAAGCACTCCTCCTTCGTCGATCGCGACGTGCAGTGGCGCGGTGCCCTGCTCGACTTCACGCGCTCCTTCGGCTACGCTGGCAACGGACGAGGTTTCTGGATCGGTGAGTTGCAAGCCGGCTTCGGGACCATCGCGCTCAACGTGTCGCCGACTGTAACGCCCGCCGACTTGCGCATCTGGACCTGGAGCGCGTTGGCGCGTGGAGCCAAAGCCATCAACTACTACGCCTGGTACCCGATGAGCACTGGCTATGAATCGGGCGGCTTCGGCATGATTCAACTCGACGGCACCATCACGGAGCGCAGCAAGGTCGCCGGCGCGATCGCAGGCGTTGTGGACGCGAGTCAAGACGTGTTCCTGGCCGCGCGGCCGCCGAAAGCGGAGGTTGCCATCGTCTATAATCCGCTCTCCCATTTCATCGGCGGTCGCCAGCGCGAGACTTCCTATGGCGGACCGCAAGGCGAGGTGAACAGCATTGAGCGAGATTCGATGCTGGGCATTTACCGGGCACTATTCGCATCGAATGTTGAACTCGACTTCATCCATATCAACCATCTATCACAAGAGAACTTAAAGCAGTACAAGCTCGTCTTCCTGCCGTACCCGCTGATGATTCCCACCGCTTCCGCCGCGGAGTTGAAAGAGTACGTGCGGCAGGGTGGACGTCTGGTGGCTGAAGCGCGCCTTGGCTGGAGCAACGAAGTCGGCTCGTCGTCGCCGACCATCCCGGGCATGGGATTGCACGAAGTCATGGGCAGCCGCGAGACCGATGTGCAGACCGGGCAAGCGGGGCGCACTGTTCTCAAATGGGTTGGCAGCGACCTACCCGGATTCGCCGCGGGCGAGGCACTGCAAGCCCGCTGGTACGAAGAGACACTTGAACCGCTCGGTGCCAACGCGCATGTCGTTGCGTCGTTTCCGAACGGAAACTCGGCTGCCGTGATCTCGAACTACGGCGAGGGGAAGACACTCATGCTCGGCTCCTACGTAGGTGCTGCGTACGAGACGCGGCGCGAAGCTTCCACGGTGCGGTTCTACAATGCTCTGCTCGCATGGGCCGGGGTGCAGTCGCCAATTGTCACAAGCGGGGCGGACCCCGAAGTGCGTTATCTCGAAAGCGGACGCGACGTGCTCGTTTTCGTGTTCAACCACGGCAAGCGGTCCATCGAGCCTTCCATCTCGCTGCGATTGCGCGAGAAGAACTATCTTGGCGTCGATCTGGTCAGCGCGAAGCCCGTCGAGGTCACAGACGACGCCGGAGTGACAAACTTGCACGCATCGCTAGGTCCCGAAGATGTCTGGGTTGTAAAGTTGTCGCCGAAACATTAGTCATGCCCTCCGTCGTTGCGGTAGATCTCGGTGGAACCAAGCTAACTACGGGCGTAGTCGATCCGGGGGGCAGTGTATCCGGACGAACGAAGCGCCCGGCGTCGCACACTGGCTTGAGTGATTTGGCCGATCAAATCCAACTCGCAGTCCGCGAAGCGGTCGATGCGTCGCAAGCTGACGACGTTCATGCTGTGGGCCTGATCGTTCCCGGCATCTTCAACCGGACCACTGGCGAAGCGTGGGCGCCGAACCTATGGGGGCACTCGCACGTTCCGTTGCTGGCCGAGCTTCGCGGCCGGCTGGAATGGCCCATCACGATCGAAAGCGATCGCGCCGGCTACGTCCTTGGCGAGCAATGGTTAGGCGCGGCCCGTGGTCTTGAGGACGTTGTCTTCCTTTCCATCGGTACAGGCATAGGCGCGGGGATCATCTCAGGCGGTCGCCTGCTGCACGGTTCGGGTGGCATAGCCGGGGCCGTTGGCTGGTTCGCGGTGAACCCGCTACACCGGGAAGAATACGCGCGCCTGGGCTGTTGGGAGGCTGAAGCGGCAGGGCCCGCGCTCGCCCGGCGTCTCAACCTCGCATCGGCGGAGGACGCCGTCACCGCGGCCCGCCGTGGCGATGCTGCCGCGCTCGCGGCGGTGGAAACGACAGCCAATTACTTGGGGCAGGGCATTGCCAATCTCGTCAGCATCCTCAACCCGGAAATGATCGTTCTGGGAGGCGGGCTGATGCGGGCCGGCGATTTGTTCTTACCTGCGATCCAACGTGTCATGCCCGTGTGGGCCCAACCTATCGCGGCGCGGCAGGTGCGAATTGAAATGACGAAGCTGGGAGAAGATGCGGGATTGCTAGGCGCCGCTCGCCTGGCGTTCGATAACATCGAAGCCTAGAAAGGGGAGTCTATGTCTGCAATCAAGTATTACGAGCACATCTCAGAAGTCCTCAGTAACATCCGTACGACCCAGGAATCGAAGATTCAATCGGCGGGCGAGAAACTGGCTACCGCGATCACGGCAGGCAAGCGCGCCTACCTATACGGCAGCGGGCATTCCGTGATCCCCGTCATGGACATCTTCCCGCGTTATGGCAGCTATGTCGGCTTCTTCCCGCTCTACGATCCACGATTAATGTGGTCGAACGTGGTGGGTCCCAATGGGGCCCGCGAACTGCTTTGGCTGGAACGCAAAGAAGGCTACGCCGAAGTGTTTCTGCAAAGCTACCCGTTGGAGCCGGGCGACGTAATGATCGTCTTCTCCCACGGCGGTATGAACGCCGCGCCGATTGAGGCCGCGATGTATGCGAAAAGGAAGGGGCTCACCGTCATCACGGTCTCTTCGCTCGCCAATGCCGCTGCTGCCACGGCAACCCATTCCAGCGGAAAAAAGCTGTCGGACGTCGCCGATATCGCCATCGACAACTGTGTTGCCCCTGAAGACTCGCAGGTGGATATCGGCCGTCCCGAGAAGGTCGCGGCAGGCTCAACCATGGCCGTTGTCTTCGTCGCCATGTCACTCGTCGCCGAGACCGGAGCGCGCCTTGCCGCCAGAGGTTTCACACCCGTCACCTTTGTCTCCCCCAATGTTCCCAGCATTGAGAAAGACCATAATGAGAAAGTGTTTCGGGCCTATAGCAAAGCGCTCTTCTCGCGCGGCGGCGAATGACGGCGGTGTGTGTGGTCCCTCGCATTCACCCTCGATTGTTGAGCATTGCTGCGTTCTCCGGCATGGGCGGATTCGGCATAGCCATGGCGCTGCTGGGTGCCATTTTGCCAATGATCTCGCAGCGGCTGCAGTTCGACCTGGCGCAAGCGGGCGATCTGTTTCTCGTGATGAATGCGACGATGCTCGTCAGCACGTTCGTGCTCGGTCCGCTGCTCGACCGCTTCGGTATCAAGCTGACTTTCGTGGTTGCGCCAGTGCTTGTGGCTGCGGCGCTAGTCCAGATCGGTGACTCCCAATCATTCGCAAGTCTGAGAATGGCAGTCGCACTACTCGCCCTGGGCGGAGGCGCGCTGAATCAATCGACGAACACGTTGATCGCAGACCTGCACGCGGACGAGCGGCGCAAGAACTCCGCGCTCAACCTGCTCGGCGTCTTCTTTGGATTTGGAGCGCTATCGGTTCCCTTCGCCATTGGGTCGCTCTTGACGGTATTCGGCCTTGCCAGAATCCTCTACGCTGCCTCTGCCGTGGTTGCGGCGACCTCCGTTCTCAGCCTGGCGCTCACTTTCCCCGCTCCGCGTCAGAGCGCTGGCGTGCCGCTTTCGGAAGTGCGGCGACTGCTCCAACAACCACTCATCCTGACGCTCGCAATACTGCTATTCTTCGAGTCCGGCATCGAGTGGGTTCTCGCGGGGTACCTCACGACGTTCCTAACGCGAGGACTGGGAGCTAAGGTGTCCACCGCATCCTGGATGCTAGCTCTCTATTGGAGTGCAATGATGCTTGGTCGCGTCCTGTTGAGCCGCATTCTCCTGCACGTCAGCGGGCATACCCTGATCCTGGCGAGCGCCGTAGCTGTAGCGGCGAGTGCCGGACTGATGGTGGCCGCCCCTTCGCTGCCCCTCGCGGGGTGTGCCATCGTATTGCTTGGCGTCAGTGTCGCCGCTATATACCCAACCTCACTCGGGCTCGCTGGTACACGCTACTCAAGCCATTCCGGAACCGTATTTGGAATCCTCATCGGTGTTGGACTAACGGGCGGAATGTCCCTGCCGTGGCTGGTAGGCCGCGTCTCACAATCCCAAGGCGTTGCCGCCGGGTTGTCGATCCCGATCGCCTGTGCGGCGGCCATCTTCGCCATGCAGTTGCTCGCCGGACGGATCATGCGGAGGAAGCAGGATGCGTAACATCTCCACGGCGGTTCTAGCGCTTTTCTTAGTGCCGATTTTCGCGTCGGCACAGCATCGTACCATCCTCGCCATTGGCGCGCACGCCGCGGACATGGAGTTGACCGCTGGCCCTATTCTGGCTCATCAGAAACTGCTCGGGGATCGCATCGTGATCCTCCACTTGACGCTCGGCGAAGCGGGCAACCCGAAGCTCGCACCTGCCAGGTACGCCGAGCAGAAGCGCCGCGAAGCCGATGCCGCCGCCAAGGCACTAGGCGCTGAAATCATCGTCGGGCCTTACTTCGACGCACTTCTGCCCAACGATGACGCAGCGCGCCGCTACGTCGCCGAGGTCATCCGCCAGGTGCAGCCGGCCTATGTCATCACGCATTGGAAAAACAGCATTCACAAGGATCACTCAACTACAAGTGCAATCGTTCAGGACGCGCTTCTGTGGACGGAACTCGAAGCTGTAAAGACCGCTCACCCGGCTTTCCGCGGCGTGCGCGGATTGTATTACGCGGACAACTGGGAAGATGCCGAAGGTTTTAAGCCGTACATGTTCGTTGACGTCTCGGACGCATACGACCAATGGAAGCAGGCCGTTCGGGAATACGAAATGGTGCGCGGCGGTATTTCAGCGTTTGCCTACTTTGACTACTACACTTCGCACCTACGCGAGTTGGGCGCACTGGCAGGACGCAAGTACGCCGCGGCACTGAACGTGGATGACTCCTCGAAGCGTATCGTCTTGGACGCTCTGCACTAGTGGGGATTGACCGCAGCGCCAGCGTACACGGCTACATCCTGTCTTCGCAGAGGACGTCACGGCCGCGAATCTACTGCCCCAGTGGAGCGTATAGGCGAGTGCTTCCGTCCCATGTGAATCCACGCCGCGCTCTGGGCTTCGCCTGCTGCGAATTCTTGAGCCGGCAGTACCGCGAGGACCTCGCCGCCACGTCTCCAACAGCACGGGTGATCAACTTTGAGTGGTGTGTTGAGAAGCGGCAATTCCGGTCTTTCGCGACGAGAACTTCTGACAATTGGGACGGGCGCCGCCGGTACGACGCTGTTCGGGTCGGCACGGCTATATGCGACGGGGGATGGGAAAGACCCGCGCGTTGCACAGGTCCTGGCGCGGACCATTGGCATCGACATGCACAACCATGTCTATCCGGCCGGGACGGAACCGCATCCACAGCGCGGCCCAGCGCCACGCCAGGAGGAGCAACAGCAGGCTTCCGGCCTCTCTCTGCCAGGAGAGCTGCGCCGGTCAGGGCTTGCCGCCGTGTGTGCGAGCTTCGTGCTGGATTTCGCGCGAAACGAAAAGCCAGGCGATGCGCGAGACAACCTTCTGAATTGGCTTACCGCGGTCGACGAGCAGTTGAAAGAAGGACACCTTCACCGTGCGTTGAACCTGAAAGAACTGCAGGCCGCGCACGACCATGGCCGGCCGGCGATTGTCCAGACGGTCGAGGGGTCGCACTTCATTGAGGGGCGGCTGGATCGGGTGGAAGAGGTGTACAAACGCGGCCTGCGCCACCTTCAACTACTTCACGACCGGGATGACTTGGTGTCTCCTTTGGGCGACACCAACACGGGCACTCCGCACCTTGGTGGTTTGACGGCCTTTGGCGCCGACGTCGTGAAGGAGTGCAATCGATTGGGGATCTTAGTGGATCTCGCTCACGCCAGCCATGAGACGGTACTGGCCGCGTTGAAGGTGGCGACGCAGCCCCTGATTGTGTCCCACACCTGCCTTGACAGCCGGACCGGCGGGAACCCCAGGATGGCGGAAATGATGAAGCCACGGCTGATCAGCAAAGAACATGCAAAGGTGGTGGCCGGCGCCGGTGGCATAGTCGGCGTGTGGACTAAGCTAGCCGGCTCCCTGCAGGATTTCGTGGAGAGCATCAAAGCGATGGTGGACGCCGTGGGCATCGATCACGTCGGGATCGGAACCGATACGGATCTGCTTTCGTCGCGCGAGGGCCAAGGCACCAACATGGCCTACCCTGGGCTGAGCGGAGGCTTCTTCTCGGCAGTTGTTGCCGAAATGCTGCACCAGGGCTTCACGGCTGACGATATCGTCAAAGTCGGCGGCGGAAACTATTGCCGGGTCTTTGGCAAGGTTACGGCCGGCCGCGCCTAAGCGGCAGAGACGGAGTTCTGTCATCAGCATACACACGCTGTTGCGGCCGGAGGATGTTGTGCGTCCATCCGGAAGTCATTCGACTGTGTCCGCATAATTCACGTAAGGATGGACATGCGCGGGCGCGTCAGCCTCTCGAATCACCGAGCGAGAAGGCGCAGAGTCGGTGAGTGCACCTTGATAGCGAGCGCACCGGGTGCAGTTTGATCATGCGCCCGTCCCGCGAAGACTGCGCACGATTGCGGAAGCGATCATATCCAGTGGCGCCGTGTGGTCGACCAAGCCTGCTTGAATGGCCTCCTTAGGCATTCCGAAGAC
>Ga0118677_10000638_pt1 | contig 75984 bp, 68 predicted proteins | sample AliMusrvi5mmetaG_FD_86154 | JGI IMG/M metagenome (GOLD analysis project Ga0118677, IMG submission 86154) | reverse complement strand
GGCTAACATCGTGAAAGTAACGCTGCATACGGCACGTCCTGGTTTGATTATTGGTCGTGGAGGTCGTGGGATCGATGAACTTCGCGCCGAACTCGAAAAGGTCACACCGCGCAAAGTGCAACTGAATGTGCTCGAAATTAAGCAACCCGAACTTGATGCGCTCCTGGTGGCAGATTCCATCTCCGGACAAATCGAACGCCGCGTTTCCTTTAAACGCGCCATTCGTCTGGCGATTGCCCGCACCATGCAACGCGGTGGGAAGGGGATCAAAGTAATCGTTTCCGGGCGGCTGGGCGGTGCGGAAATCGCGCGCAGTTATTCCGATAAAGACGGCAAAATCCCCCTGCATACCCTGCGTGCCGATATTGATTACGGATTAAGCGAGGCACGTACCCAATATGGCAATATCGGGGTCAAAGTCTGGATCTACCGTGGCGAGATTCTTCCCGGCACTCCAGAGACTCCAGCGTCGCGTCCTGCTCCCTCGCGTCGAGAAGCACCGGTGTCGACGGCTGCATCTGCCGCCACCCCGGCTTTAACGCCTGCCGCTGCAGCAGCGGAGAAAAAGAAGGGCTGGCGCCGCGTTCCACGTGAGGAATCGAGTGCTGCGGATCTCACCGCAATGCCCGAAGTTGAAGGCGTCGTGGAGCTGGTGGTTGACGTACCCGCTGATGAATTGTCTGCAACCCCAGACACCATTATGCATGACATTCCGGTAGTTATAGAATCAGCTCCGACGGAATCCGCGCCGGCGGAAGATGAAGGCGAAAGCCCGGACACCACGGCCTGACGGATGGTCCGCAGAGGAGGAACAATCGATGTTAATGCCCGCGAAGGTGAAATTTCGCAAGGTGCATCGCGGCAATATGCGCGGCAAGGCGACCCGCGGTAATACCGTGGCCATGGGCGAGTTCGGCTTACAAGCCAACGAGCCGTGCTGGATGACCAATCGACAGATTGAAGCAGCGCGCGTTGCGATGACGCGTTACATTAAGCGTCAAGGGAAAGTGTGGATTCGCATTTTTCCGGATAAAAGTGTCACCGCGAAACCCGCCGAAACGCGTATGGGTTCCGGCAAAGGCGCTCCGGAATACTGGGTCGCCGTAATAAAACCCGGTCGTATTCTCTTCGAGATGGGTGGCGTACCGGAGAAGATCGCCAAGGAAGCAATGCGCCTGGCTGCGCATAAACTTCCCATCAAAACCCGCTTTGTCACCCGCGAGGAGACAGAGGGAGGCCAGGACTTATGAAACGCGATGAACTGAAGACCTATCATACCAAGACGGTGCCCGAATTGCAGGCAGAGCTCATTACCAATGAGCGCCAACTCCTTGATCTGCGTTTCGATGCCGGCTTGAATAAACTGACTAACCCGGCCCTGCTCACACATACTCGCAAGCACATCGCGCTCCTGAAGACACTCATTCGCGAGCATGAGCTGATGACGGAACACGGTTTCGCCACCATGCAGGAATATAAGGCCTATAAGACCACCGAGCGGAAAACACATCGTGCCGCACGCAAGGCCCGCTAAGCCGGGTATAGGGAGAGACGAGCAAATGGAACAAGAAGTCACGCGCAATTCTCGCAAAGAACGCGAAGGTATTGTGATCAGCGACAAAATGGATAAGACCGTGGTGGTGCAGGTGAAAGACCTGGTGACGCACCCGTTGTATAAACGCGTCATCAAGCGCTCTTCCAAATTCAAAGCCCACGATGAGCAGAACGCGTGCCATATCGGGGATAAAGTACGCATCATGGAAACCCGCCCCTTGAGTAAAGACAAGTGCTGGCGCGTGGCGGAAATCCTTGAACGCGCGAAATAGCATCACCGGAAATCCATGCTGCGCCGCGGGATGCCGCACGCGCTGAGGAGAGTCGCATGAAGACGTACGAGACCGCGCAAATCCGTAACGTCGCCCTTATTGGGCACGGCGGTTCCGGCAAGACCACCCTGGCTGAAGCCATGATGTACCAGATTGGCGCCATCGGCCGTATGGGAAAAGTTGAGACGGGCACCACCCTCTCAGACACCGATGTTGACGAAGTGCAGCGAAAATTTTCGATCAGCACTTCGTTGTTGCCGGTACAATACAACAATACCAAGATCAATGTGCTCGATTCCCCTGGATTCGCCGATTTCGTCGGTGAAGTGGTTGGCGCATTGCATGTCGCGGATGCCGCGCTGCTGGTTGTCGATGCGGTAAATGTTGTCGAAGTGCAAACCGAGCGTTACTGGCGTATGGCTGAAGCACGCTCATTGCCGCGGCTCATCTTCATTAATAAAATGGACAAAGAGCACGCGAACTTTGACAGTGCCTTATCCGCGCTTAAAGCGCGTTTCGGCTCCAGCGTGGTCGCGATACAGTTGCCCATTGGCGAGCAAGCGGGTTTTCGCGGCGTCGTCGATCTGGTGACGATGAAAGCACTTATCGATAGCGATGATATTGCGGCGCCGAAAGAAGAGGCGATCCCCGCAGAACTCGCGGATAAAGCTGCGAAACTGCGCGATGCGGTGATGGAAGCCGCAGCGGAAGCCAGCGATGAATTAATGATGAAATACCTCGACGAAGGCGAACTTTCGGATGAGGAAATTGTACTTGGGTTGCAGGAGGCGGTCCGTCGAGGACGTATCTTCCCGGTACTCGTCGGTGCCGCGGTAAAGAATTTCGGTACCATGCCCCTGCTCAATACACTCATTTCTAGTGCACCGGCGCCGAATCAGATGCCGGCAATTCCTGCGCAGAAAAACGGGGGGGACGTAGACCTGCTAGTCTCTTCTGCTGGTCCGCTGGCGGTCTATGCAGTCAAAACCATGGCCGACCCGTTTGCTGGACGCATTACTTATTTGCGCGTCTATTCTGGCGTGTTGCATTCCGGCTCTGAAGTCTTCAACACCAATAAAGAAGCGAAGGAACGCGTAGGCAACCTTTTCGCTTTTATCGGCAAACAACAGGATAATATCGACGTTGCTTCTGCCGGCGATATCGTATTGGTGGCCAAATTGCACGTGACGACGACGACGGATACTCTATCGACCGCCGGTGATCGACTGGCCATATCCCCACCTAGTTATCCGGTGCCGATGTTGAACTTCTCCATCGAACCGGCGACCAAGGGTGAAGAAGATAAGATGGCGCAAGGTCTTCATCGTTTTGTCGAAGAGGATCCGACTCTGCATTTTGAACAGGATCCGGAGACGCATGAAGCAATTCTCGCCTGCATGGGCGAGATGCATTTGAGCATTATTCAGGATCGACTGAAACGAAAATTCAATGTAGAGACCAAAACCGGAAATCCGGTGGTAGCCTACCGCGAAACGATTCGTCTCGCGGCTGACGGACATGGTCGACACAAGAAGCAGACTGGCGGCGCTGGTCAATTTGGCGATGTGAAATTAAAAATCGAACCCCTGGAACGTAGTACCGGTTTTGAGTTCGTTGATGCGGTCGTGGGTGGTGTCGTGCCGCGGCAGTACATACCCTCTGTGGAAAAGGGTGTACGCGAGACGATTAAACGTGGTCCACTCGCTGGATTCCCGGTCGTCGACGTTCGCGTGACCCTCTACGATGGCCAATACCATCCGGTGGACTCCAAGGACATTGCGTTTCAGACCGCTGGTCGCCTGGGGTTTCAGGATGCAATGGCAAAAGCACAGCCCATATTGCTGGAGCCGTATGTGAATGCTGAAGTGAACGTGCCGGATGACTACATCGGCGACATCATTAGTGGGATGTCCAGCAAGCGTGGACGCGTGCAAGGTTCAGAGTCTGTCGGCGGCGGGATGTCCGTTGTGAAGGCTCAGGTGCCGCAAGCGGAGATGTTCCAGTATTCGAACGAACTCCGTGCGCTCACCCAGGGACGCGGAAGCTTTACCATGACTATTTCACACTATGAGGAAGTGCCGCCGCATGCCGCCGAGGCGATTATCGCCGATGCGAAGCGACGTGCCGAGGAAGAACGGTAAGACGCCGGCGTCCGTAGAGAAGGAGTATGAGACATGATTGGATTACGTACCCGGCTGAATGTAGCCGATAATTCCGGAGCGCGCGTGGTGGAGTGCATCCGCGTATTAAAAGGGTCGACTCGTACCACTGCGCAAATTGGTGATGTTATTGTTGTCGCGGTGAAACAAGTGACGGCGGGATCCGCTGTTAAAAAAGGTGAAGTGGCCAAAGCGGTCGTCGTACGCACCAAAAAACCGTTGCGTCGTCCTGATGGCTCCTATATCCGTTTTGATGAGAATGCCGCCGTGCTCATTAATGACCAAAAGAATCCGCGCGGTACACGTATCTTCGGGCCCGTGGCGCGCGAATTACGTGACCGTGACTTTATGAAGATCGTCAGCCTGGCGCCTGAAGTGCTGTAATTCTCTCCTAGACGCAATTCGGATGAAAAAACAAGGGGAAAGACCTTGACATCCGAGGCTGAAATCACTAGAATTACCTTTCGTGTGCCTACGCGCAGCTGATCTGCGCGGGCTCACGTGTGTTGGTGGGTGTTATGAAAATTGTCAAAGGCGATACCGTATACATTCGCGCCGGTCGCGATGCTGCCAGCATCAGCCGCCTGCGGGAAGCCCTGCACATGCAGAAGGAAGACGAAGAAACCTTCCAGACCAAGCGGGCAGCCATGTCGATGACGGCACAGATCGAAGAGGCCAATAAGGTCAAAGGCGTTCGTGGAGAAGTCATTCGTGTGTTGCCCAAAGAAGGCAAGGTCGTTGTGCGTGGCCAAAACATGGTGACGAAGCATAAGAAAGCGAGTGCAACCGGTGGGGCAGGCCAGGTGCAGCAAGGCGGCCGCATTGAAATGGAAGCTCCGCTACCGGTCTCCCGCGTTATGCTCGTGTGCCCGCATTGCGATAAGCCGACGCGCATCGGCACACGCATCACCGGGACAAAAAGTCAGTTAACCGTCTCAGGTGCTCGCACTGTTCAGATTCGTGAGCGCGTGTGCAAAAAGTGCGGCGAAGTAATTGCGCGTCCGACGACGAACGCCGCGGAACAACACAGCGTCTAGTGCCTTCCATTAGCTAGAAATTCTGGCGTGGTTAAGGACTGTGATATAAGGAGTGGCTTGTGGCAAAGCAAGTAACAAAAAAATCTGGCGCCCCCGTTAAGGGACCTGCGAAGGGCGGAAAGCCCGGCGCTCCCGTGGCGAAAGGGAAGACGAAAGAAGCGGCACCTGGCGCGCAGCAATTCGGCGGCGTCGAAGAAAAAGGTGTTGCTCCTCGCCTAAAAGCCCAGTATGAAACCGACGTAGTACCCGCATTACAGGAAGCATTTTCGTATAAGAACAAGATGCAGGTACCGCGCGTTTTGAAAGTTGTTGTCAACATGGGTGTTGGCGAAGCGCTGCAAGATTCCAAAACATTGGATCATGCCGTTCGCGAATTAGCGATTATTACCGGACAAAAGCCACTGGTCACCAAGGCCACAAAATCGATTGCCGCATTTAAATTGCGTGAAGGCAATCCCATTGGAGCCAAAGTGACGTTGCGCGGTGCGCGCATGTGGGAATTCCTGGATCGTCTTTTCTCCATCGCCTTGCCACGCATTCGTGACTTTCAGGGTTTGCCGACAAAGTCGCTGGATGGCCGGGGTAATTATTCATTCGGTCTGCGTGAACAGACGATCTTTCCAGAGATCAATATTGACAATATCGATCGCGTACGCGGCATGGATATCACGATTGTCACCACTGCCCGCACCGATGAGGAAGCCCGCGCGTTGCTCACCCGGCTTGGACTGCCGATCCGGAAGAGTTGATGCTGCTGGCGAGAGCAATGCTGTCCTAATGGGAGTAGATGACCGTGGCGAAAACATCGAAAATCGAAAGTTGGAAACGCAAGCCGAAATTCGCGGTGCGGGCTTATAACCGGTGCCACATTTGCGGACGGCCGCGCGCGTATTTTCGCAAATTCGGCATGTGCCGAATTTGCCTGAGATCCTTTGCGCACCAAGGCCTATTGCCGGGTGTCACGAAGTCGAGTTGGTAGGAGGTCTTGATGCCAGTCACCGATCCTATTGCTGATATGCTTACGCGCGTTCGAAACGGCATGGCAGCCGGTCACGATGCAGTCGCGATGCCGACATCACGTCTGAAAGTCGAGCTTGCTCGCTTGCTGAAGGACGAGGGGTATATCGCAAAGTATGAAATCACCGAGACCGAAAAGCCAACCCCCACGTTGCGCATTACTTTGAAGTATGGGCAACGTCGCCAACCGGTCATTCGCGGCATCCAGCGCATCAGTAAGCCAGGTCGCCGTGTCTACGTTGGACTCGAGGAGATTCCCAAGGTCCAGGGAGGGTTAGGCGTCGCAATACTCACCACCTCACACGGTGTGGTGACAGATCGACAAGCCCGCAAAGAGCGTGTGGGCGGCGAAGTGCTTTGCTTCGTCTGGTAACGTCGGGTGCAATGCGACCCGTGGGTCGCCTGAGGATAGAATCATGTCTCGAATTGGACGCATGCCCATTCCGCTTCCGAGCGGAGTGTCGGTTACACAGGCGGATGGCAAAATAACAATTACCGGCCCAAAAGGGACGCTGACACGCCTGTTGCCTGCCCCTATCACCATTCGTGAGGATGGCAATACGCTTTTCGCGGAACGGCCTTCAGACGAGAAGTTGCATAAGGCGTTGCACGGTTTGACACGCTCGCTTGTTGCCAATATGGTCACCGGGGTCTCTGAAGGATTCGCCAAGAAACTTAGCCTGCACGGCATTGGCTATCGTGCCCAGGTGCAGGGAGATCGCGTGGTGTTAAACCTAGGCTTCTCCCATGATGTGTTTGTCGTTCCGCCGACCGGCATTTTAATTAATGTTGAAACCTCATCGCCGAATGTCGACAATCAGCATTGCACCGCACGACTGATCATTACCGGAATCGATAAAGAAGTCGTGGGTCAGGTTGCGGCGAAGATTCGCGATTTGAAGAAACCAGAACCGTATAAAGGAAAAGGGTTCCGCTATCTGGGTGAAGTGATCCGGCGTAAAGCGGGTAAATCCGCGAAAGCCGGCAAAGGGAAGAAATAATCCCCGGGCCTCCCCGGGATGGCAGCGTCGCTCGGACCGACCAGCGACGGAGGGAAAATCGGTATGAAACTGAATAGAGAGGCTGCGCTCGCGCGGCGACATCGACGAGTCCGTGCTAAAGTGAACGGTACGCCAGAACGACCGCGCCTGGCCGTCCACCGAAGCCTGCAGCATATTTACGCGCAAGTGATTGATGACATGGCCGGCACAACATTGGTGGCCGCGTCAAGTAATGAACCATCATTCCGCACGCAGCTCACGGACACGGTCAAGGGCGGCACTATCGCCGGCGCAAAACTGGTGGGTCAGTTACTCGCTGAACGTGCCAAAGCTGCCGGCATCGACGTTATCGTATTCGACCGTGGCGGCTATCCGTACCACGGCCGTGTGCAAGCCCTCGCCGAGGGTGCGCGCGAAGGTGGATTGCAATTCTAACAGACGCCAGGAATCTGGAGACGGAGTAAAATCGGGATGGCGAAAATTGATGTCTCTGCGATGAATCTCGAGGAGAAAGTCATCTCCCTGAACCGCGTGCAGAAAGTACATAAAGGCGGCCGCACATTGCGCTGGAGCGCATTGGTAGTCGTTGGTGATGGCCATGGCCATGTGGGCGTTGGCCTCGGGAAGGCCAGCGAAGTGCCGGAAGCGATTCGAAAAGGCGCTGAAGCTGCCAAGAAAGCGATGATGACCATCGCGATGGCGGATCACACAATCCCTCATTTGGTTCAAGAATCGGTAGGAGCTGCAAGCGTATTGTTGAAACCAGCTGCGCCGGGTACCGGCGTTATCGCAGGTGGAGCTGTGCGTGCCATTATGGAAGCTGCGGGTATACACGACATCTTAACCAAGTCACTGGGGTCTTCTAATGCGGTGAACATCGCCTGGGCGACCATTAAGAGTCTTAAAGCCTTGCGCACCCCTGCTGAGGTTGCCGCTATTCGCGGTAAAACGGTTGAAGAGATCTTGGGTCGCACGAGTCGGCAAGGAGAAGTAGCGTGAGCGGAAAATTGGCACTTACCTTAATTCGCAGCATGATTGGCTGCCCAGAGGATCAACGTCTCACAGTGCGTGGTCTCGGACTCCGTAAACTCCATCAAACGGTCGTGCTGCCGGATAATCCTTCCACACGCGGCGCAGCCTTTAAGGTGCGGCATCTGCTGGACGTCAAGGAAGCGAGCGAATAACTCGCCGTGGCATAGTATGTTTCCGCGACAGTCGTCGCGTTGAGGACTCACAATGAAACTTGAGAATTTGCAGCCCTCCGTTGGGGCAAGAAAAAGCGCAAAGCGTGTAGGACGCGGCACTGGATCCGGGCACGGCAAAACGTCGACGCGCGGTTCAAAAGGCCAACGCGCTCGCGGCTCTGTGCGTCCTGGTTTCGAAGGTGGCCAGACTCCTATTCAGCGTCGCTTGCGTAAGCTGAAGGGTATTAGTAAGAACGCGATGAACATCGGCATTTTTCATAAAGAGTATGCCGTGATAAACGTTGGACAGCTCGATGTTTTCGAGCCGAACACCGTCGTTACCCCAGATCTGCTGCTGAAAACACGAATTATTCACGACGTGCAAAATGGACTTCGCGTATTGGGCAATGGTGAACTCACCAAAGCTCTTACTGTCCAGGCACATCATTTCAGCTCCGGTGCAGCCGCTAAAATCAGCGCGGCTGGGGGAAGCACGGAGGTATTGTAGTGCCGACACATGAGGCAAACTGGAAAGACTCGTTATCTCGCCTGGCCAGCGCGCTACAGGTGCCGGAACTGCGTAAGCGGCTCACCTTCATCGCGGGGATGTTAGTACTTTTCGTCGCGGGATTGCATATCCCGGCGACGTTCGTGAACGTTGATAAAATGCAGGAGTTGGCAAACAACGGCTTTTTTGGTTTCCTGGACATTATGTCCGGCGGTGCTTTTAAGCGTGTTTCCATTCTGGCATTAGGCATTGTACCCTACATCAACGCCTCCATCATTATGCAACTGCTTGGCATTGCGGTTCCTTCTATTCAACGCATGCAGAAGGAAGGCGAAACGGGGCGAAAAACTCTGTCCGCCTACACACGATACGGCACCGTATTGCTGGCAATTCTACAGGCAGTAGGTTTTGGGATCTTTCTGAAACAACAAGGTGCGCTCGATGAAACGCTGGGCTGGTTCTCGTTGATCCCATTGATCATCGTACTGGCAGCCGGCACCTCATTCTTGATGTGGATGGGCGAGCAATTAACGGACCGCGGGATTGGCAACGGCGTATCACTCATCATCTTCGCCGGAATTTTGATTCGCCTCCCCAGCACGTTCGGAGAAATATTTAAACTCGCAATCGCCAACTCACAAGGTAATCTGGCATTGGCATTTGTCGACATTTCAGTTATTGTGCTCATTTTCGTCGCGATCGTTGTCTTTATCACCTGGGTGCATCAGGCGACGCGTCAAATCCCGATTCAACATGCAAAACGCGTCGTCGGCAACCGGGTGTTCAGCTCCGCAAACACCTATCTACCGTTAAAAGTAGCAACCGCGGGCGTGATCCCTATTATTTTCGCGATTTCGCTGGTAATGCTGCCGACCACGGCCGCGCAGCTCTTAACGGATAAATGGACCGGCACCTTTTCAATGGGTGGACACACGATTCCGTTTCTCGATTTGCTAAAGGTCTTATCGCCGGGTTATCACGGTGACTTGTTGAAGTGGTCATTCTCGCTGGCCGGGGCAGAGCACTCCATCAATTTTGGTGCGTTTGTTGGCGGTCTGCTGTATTTCTTGCTGGTCGTATTCTTCACGTACTTCTACACTGCAATCGTGTATAACGTACAGGACATCTCGGACAATTTGAAAAAGCATGGTAGTTTTGTCCCTGGATTACGTCCCGGCAAGCAAACTGAAAAGTATATCGACCAGGTTTTGACGCGAATCACCTTTGCCGGCGCGATCTTTCTTGGTATCGTCGCGCTCTTACCGTATACGATTCCCGCCTTGCTGCCGTCGGGGGCCAATGCGAATATCTTCCCTTTATGGGGCGGTACTTCGCTGCTCATCGTTGTCGGTGTCGCACTGGAAACCATGAAGCAAATTGAAGCGCATCTAGTTATGCGCCATTATGAAGGCTTCATTAAATAGCATGCGGAGAACCCGCGTGAAAGGTCAAGTATGTCCTTGGATTGTCGTCGGATACATTTAATACTGCTGGGTGCACCTGGAGCGGGTAAAGGCACCCAGGCAGCATACCTGCGTGAACAGTGGGGGTTGACTCATATCTCTACAGGTGATATCCTGCGCGCCGAAGTACGTCAAGGCAGCGCATTGGGTCAAGAAGCCCAGGGATATATGGAACGTGGTGAATTAGTACCTGACGACGTGATCATTCGTATGATGGAAGAGCGTTTGAAGCTCCTCGGGGTTGACACCGGATATGTGCTGGATGGATTTCCTCGCACCGAAGCTCAGGCCGAAGCACTGACGCAAATGCTGGCACGCATCAATCATCAACTCGATGCCGTGGTCAATATTGCTGTTCAGGATGCGGAACTGATTCGCCGTTTAACCGGACGACGCGTCTGCCCGAGTTGCAATGCAGTCTATCATGTCGATACGATGAAACCGAAAGTCGACGGCATTTGCGATGTATGCGGTGGTGCGCTGATTCAACGCAAGGATGATCAGATCGACGCGATCACGAATCGGCTGGAAGTGTATAAAGCGCAGACGCAACCGTTGATCGAATATTATCAGAAACGTGGCAACTTGCTGACGATTGACGGTACGATTGGGGTGCCGCAAGTCGCGGAGAGTGTCCGAGTGGCCATCAATGGAGCAAGTGCATGAAACCACGGCGTCGGCTGGCTCAGCCGCAGATCCCGATCAAGGGAGAACGCGAGCAAGCCATCATGCGACGTGCAGGGCGCATCGTAGCGTTGGCGCTGGCTAAAATCGGCGAAGCCGTCACACCAGGAATCACGACTGGTGAACTGGACGCGATCGCCGAACAAACGATTCGCGGTATGGGCGGAAAACCGGCTTTTCTCGGTTATCGTGATTATCCGGCGACCGCATGTCTATCGATTAACGAGGAAGTTGTGCATGGCATCCCTGGCCCTCGCCAGCTGCGTGATGGGGATATCCTGGGGGTAGACCTGGGCGCGAGCATCGACGGCTGGATTGCAGATGCCGCCTACACCTTCCCGGTCGGGTCGGTGAGTGCGGAAACGCAGCGCTTGATGGATGCCGGATTAGGTGCGCTTACTGCGGGTATCGACGCCGCGCGGGTCGGGAATCAAGTGCGTGATATCGGCGCTGCCATACAGGCATATGTGCGAGAGCGTGGATATGCAATCGTCACGGATTTGTGCGGACACGGTGTCGGCCAGAAGCTCCATGAGGAGCCGCAAGTGCCAAATTATCCTGCGCCCGGTGGGCATATTAGTCTGCTTCCGGGTATGGCACTGGCCATTGAACCGATGGTCAACGCCGGGCGTCCCGAAGTGCGAATACTGGGGGACGGCTGGACCTTCGTGACGATCGATGGTGCATTATCGGTGCATTATGAGCATACCGTGCTCATTCAACCAGATGGTCCGGAGATCATCACCATCTTGCACTGAGCTCGATGGTGGTGGTGACTCAAGGGAAGGCCCTCGCATATGCGGTGGGCACAGCGAAGTTAGGAGCCTGCGTGGCCAAAGAAAATGTCATCGATATGGAAGGCGTAGTGGTTGAGGCATTGCCCAATGCCACTTTTCGCGTGAAGGTCGAGAGTTTAACCGGAGCGGATGGGAAGCCCCACATGGTGCTGGCCACTGTGTCCGGGAAGATTCGCCTGAACTTCATCCGTATCTTGCCTGGCGACCGGGTAAAGATGGAATTGTCGCCATATGATCTGACGCGCGGTCGTATCGTCTATCGGTATAAATAGTATCGCGATTGTCAGGTGGGAGAAGTGAGCAGATTATGAAAGTACGAGCATCCGTGAAGCGCATCTGCGATAAGTGCAAAATTATTCGGCGCGAGGGCAAAGTACGCGTCATTTGCGTCACCCCGAAGCACAAGCAGGTGCAGGGGTAACCGAGGCCAACGAAAGAGGAGTAACGCATGGCAAGAATTGCGGGCGTCGATTTGCCCCGAGACAAGCGTGTGGAGATCGCCCTCACCTACATTTACGGGATCGGGCTGTCCACCAGTCAGCTCATTTTGGAACACAGTCGTGTGGCCCCGGCCACACGGGTGCGTGACCTGACCGAAGAAGAGGTGAGCCGGCTGCGTGAAGTGATCGAGCGCGAGTATACCGTAGAAGGCGATTTGCGTCGCCAGGTATCCGCCAGTATCAAACGCCTGATAGAAATCGGTTGTTATCGCGGTCTGCGCCATCGGCGCGGATTACCCGTGCGCGGTCAACGCACCCGAACGAATGCCCGTACGCGGAAGGGTCCACGTCGCGCGATCGCCGGGAAGAAAAAAGCCGCTAAGAAGTAATGAGCGGTGAGGGTTCGATGCGCGATAGCGCGCGTCGTGGAGGAAAGCATGGCACGAAAAGTCACTAAGACAAAGAAGCGTGAGAAACGCGCTGTGGTGGAAGGGAATGCATACATTCAATCCACCTTCAATAATACTATTGTCACCGTGACCGATTTGAACGGCGACGTACTTACCTGGGCAAGTTCCGGGTCCGTCGGGTTCAAAGGCACAAAGAAGGGCACGCCGTTCGCGGCGCAACTCGCGGCCGAACAGGCAACGCGTCGCGCGGCAGATCAGGGTATGCGCCGGATAAATGTCTTTGTGAACGGTCCGGGCAGTGGTCGTGAAACGGCGATCCGCGCGATTGGCACCGCTGGCGTATCCGTGGTTTCCATTAAAGACGTCACGGCAGTGCCGCATAATGGATGCCGAGCGCCGAAACGCCGTCGCGTGTAAGGTTTTTTAGCACAAGAGCAAGGAGATCATCAATGGGACGATATACCGGGCCGGTTTGCAAATTCTGCCGTCGGGAAGGCGTGAAACTCTTACTGAAGGGTACGCGGTGCTTAGGACCGAAGTGCTCCATGGAAGACCGCGCGTATCCCCCGGGGCAGCATGGCCAGGGGCGCAAGAAAGTATCTGACTACGGGCTGCAGTTGCGTGAAAAACAAAAGACGCGCCGATTTTACGGCGTGTACGAGAAGCAATTCCAGCATTACTACGAGACGGCTGCCCGCACCCGTGGCGTCACTGGTGAAGCGATGTTGCAAGGACTGGAAATGCGTCTCGATAATATCGTGTTCCGTTCCGGATTGGTGTCCTCCCGCGCTGAGGCACGGCAGCTCATTACCCATCGCCATTTCATAATCAATGGTACCGTCGTGAACGTGCCGTCATATCAAGTCAAGCCGGGTATGACGATTGAAGTGCGCGCCAAGTCCAAAAATCGCGAAGTCTTCCAGCAAGCTGGAGCGGTGCGTCGCGCAGCCAGTTGGCTGAGCGTTGACCCGGACAACAAGCGCATTCAAGTGCTGTCAGTGCCGAACCGCGGTGAAATGGATATACCCGAGATGCACGAACAGCTCGTTGTGGAATTCTACTCACGCTAATATCGGCGGAGTACCGACCCACCTCGACGACGTGCAGGAGTGATACGGATATGTTTTTATTGACCAATCAATCGCCGAAAATCGAACGGATTGACGACCGCAACGACCCGGCTTATGGGAAGTTCATTGTCGAACCGTTGGAACGGGGGTATGGCACCACGCTAGGCAGCGCGTTGCGACGCGTCTTACTGTCGTCCATACCTGGCTCCGCGTTGAAATCCGTGAGGATTGAAAGCGTGTTGCATGAGTTCAGCACGATTCCCGGCGTCGTGGAAGATACCACGGACATCCTTCTCAATTTGAAGGAAGTTGCGTTCAAAATTATTCCGGGAAGTGATGACCACACGGCTGAAGAGTCACGCGAAGTGACGCTATACCGTATTGGACCAGGCGAGGTGACCGCAGCGGACATTGAGTTGCCTTCAGACATCGAAATAGCCAATCCCGGTCATCATCTCGCGACACTATCTGGCGAGACTTCCGTCCTGGATATGAAAATGGAAATTCAGTTCGGTACCGGAACCGTGCCCTCTGAAGCGCATGATCGCTCGCATATGCCGATTGGGACAATCCCGGTGGATTCGATCTACACTCCGGTGCGTCATGTTGCTTTCCGTGTCGATCCGACCCGTGTGGGCAGTGCCACTGACCTGGATCGCCTCACGTTGGAAGTACGCACGAACGGCACGATCAGTCCGCAAGAAGCCATCAGCGATGCGGCGAAGATTTTAGACCGCTACTTGATCCTGTTCTTCGATTTTGGCGAACAGGAAGAGCACGGCTTAGCGGATAATTTTTCGGCCAACGTGCCTGGTGCGGAGAAGAAGATTAAGGATCTGGATTTCTCGGTCCGTACATTTAACTGCCTGCGCAAAGTCGGTATCTCGACAGTAGGCGAACTCATCGCGCACTCCGAGTCCGAGTTGATGGCTATCAAGAACTTCGGACGCAAGTCTTTGAATGAAGTGAAAGACAAGTTGGCCGAAATGGGCCTGAGTTTGCGGGAGTCCGGCGAATATATCCCGGGAAGCGACACCGAAGACGAGTAATTCCGGTGGAGATGAAGGCGTCCGGGATCTGGACGCGCGTAAAGGAAATAGGTAGCAACCATGAGACACCGTTCCGGTTTAAAACGCCTGGGCCGACCGACCGACCAACGCTTGGCGATCCTGAAATCGTTAGTCGCGGCGATGATCGACCATGGCAGTGTAGTCACAACAGTTACTCGCGCCAAAGAGGCACGTTCTGTCATTGAAAAAGTCATCACTTTGGGACGCGAAGACACCGTGGTAAATCGGCGTCTGGTGCGTCGCTGGATTCCGGCAGGACAGACGATCACCACGCGCGAGAAGTATGAGAATGTGCATGGCGAAGCCCCGGATTATAAAGGAAACTTGAAAGGCGCAGATCGACGCGCCAGCGGTGAGCGCTTAATCAAGATCCTTTTCGAGGAAATCGGCGTAAAGTTCAAAGATCGCCCGGGGGGGTACCTGCGTATTACCCACATGGGCGGCGGAGTCCCGCATGTCAACACGAAAGGTGTGCTCACGGCTCGAGGTGGACGACGCGGCGACGGAGCGTCCATGGTGAAAATGGAGCTGATTGATTGATCTCGTGACACGCACGCTCGCGCTCACGGTGGCGTATGATGGCACCGGTTGGGCGGGATTTCAACGACAAGCTCATGCGCCCTCAATCCACGCCATGCTGGAAACAGCATTAGAGGATGTGTTGCAACATCCAGTGGAAATAGTAGCGGCGGGGCGCACGGATGCTGGGGTTCATGCGCTGGGGCAGGTGATCAGCCTGCGCACTACCAATGGAATGCCATTGGCGCGCATACCCTGGGTAGTAAACAGGCTTTTACCGGCAAGTATCAGCATTCGGCGGGTTGATGAACGCGAATCGACGTTTCATGCGCGGTACTCCGCGCGGTATAGACGATATCGGTATGTCTTGCAGTCAACGCGATGGCCTGATCCGATTCGTGGACGTTTTAGTTGGCAATACGACCGGACTTTGAATTTGGAAGCCATGCAAACCGCGGTGCGCCCGTTGATTGGGTGTCATAATTTTGCCGCGTTTTGTCATCGGAGTTCTCTGCCGGCATTACCGATACGTACAGTGCAACGACTGTCCGTACACCCATGGCGAGACTATTTTCTTGTTGATGTGCAGGCGGACGCGTTTCTTCGCCAGATGATTCGTCTGCTAGTCGCAAATCTGGTGTTAATCGGCAGTGGAGTTCGTCCGGCCTCATGGTTGGAAGAGTTACTGCATTCGCAGAATCGCTTCCTGGCCGGTAAGAGCGCACCGCCGTGCGGATTGTTCCTAATGAGAGTTGGGTACACCCCATTTCTAGAGTACCCCCAGGTGGGGGAGGTTGCTGGAGACGAAGCATATGAATAGCTTTTTGGCTAAACCACAGGAAGTCGTACATCAGTGGTTGCTGGTGGATGCGACGGACCTGGTGCTGGGCCGGTTGGCGGCGCGGGTTGCGACCCTGCTGCGCGGCAAGCATAAACCGATTTTTACCCCGAATGTCGATACCGGGGACTTTGTCATTATCGTGAATGCCGAGAAAATTCGCGTCACCGCGGATAAACTCGTCACGAAGATTCGCTATCATCATACCGGATATCCCGGTGGTCGCCGAGGCATGACGCTGGGTCGCGCACTGGAGAAAGATGCCCCTGAGGCACTTCGCCGCGTGATCAAAGGCATGTTGCCCAAGAATGCTTTAGGACGGCGCACGGCACTGAAGTTAAAAGTATATCGGGGCAGTGAGCATCCGCATGCAGCCCAACAGCCGCTGGATATCACGGAGTCGTTTCGACAGTAGTGTTGCCAATGAGGAGGCAAAATCTTGGTAGACGCATATTATGGTACAGGACATCGGAAAAACGCCACCGCGAAGGTATGGCTGCGTGAAGGCACCGGCAAGATTGTCGTCAACGGCACTACGCTGCACGGATATCTGGCTCGTCCCACGTTGGAGATCCTCGCGATGTCGCCACTAGCCGTGTCCAATCTCACGGAACGATTTGACGTCACTGTGAAGTGTCTTGGTGGTGGAAATTCCGGCCAGGCCGGCGCCATGCGTCACGGGATCGCCCGTGCACTGGTGCAGTTCGATGAAACATTACGCAAACTGCTCCGCCAGTATGGGATGCTCACGCGCGATGCACGTGTGAAGGAACGGAAGAAATACGGTCGAAAGCGCGCGCGTCGCGGTTTCCAGTTCTCCAAACGCTAGCCCGCATTATTCATGGACGCATGAATAATGCTACAATTAGCCGAAGCTTCATTCGCTTCGCGAATAAAGCGTGCTCGTCCATATTCATCATGAAGGCCTGAGGATCGCGAAGCCGACCTCGCGTGTTGTTCGTTTCGCATATCATGCAGAATCGTTCAGGCGTTCATCCCGGACTCGCAACACCCTGATGCACTTGCATCAGGGTGTTGCGCATTTATTCTGAAATGTGGAAGAGAAAGGTAATTGGAATGCGGAGCATCAGCCTGCGGACGGGAGTTGGCTGGCGCGATTCTCGATCATCAGGTATAATAGTGCATTCCTCGACCGTCTGCCGATCTATGATAGTATTGCTAACACGCATTATTCATGAGTATGAATAACGCTCCTGGCATACAGACGCAGCGTGGTCGACCTAACGCTCACATTCAGGGATACTCGCTCATGTGGCATCGTCGTGTGATCTGCATCAGTATACTGATTATTTTGGTAATCATAGTGCTCATCGGCACTGCGGCATCTGCAGTGGATGCGCCGGAATACGAAGCCTATGTGGTACGCGAAAATCAAACGTTGGCCACTATCGCCACCGATTACGGCCTACCGGCCGAATACCTGGCACAATTTAACCAGATGGCAGTCGCTGATGCGGTGAAGCCTGGTCAGGTGTTGCTGGTGCCGGTGATGACGCAATTAACCCCACAGCAAACTGCCTATGCGAAGGAAGCCACCGCCAGCACAGCCAACGGCGATCAGATCGCCGGAGTCCTTGGTACCGTTTCCGCAGTGAAGGCACAGATCTGGAGTAAACCGGGTAGCGGGTTGTTGCTCTTCGACAAAGTAACACGCGGCACCGAATTACTGGTGACCGGACAATTCAGTACATATTTCATGGTGCTGATGTCCGACGGCAGCACCGGCTATATCAGTAAAAATACAATGGCCTTGTCGCAGACACGTATGTTAGTCGATCGTCCACTCGTCCCGGCGCCACAACCAGCACAGGTCGAAGGACTTGGTCACCAGGAGATCATCGATTTAGCCCTGCAGTATCTTGGCATCCCGTATAAATACGGCGGTTCTTTGCCCGGTAGTATCGATTGCTCGTTGTTGGTACAAACCGTCTTTGCACGGAAAGGGCAGCGTCTTCCACGCACGGCAGCCCAACAATTCACCGTTGGCTCCGCAGTCACTGTTTCCCAACTGATGGCAGGCGACCGCTTATATTTTTACGACCGGTCGGGTAACATCGGTCATACCGCACTTTACATGGGCAATGGTCGTTTTGTCCATGCTTCCTCATCACGTGGCTGTGTGGCGATTGACGAACTGACGAACCCCACCTACTGGAAAAAATATGCCGGCGCGCGCCGATAACGCTTTAAAAAACAAACTCCTTCATAGTGGAACTCCCCATAACGGAAGGAACCACGACCATGCAACTGCTCGCAGAGATACTAGAAACCGCAGGAGGGATTACCGCGCCACTTGGATTTCGTGCCGCGGGAGTCGCCTGTGGTATAAAGGCCACTGGTAAAGATCTGATGCTCCTGGTGGCTGACCGTCCTTGCGCGGTAGCCGGCGTTTTTACCACCAATGTGGTAAAGGCGGCTCCTGTACTCTATTCCGCCAAACGCGTAAAGACGGGCCGGGCTCAGGCTGTCGTCATCAACGCCGGCGTGGCCAATGCGTGCACCGGCGACGAAGGCATGCTTAAATGCGAGCAAATGACTCAGGCGGTAGCGCAGGTCTGCGAACTGGCAGAGGACTTGGTGCTGGTCTGCTCAACAGGTGTGATCGGTCGGCAATTGCCGATGGACAAGCTTATTCCCGGGATCACGATGGCGTCACACGAACTGTCCGCGGATGGAGGGCGCGACGCCGCCCAGGCGATTATGACCACGGATACCCGCGCGAAGGAATGCGCGGTGATCATACAAACCGATGAGGGGCCGATTCGCATTGGAGGTATGGCCAAAGGATCTGGGATGATCGCACCGAACATGGCGACCATGCTCTCTGTCCTGACGACTGATGCACAAGTCGATCCAAATCTACTGCGCGTTGCACTCACGAACATCGTAGAACAAACCTACAATCGCGTCACTGTTGATGGCGATACCAGCACGAATGATACCGTGTTGCTACTTGCGAGCGGCGCAAGTGGCATCCGTCTACAACAGGGATCACAGGATTTCGTACGTTTCGAACACGCCGTGCACTATGTCGCAGAATATCTGGCAAAGGCGATCGCGCGTGACGGAGAAGGTGCGACGAAACTCGTAGAAATTTGTGTGCATGGCGCTGAAAATCAAGAGGCTGCCGTGCGATTGGCGAAAACTATTGCCAATTCACCATTGGTGAAAACGGCCTTGTTTGGCAATGACCCAAACTGGGGACGGATTCTGGCTGCTGCGGGACGCGCCGGCGTTGTCTTTAACCCGTCGCTCCTCGACCTGGATCTGGCTGGTATTCCTGTGGTCCGTCGTGGACAGCCAGTGCCCTTCGATGCTGCGCAAGCCTCCGCGGCGATGAAAGCACCGGAAGTGGTTATTTCCCTTTCCCTGGCAGAGGGAGAAGGCGACGCCATCGTCTGGACCTGCGATTTCTCGTACGATTACGTGCGCATAAATGCGGATTATACGACTTGATGAGTGCCCAGGCACCGTGAAAAACTATGTGGGTGATCAAGGACTTTCCCACAGAATGTCAAATAGTAATTCAGACTTGAGGCGTGTTCCGAAAGATCAAGAGGCGCCACGATGCGCGTAAAACGCCGGATTCCGATAGCCAGAGGCATACCAGATCCCATCGATCCACAAGAAAGTGGAACGATGGCCGTCCATCTTGCCGGTATTTTTACCCTCGAACGCACAGCACGTGAATCACGAGAAGATCATATTGTCATTATGGGTATGCTCGCGGATTATATTCGTGAAAAAGCTGCTTGGATCGGAGACCGAACCACCCAACCACCTATCACCCCCTTTCCTATCGACCTCCAGACGGTTCTTACCGTCATCTGCCGCCGCAAAAGGGAATATGAGCGTGGTAAGGATTTGAACGTGAGTCTGGTGCGCACTGACCTACGTGGCGCTTACCTGGTCAGTGGTCATCTGGAAGAGGTGATCTTTTCCGATGCGCATTTGGAAGGCGCACAACTCTCAAGTGCACGCCTGGAGCGCGCGGTGTTCACTCGCGCACATCTGGAAGGCGCCTGGCTACGATATGCCAACTTGCAGGGCGCGGTATTTGAGAATGCCCACCTGGAAGGCGCCCATCTGAATTTCGCCGATTTAACCGGCACACATTTCCTTGGCACCCACCTGGAAGGCGCCGATCTGCGCGGCGCGAAAGGGTTAACACTGGAACAACTGCAACGTGTGTTCTACGATGAGACCACACAGCTACCGGAAGAGATTGTCGAGCAATTGACGCCGGAAGAATCTGAGACGAAAGAAACCGGATCAACGCATGCAAAGTCTATTTGAACGCGCACAAACGATCGCCGAAACTCTTCCCTATCTGCAACGCCATTGTGGGGCCACTGTCGTCATCAAATACGGCGGCGCCGCTATGACTGATCCGGAGATTCGACGCAAAGTCCTTGCCGATGTGGTACTGCTCCGTGTGGTTGGGTTGAATCCGATCCTGGTGCATGGCGGAGGGCCAGAGATTAACGCGATGGTCGATCGCATGGGAATGGCAACAACGAAAGTAGCCGGCTATCGAGTGACGGACGCCGCGACGATGGAAATAGTTGAGATGGTGCTAAGTGGAAGCACGAATAAGGGAATAGTTCAGGCGTTAAATGCTGTAGGTGGAAATGCTATCGGGCTAAGTGGCAAGGACGGCAACCTGCTCCGCGTGACGAAATTCATGCCCGATGGACAGGATATCGGATTCGTCGGCGAAGTCGCCGCAGTCAATACGCTCCTCATCCGCGATCTCACTACCGCAGGTTATCTGCCAGTAATTGCGCCTATTGGCGTTGATGAACAAGGACAGAGTTACAACATCAATGCCGATACCGCGGCGGCAGCCATCGCCGGTGCTTTGCAGGCGGACAAGTTCATTATGCTTACCGACGTACCCGGTGTATTACTAGACCTCAATGATCCACGCAGCCTCATCTCCACCCTTTCAGTGACCGATGCGACGACACTCATCGAGACCAGACAGATCTCCGGTGGTATGATACCAAAAATCTCCGCCTGCCTTGACGCCGTCAACCGTGGCGTGTCCCGCTGCCACATCATCGATGGTCGTCAACCGCATGCCATCCTCGTCGAACTCTTCACCGATGGTGGTATCGGCACCATGGTCGTCCCCGACGCGGACAACAGCAACCAGTTGCCGACATTACCGGCAACAGCTTAGCAAAAAAAGTCCTGAACCGCCATCGCTGTTATTTCACCCCTCCTGAATGCCGCTTCATCCCAATGAAACGATGTCACGTCATCGTTGGTGTGTCCGGTACGAAAGGGTCATAGCATATTGCGGAGAAATACTAGTCTGCGCTCTTCAGCGCATTTCGAATACGGCTTCGATTGGACAGGGAAATCTGGAAAAAGCAGGCTTTAGCCAGTGTGGATGGATGTTCGTTGAACTGGCTGGTAGAATACTGATACTCCATTCTCCCGTTGGCATTCTCGCAGGAGATAATCATGCATCCTTTGGTAATCGTCAGCTTCCGCCCCATACTGCTACTCATTTCCGAGTTAACCGACCAACGATTCTGGGCCGATCTCTACACAGCTGGACAAATCGGATCACTCGGCGCGTCAAATATACTGGTGAAATGCGTGGTGCGCCTGCTTGTTATCGGACTCATTCTTCTTGCGGCAAATATCTGCATACGCGTGATGGTGCGTTTGGTCCGTCGCGGGATGTCAGCGTTGGACAAAAGTACCGAACACGGAATGCGCCGGCTGAATACGCTGAACGGTTTACTGGTCTCCACTTTAACGTATTGTGTCGACTTTGTGGCTATTTTGTTGATCCTTTTCACGCTGGGTGTTTCCTGGAAGGGATTGGCCCCGTTGTTGGGAGCCGCATCGGTCCTCGGTTTAGCAATCGGTTTCGGTGCACAAAAATTAGTGCGCGATGTTATCACCGGATTATTCATTCTTGGGGAAGGACAATTTGACGCCGGCGATTGGGTGACAATCGGTGCGGTGACTGGACGAGTTGAAGAGATCGGATTGCGCGTCACCCGCATGCGCGATGAGCAAGGTCGTCTGTACGTTATCGCAAATGGCGACATCACACAGGTGTTCAATGCTTCACGCGGGCATGTGCGGTTGACGGTCGATGTTACCCTTCAACGTCTTCCGGCTTTTGACGACGCATTGGCAACCGTGCAACAAATAATGTTGGAGACATTGCGCTCTTTTGACGTGACACCGGCGACCGGCGAAGAACCCGCAGTGCTGGTCGTTGGCATGGAGGCGTCAAAGGTAACCGTGCGTTTAGTGTTGTGGGTACCGACATTGAAAAGAGAACTGGTGGAAGATGCGTTACGCCGCCGCGTACTCGCCGTGCAGCAGGCAGAAGCTCTTGCGCTGGCGTAGAGGATGCTATGGTTGATCTTCCCGTCGAAGTCTGGCAATTATTGCGCGATGAAAAGGAGCAGGATGTCGTCATCCTGCGCGATGAGCAGGATCGTCTGCTCCCTATCGCCATCGGCGTCTGTGAAGCCGCGGCAATTTGGGTACGCCTGGCGCCGGAACTGGCGGCGCCCTATCTACGTCGTCCCTGGAGCCACGACTTGATACAAGCCATGCTGGAACGCCTTGGCGCCAAACTTGATCGGGTGGTCATCGATGGCTTTTCGAACAGCACGTTCTACGCGACGCTGCACATAAGCTACCGTGGGCAGGAAGTAGTGGTCGATTCGCGCCCCAGTGATGCCATCGCGCTGTTGTTGCGTATGCGGGCACCCTTACTCGTCGATTCCGAGGTGATGGAGGAAGCTGGGTTCAGGCTTGATCATCGAGAAGAAGACGAGAATAACGGTGACCAGTGGAACGAAGAATTACCGTAAGGGGAATGCTGAATAGTGATATCTGATGGGTGTATCGAGATCGGATCGTTCAGGATATCCGACGACCATGTCCATTCAACTGCCGGGTCTGCCGACGCACGAGCAACAGTGATGGAGCTTTGCGCGCGTGCTGTTGAACGCGGATTAGGTGGTCTGTGTTTTACCGAACACCTGGATTTCAATACGGAACTCCCTGAATACGGCTTTTATCGATATGACCACGCGACGGCTGCCATTGCCGAAGCACGCGATCATTACCAGACGCGTTTGGATATTCGCATGGGACTGGAAGTAGAGTATGATATACGCTTCGAGAAGCAAATCCGTGCCGTAGTTCCGCTGTTGTCGGTGGATTTTGTGCTTGGTTCTGTGCATGAGTACCGTGGCGTTCATTTTGCGAATTATGTGCGGCAAGGGCGTCACCATATGACAGCGGAAGAGTTGACGGCGCTCTATCGCGAATATGGTCAAACCACGCGCGCGATGATTCGCACCGGCATATTCGATTGTATCGGTCATCTGGATTATCCGGCGAAACGCGGTATTCGCCGTCGGGATGGCCAGCCAGCTGAGAATTATGACGAGGAGATGACGTCTATCCTGACCCTGGCGGTTGCACACGGTGTCGGTATCGAGATCAATACGAAACACGTAGTCGACGGTGCACCACTCGCACCGCCGGCCTCAGTGGTACAGACCTATTCCACACTCGGTGGACGTTTAGTCACGCTAGGGTCTGACACACACGGTGCTGAAGAACTGGGCGAAGGACTGGAAGCCGGATTGACAGTCCTGCACCAACTCGGGATACCGCCGGTCATATATCGCCGGCGGCAGGTGGAATTCTTTACGGACACTGGTAAACCGTTGGCCGTATGAGGCAGAAAACGATGACACTTGCGATTGTTGGCGGTACGGGCGTCTACGATTTAGGTACACTTGGTACGGCAGAGTCGATACTGACGCCGTATGGCGAAGTGACGGTCTTCCATCTTGAGATTGCCGATTCGCCGGTGATCTTTTTACCGCGTCACGGTGTGGGACATTCCGTACCGCCTCATCGTATTAACTACCGGGCGAATATTTGGGCGCTACAGGCGTTAGGGGTGGGGGAGGTGTTGGCTACGCAGGCCGTGGGCAGCCTGAACCCGCGTATGGCTCCCGGGCATGTGGTACTGCTCTCACAATTTCTCGACTGGACAAAAAACCGGTCGGCTACTTTCTTTGATGGCGATGACGGACCGGTAGTGCATGTTGATGTCTCCCATCCCTATTGTCCCCGGCTTAACGGCTGTGTATTGCGTGCCGCTGAATTTCTTGATGAACGGGTGCATGGTGATGCCGTCTATGCCTGTACGGAAGGTCCACGTTTTGAAACAGCGGCAGAAATTCATGCATTGCGAGTTCTCGGCGCCGATCTGGTCGGCATGACCAGTGTGCCTGAAGTGGTGTTAGCTCGTGAAGCCGGGTTGTGTTATACCGCGATTTGCATCGTGGCGAACTGGGCTGCGGGAATGACGTCCTATCCTCTGACTCAGGAAGAGGTGCTTGTTATTATGGGTGAGCAATCTGGTGTATTACGCGAGATCGTACACAGGTTTGTGGAGCGAACCCGTACCGGAGTATGCTCCTGCCGGGAATTGGGGTTTGCTGGGCAGTTGCCCAGGATTCAGGGATCAGAGGAAAAGATATCGTCCACGTGATTCGCATATGTGTACGGGCATAACCGCAGCAGATGCGACGAGGACTTTGGGGCAGACTCGACTTACGTGGCAGCCGGCGTGGCTGGCTTTTCTGGCGTGGTGGCGGGTTTTTCTACTGCCGTATCGGTACTCGCAACGGGCGCTGGGGTCTCCGGCGTCTTTTCTAATGTGGCGGGACTATCTGCGGCAGTGGCTTCTTTTTTCGTGTTATCCGTAATATACCACCCACTGCCTTTGAAGATGATGCCGGCGGCATGGAAAATTTTGCGTACTTCGCCCGCACAAACAGGACACGATAATGCCGGTTTTTCCTCCGCACCATGTCGTATATCGAAATGGTGACCACAGCTATTACAGGCATATTCGTAAACGGGCATGCGATGAACCTCCGGAACCGGACAACAAAGCGACGGGCATACGCCCGTCGTGATATGCATATTATAATCAATTGACTCCGTGCCGGCAAGTCATCCTTCCGTGGTCAATTCAATATTCGAGAAAGGTTGTATACTTTCCACCGATAATGCTACGGTCATGACGTTTATTACTCTTCACGGAAGGAACTATCATCCACAGCACGGACCTGTATTATGCCGCATCAACCCACTCACTACCCCAGTCATGAACGACCGGTAAACCCGGAGGTGTACCGTCTATTGGAGGAGGCGTTGCCGTTTCTCGGCGTCGCGTCTCCATTACCGGCGGTGTATGAGGATGTCCTGCGCGTCTGGCGCGGCTTACCAGTGCAGAATCGTCGTTTTCGTGCGGTATCCGCGGTGCAGGCTACCATACGGCGATTACCAGATGGGTTATCGAGTTTGGCTGCGCTAATTGGCGATCACACAGCAGTGTGGGAGATACGCTTACTCGCAGCGTCGTTGTGGGCGCTAGAGCGTCCTCAGCGCGAGGTAATCACCTGGCCTGCCGGTAGGCCGGTCAGTGGCGATGATCCGGTGTGGGTACCGCCGGCGATGGCCTGTCTTACCCTACCAGATCCGACACACCGTTATGCATTTATGCTGGAGGCGTTGCTGGCGGATGAAGGTACGAACGAAATACCGGCGGAGGCGGCACTGCCTATGCCGCTGCTGCTGATAGGGTTCCTGAAAGGTTTACGCGAAGGCACGCTTTCCGCGGCGCGTTTCGCCACATGCGTGTTGTATGGGCGGGTTTTACATCCCGGGGTGGCGCAAAGTCGGTCGTTACGATTGTTACATCCGCTGCTCGATTATCTTGGTTTCTCCGCGCAGGAGGAGATCGGCAATGCATATCGTGAACTGGTGGCGCAACTATGGACACACGCTACAGCGGATAATTGGCCATTGTGGTATTGGGTGACTTGTCCCGGTGGACCGGATCTTTTTCCCCGTACTCTGGCCGCACTGAACGCCGATGAAGTGACCTTACCGGGTTTGTATGAGTTAAAATATGCCCCTCTTCCTCCGGAAGTACTGCGTGATCTCCTTCTCTCCCAGGTGAACCCGGCCATTACGGTGTTGCTGGCCTGGATGCGCGGTGTGGCCGGGGAAGAACTCGCCCTTTCCTGGATGACGGCAACGCAGACTGCGGCGTCATCGATCGCCTATACGCAACCGGCATGGTGGGCGACTTGGCGACATGTCTGGTTGCCGGCGGCGCGCACCGCATTGAGCTGGTTGCAGCAGATCCCATTGCCCCCCGGGGTAGCTGAGCGACATGCCTGGATTGCCGCGCATCTGGCGCCGGCATATCGCAATATTTGCGCAAATCTGCTGTTAGCCCAGGCGGCCGAAGGGGAGGGGGAAGAAGCGTTACGGCAGATGGCCACGGAGGGTGATGTGCCGGCGATTCGTGCGCTCGGGTTGTTGCCGGCGTCTGGCCCGTCGGTCATAGCCTGTTTACGTCATTGCATGCGGAAGGGGGGGCATCCAGCCCGCGACGCAGCGACTACGGCGCTCGCGCACATCGCTCGTCGACAGGGATTGCCCGACATTGAAGAACTGGAGCGACAACACCTGCTGACCACCGCCTGGGATGCTGGGCCATTGGGTGGAGAACGCGTGCGCGTGGGATGGCAGGAAGGCGCTTACCGCTTGCGTTTGAGTTTACACGCCGGGAAGGCGCAACTCGAAATTCTGAACGCGCAAGGTATCGTGACGCGCGCGCCAGCCGATCTGCGCACTACTATCGGGTATCGTGAGGCCCGCAACGCGCAACGCGAAGTTCAAGGGCGCTACCGGGAGTTCAAAGCACAACTCGAACGTTACCTCCTCGACGGCTGCCCCTTCACGATCGGAGAATTTCGTTATCTGTTGGCCAATCCAATTTTTGCGCATCTGGCGGAGCGGTTAGTCTGGCGGACCGGCTCAGGAGAGACGATTTTTTGGACAGGTCCGGGTCGCTGGGAAACGCTGGAAGGATCTCCCGTGCCACTTGCCACGGATGACGGGTTCGCGGTATTGACGCTGGCACTCGTCCACCCGGTGACTCTGGCGGCGCTTGGAACGTTGGCTAACTGGCAGATGCTGGCCGCCGACCGTCGTCTAACCCAGCCTTTTCAACAGCTCTTCCGTGAAGTCTACACATCAGCGGGAGAAGATGGACGCCGGTGTGAGCGCTTTGCCGGTCGACGCATTGACCCGGTACGGGCCTATGCCCTGCTGCGCACAGTGGGTTTTACCCCCGGCGCCGGTACAGCCCGCTGCGACTGGCCGCAAGGCATCATCGCTCATTTCTGCTGGGCGGAAGACGCCACGGGACGCGATCTTTATGGTCCGCAGCGGCGTGGGGAAGTGACCACCGGCGCACTCTGGTTCACTCAATACGGTGAAGAAGTTTCCTTCTCCCGAATAGACCCTGTTATCTTCAGCGAGACGCTGCGCACTGCCAATCTGGTGGCGACGCGCGCGGCCTGCGGCGATGCTGACCTGTCGTCGCGTGAAACTCTGGCATTGCGCATCACGTTGCTGCGCCAGATGGCGCGCAGCTTTCGCCTGACCAATATTGTGACCCCGGAAGACGGCGGGTATGCCGTGATACTCGGTACGCGCGCGACATATCGTTTGAACCTGGCCAGTGGTGTCGTGTTGTTAGAGCCGGAAGGACGGCAGATTCTGGTACCGCGACAACATCTGCGTTGGTCACCGATTGAAGACACAGATGCCACGACGGAAATCCTCACCCTCTCGCTGGCGTTGGCCCACGACAGCGAGATCGACGACCTGACTTTCCTGGCGCAAATTGGGTAGTCGATAGCTATATGTACGAAGCGACCCAATAATAAGCTGTGAGCGGATGATTTTTCATACTCCGCTCACAGCAAGGTATCCACATAGTTACGCTGGTCAGTTATTTCTCTGTGATCGTCATCGCGCCGATCCACCAGTAGGGATTCCAACTAACGCCTTCACAGTTCCCGGTAAGTTCGACGCGTACTTTATGCGTCGAGTTGACACCGGCGCCGGAGTAGGCAATGCGCAAGCGATACGCGGTGTCGTTGGCGTTGGTGCCGGCCATGATTTTGTCACCGGTAAAGGTTGTAGCGGTGCCGGAGACGGTCGTGCCACCGCTATCCACAACATAGGCTTTTACGGTCGCCCACAAGTCACTGGATGCACCGGCGCCCGATCCACCCATCCATCCGGTGCCCCAGTAGATGTTCAGAATACGACTGTAACCTTTCGGTTCCACGGCAACATCAAAAGTCACGCCGGTTTGTCCTCCCCACCAGGCCGGAGAACCAATGCCCAACGGCGCATAGGTGTTCCACGGATCACCAGGACGACGGCCATCAGCGCCGATTGTGGAATTACTGGCAAAGGGCGCCAGACCATCAGACCAGACATACTTGCACATGTAGCCTTCAAAACGTCCGCCATCGCATACGCCGAAGAAGCCGGAGTTCCGGCTGTTATAGTTGATAATCGAGAGATCACCAATCGTCAACCCGCCACTTTTCTTGATCGGGGCGCCTGACGTGGGGATGCCGCTATCGTAGGAATATTTGTAGACACTGCTATTCCCGTAATACGCCCACCCATCAACGCCTTCACTGGTCAGGTTCAGCGAATTGTTCAAGTCGCCGGCGGTCCACTTGAGTTTATCCATGGAGAGGACGACTGCGTTGTCGAAGCCTGGAGATTTCGACATATTGTAGATGGGGGGTTTGGTATTGGTGATGTCGACATGACCATCGACATAACCCCCGATGTACTTCCCGGCATGACGCATGTCGACATCACCAGGGAGGAAGGCGACATTTTTTTCATCGGTAACGGAGGTGGTTATGCCATCCGCGGTGAGCAATACCGCGGTTGGGTCGACAATTTCACCCAATGCCACGCCGGAAACTACATTGTTATAGACATAGCCATTGGTGAGTTTTTTACCGGCCGTTGGGCAGATCAGTACCCCTTTATCCAGGCCGATGGCGCCCCAGACGGCGTTGTAGGTGGGCAGCAGTTCGTCGTGATCCTGCGCATACATCATGATGGCGATGCCCATCTGTTTCTGATTATTCAAACAGGCCGTTTGCCGGGCCTTTTCGCGCGCTTTGGCAAAGACTGGAAAGAGAATGGCGGCAAGTATCGCGATAATTGCGATGACAACGAGTAGTTCAATCAACGTAAACCCGCGTTTGGTCATGGAAGCCTCCTTCAGATGGATTATTCAACGTTGGATAATATTATAGTAAAGACACCTGCTGCTGTCAACAATTTTTCAACAAAAATGTATAAAAACTAGTTGTTATAAGTAATGATGCTATCATAGACACCGGAAATATGTCGCATTATTTACGCGAATGATCTATTTGTAACACGATGCGAATAACGAGCGACAGCTACTCCTCAACGGTGACGCGTCGGGGTGTACCGCGAATGTCGAGCGGAACGGCGCGGTCAGAAGTGTAACTCCAGGGGCCGCGTCCGGCCAGGCGCACGCCGAAGGCTTCCAGGAGATCGCCGTCGGGCATGATGGCGGAAATGACACCGGAAGCGGAGCGGCGGATCCAACCGACACGCCCTCCAAAGCGTACGTTGCCCGCGTGAAAGTCAATATTCTCGTCACTGGCAAAGGCATAATCGGTGTATTCGGGCGTAGTGACGCACACTCCAGTCGCTCCGCAAGAGGTAATGACAACTTCACGACCCTGCTCTCGCGCAAACAGTACCGTTCGATAGATACCGTCATGATCATTATACAATCGAAAATAACGCTGACGATGCGGGTTATCTTCCCCGTCACCGAAAAGCTGTGGGGCAGGTGCTAATTCTCCCTGCTCCAGCCGAAAATGCACGGGGTGTTGCACGAAACAGAGAAGGTCCTGGTCATATCGACCACGGCAGATGATGGTGGCGTCCTGGCGTGTGATCTCGTTGCTGACGGTGTGGAGGTTGAAGCGATGCGGCACAGCCGCGAAGACGCGGTCAAAGAGCAATAGATAATCCGGTTTCACATAGAGCAACAGCCGGCGTTTCCAGGCACGTGGCCCGACTGGATTCTCGTCGCCAATATAAAAGTATAGCGGTTGCCGGGGAGGACCGTCGATTTCGGCAAAGGAACGCACCTTCCCATAGGAGAGTTTCAGCACGACCGGCATTTCGGCGCGTGTGAAATCCGCGGCCTCGCTAAAGAAGGCATCGCTGAGGTAACCGCGCCGTAAATTGTCTTCATCGGGGATCTCGATCAGGTTGTGCGCGGCTTGCGCGCCGACATCGCCGGTATAGGTGCCATAATCCATGCACAATGGCGTGCCTTTAGCATACCAGGTGAACGCGCTTTCATCGCCTTCATAATGATCTTTCGCGAAGCCGATTTTCTGAAAGAGGAAACTGGGCGTTACCCCGCCGGCCTCATGACGCAGGGCCACGCCAACCTCATCCATCTTTTCGCTGCGTAAAGAAGGCATGACGTAGGGGTGCGCAAATGCGGGTAACGGCGCGGTAAGGAAGAAAGGTACTTCATAAGCCGAGATCGTCATACGCGGCGCCATCTGCTGGAAGACAGCCAGACATGCTTCGCGCAGCGGATCGTTATCCGCCAGTTCCTGTGCATAGAGCAGCAATGGCGCCGCCTGATTTTGTGGTAGTCGCGAATTGCCGATTGGTGGCCAGGTGACCGCATCAAAGCGTTTATCATACCCCGCCACGAAACGCGTTAGCCAGTCCACATAGCGGCGCACCCGCGTATCCTGAAAATAATCGATACCCAGGCGCTGTTTGAGAACGCGGAAAGTAGTCAGGAAGTAGGAGAGCGTGAAGAGCGCATAATTGATCGACTCCTCCCAAGCGCCGCTCGCGCCGCAATAGGCGGTGAGTTGTCCGTCCAGATCCTCTAACCCCTTGCGCAGCCAATGGACCGTATCCGGGTGGTCGGGCAGCAGGCATGCCACATGGATGAGTGCACATAATGGATCGGATTGAAAGTTGGGCAAGCAATTGGTCCAATACAGCCGATCCGGCTCATGTTCTCCCGGATAGGCATATAGTCGTCGGGTAGAATCCGGGTGCCAGGGGTGAAGCGTTGTTTTACTGTGTGGCCAGCGTCCTTCATCCATAATGCGCCGTGCGGCGAAAGTGAAATACGCGTGAAGGCGTCGAATTTCCGCGTCGGTGAGAAATCCAGTCTGGCAGAGCGCTTCATAATGCAGCATCAACATGCGGAGCGTACGGGTGAATCCGATTACGGTTTTGTTGTAGTCATTTTGTGCAAAGCGGTATCCCTGGAATTGTGCCACCCAGCGTGCGCAGCGTGCGAAAAGGGCATCCCGCATAGCTGTCCGCGCAGGTGTGGGGTCGATGTCGGAGACAGCTCCCAGAACCGCCAGTAGCGGATCGCCTGCTGCCTGCGCCTGCTGCAACAACACGGACTGTCGGAGATTTTCGCGCGCCAACGCGGTCACATCGGTACCGAAAAATCCAGGTGCGAGCACGGATGAGTCAAACGCCGCCTTGCCCGTCAGGTCGAGGTGTGCATCCAGGCGCAATGCGTTAAAGGAGCCGTGCAATCTGTTGAAAAGATAGAGATGATCCTCCGGGAGCGTGGTTTCCAGCGGGCCGGTCACCAGCATCCAGTGGCGTTCACCTTCGGCTAACGCAGCGGTGAGAGTGACGTGTCCAGCATGGTCATGCAACTGCATGATATTGTCTACTGGACGTCGCCAATGATCGCCATATAACCCGAGCAGTCCGAATAAGCCGCGTTCATGGTGCGTCTCGTTATAGAAGGCAAACCATCCGCGGTTGTTGGGGACGGTATACTCGCCCAGAACCGGCATCTGCAGTCGGCAGAGTAACTCTTTGGGACGTGCAATCCCGAGTTGATCCACGACTGGTGCATTGTCGGCTTCAAAGTCAAAAGTGGTGTGCGATACCAGATGAGTGAAGACGCCGGCAGGATTGATCTCGGCGATAAGCTGGGCATCCATACCGAGTAAGAAGATCTCGCCGATTCCCAGCAATGGTTCGTCGTGATAGAAGAGATAGGTGATCGTGTAATGTGCGTTGTCCGGATATCGATATCGGAGCTGATATTCCGTATACAGGGGTCCGACATTGGTGCGCATGAGTGTGACATCTTGCAATAGCAGTGTGGAAGTGACGCGACTGGTAAGCGGAAATCCAGCATAATCGCCCAACGGTCCACCGATAGCACCGTCTGCGTGTAGGATTGGATGAATGGTCAGGGTACGTCCCGGTGGCCCTATCTGCACTGGATCAGTCAGATCATAGCGATGCGGCTGGAGTATGGTGGCACAGAATTCCGCGGGATAGAAGGCCAGCGTACGATGTTGGCCAACAGCGAACCCCAGGTACAGCAGCACTTCAGCGCCTGTATCATCCTGGCGCCCGGTGTATTGAAAGGGCGTCTCCTGGCCATCCAGCAACAAATGCGCACAGTGTCCAACCAGCAGGCCGGGCACCGTTAGCTTTACATATTGTGTATGCCAGGCAGTAAACAAAGGGCTGGTCAGGTGTAGTGTCGCAATGGGTGAAGGTTTGGTCGGCATAATGCGCTCCTACTGTTGCACGTATAACCTTGACAGAATGATGGAATTCGCCGTATGATCCCGCAGTCCTGCCATTGAACGGCTCCCCTGATGATCAATTTGTGATGTGTGGGGGCATAGAATTTATACGTTTGTATAATTCGCGTTTTGTTCAAGACGCCGATGGCTTTGGCGAATTTTTGCGCGAGTAAAGGACCTGCTATGACAACCGATGTTCTATCACTGCAGCTTGGCCCGCTGCAATTGGCGCCCGAGATCGTGGATGGTGATTTGCGCAGTTTGGGGGCGGTTACCGTGTGTGGCACCCCGCTGCGCAACCCAACCACGCGCTTCCTCCCCTGGTTCGATTCGTATGAAGGTGATATTTTTCGTCGTTTCGCATTTCAGGGAATGGAGTCGCGCGGGGGAACGACGGTATTGCGCACGCGCGCGATAAGCGATCCGGATACCCTCTTTCGCGAGCGACGTGATTGTTCGGGCGACCCCTGCTTCCGCGCAGTGAGTTGGGATGGTCAGCCGCAGGAAGCGACGTTGGATATCTGTCTGGAGCCGGCGCTGGCCGACGTCGAAGGCCTGCATTTCACCGGTTTCCGCTATTGGTTTGAATATAGCGGCGGCGTGCCTATCCATCGTTTGGTTGATCGACAAACCTGGGAGGTAGGGGGAAATCTTGATGATGTACAAATTTGTTTGCGCAACTGGTTGACCCCGCCGCGCATGCGCATCACGCGCGAAACGACGTATTCCACGGTCGGCCTGGATAAATGGGCAGGATTACTTCCCGGTAATTTATGGGGGCGCTGGTCATTACTGCCCTCTTTCGATATGCAATATGGGGCTGCCGGTGTGTTACTCGGCTGGTTTGACGCAGTCTCACTGATTCGCACGGTTATTGAAAGTAATGCGGGTGAAAATGCCTTGCGTTGCCTGGATATGCATCTCTTCACACAGGACACGCAGATTTGCACTACCCCAAAAACAATTCTCTGGTCGCCTGAAGTGCTGGACGATACTGATGCATTGAATCTCTGGACGCGTGTCGTGGATCAAGAGCGGATCAAAGCTCAGCAACAATTTGCTCTGGACACGAACGAACCGCCGGCGATCATCTTTTCGCAGAACCATTGGCGTGACTTTCACTTCGATCATTCCTACGAACAGGTAGTGGAGGTTGCGGCTGAATTCGCTGCGGACTATGTCTTCATTGATCCAGTATGGGAGCACCAGCAAGCCTATAAGGAGACATTGGACGCACTCATACCGGCGGAAAAGCAACAGGGTACGATTCTTGAGAAGTTCTGGCAGCAGAATATGTGCGTGACATTGGATTTCGAGGTGGCCGAGATCATCGGGGGCGAACGGAGCTTGAAGGCGCTATGTGATCGCGCGCGCGCTAAAGGCGTGCAGGTGATGTCCTGGATGGCCGCGCACTATTCACCAAACAGCACCGTACAATTTCTGCCGGAAATGACTCACGGGATGTATGGGATATTTGCCGCGAAAGAGTCCGGACGTCACCCGGATACCGGTTACGCCGCCGGTTGTTGGACCGCGAATTTGAACTCTCCAATCTATGAACATCTTACACAACAACTCCTTGGCGTGTGCGAACGCACGGGCCTGGCAGGATTCCTTTGGGATTCTTTCAGCAATATGGGGTGGTGGCAGGTGGACTATTCCGACGGCACCATGCGCCCGCAATTCGACAAGATGATGGCTTTATACGTGACGCTGACCAATGCCGGTCTCTACATCATGCCCGAAGCAATCGTGTCGTTCTGTGAGCATTCTTGTTGTGGTTTGCATGGGGGTAATGTGTATGCCGGTGACTTACTCGGCTACTCATATGCGACAAATATCGGTATGGAGAGTGCGGAATTTATCGACGGGGCCGTAGAGAACGACCTGCGTGAGTATGATCAACGCCTGGTGCGCGGTGAGGTGCCCATTGATCTGTTCTTCCGCACCATCGCCCATAAACGTATGACCACGCTGGGTTTCCACATCGTACCGCGAGAACAGTGGCATCTCCTGCGTGTAGAGGAAATCAAGTATTCACTGGCCGGATATAAACGGAATCGCGATCTCATGCGCAAGCGCACGGTGCTCAAAGGGGATTGCGGGGTGCTGTGGGAAAATGACACAGATACTGTCATCTTTTTCAGCTTTGCGGATCAGGCCTCGCCGTTGGCCGGCACGGTCACCGATGGCCTAACCGGAGAACGGGTTGCCGGAACATTGAAGGCCTATCGGATCTATCGGATCGACCGCATATAGGAAGTCACCGGCAGGCGTAACGCGTATAGCTAACGACCACAAATCTTTTGACGTCGTGAAATGATCGAGGCACAGAGTTTCTCCGCACTGTGCCTCTGTCCTTGTGTTCGATCCTGCTGCGCCCGAGATCAGTGAATCGATCCGATGCGAATATCCAGGTCTTCACGCCGTTCGATGCGGTCAACTTTGCCATCTTTGATCCACAGGATGCGATCGGATTTATCGAGCATCTTGTGGTCATGGGTCGCGGTGACGACGGTTACGCCGGATTCCGTGCTTAGCCGGCTGAGCAGTTGGATAATTTCTTCGCCGGTGACGGTATCAAGGTTGGCCGTCGGTTCATCGGCAAGAATAATCGCCGGGTCATTGACCAGCGCGCGCGCGATAGCAACGCGCTGCTGCTGTCCGCCGGACATTTCGTCCGGTCGATGGGTCATGCGGTGTCCCAGGCCAACTTGCTCCAACACATCTTTTGCGCGTGCAACGGCTTCTTTTTGCGACGCACCGGTGAACAGCATGGGCAGCGCCACGTTGTCGATAGCCGTGTAGGCGTAGATCAGGTTATACGATTGGAAGACATACCCGATGTGGTTGCCGCGAAAATAGGCGAGTTGCCGGCTCGACAGCTTGGTCAAGTCGATACCCGCGACCGTGATTTCTCCGCTGGAGGGCTTGTCGAGTGCACCGATCATGTTGAACAGCGTACTCTTTCCCGACCCGGAGGGCCCCATCACCGAAAGATATTCACCGGTATAGATATCCAGACTGACATCCTGCAGTGCATAGACAACGATTTTTCCCAGGTCATACCGTTTCGACAGATTGCGAATAGAAAACAGCACTTGCTGTCCTGCGGCTGTATCGTTGGCCAGTGGGCGTCGCGCTTGACTGCCGGCGCCGCTGGTCGGCGTATTAGTCATGTGAATACTCCTTGTTTCCGAACTAGCCTGCATCATTCATAGCATTTCTGATACTGCCATCATTAACCCGGCAGTCAGTTACTGTCTGAATAATGCCCTGGCTTGCCGAAGCGATATTCGCGTTACGAAGGAAATGGGCTAGAACGGCAATTGCACAATGGCCTTGCTCATAAATGTGATGCCGACACCGAGTACAGTAATTAACCCCGCGCCACAGGAATACCCGGCAAGTAATACCGGGACGAACTGCAACCACCGATCTCCCAATTTCTTCTGGAAGTAGAAGCGTCCGACGAGTGCGCCAATGAACTGCGGCACGATAAAGTGCATCAGACTGTTGCTCATACCGCCGACGAATCCGTAGAAGAGGAAGATGGGCAATTGAAGGAAGCTTAAGGTGCCGAATAAACCCAAACCAGCAAGGAATCCGATCCCCAGATAAATGGGTTTGAATGCCTGCTGGAACATCGAGAACTCTCCCATCGTTGCGGTGTACATAATACTGATGTTTGCCGCATTCAAGTCCCACATCTTATTGGCAAAGGGGTAAACCGCGGACGGGACATCCGCCATATGCCAGATGAAGTTCATGAAGAACAGTGAGAAGATGAGGATCAACGGGTAGAGGATGATCTGGGTTTTCCAGACGCTGCCGAATTTCGTCCCGGTTAACTCAGCAGTACGATAGAAGCCGGTCATTTGGCCGTAATTCGCTTGCGGCACAGGCAAGAACCAGATCGCCACCCCTTTATATTGACTGAGAATGAAACTGGCCTCGCGTATGTAGGGGATTTCCACCTGTGCGCCCACCATGCCTTCCAACCGGGCAGAGACATAGCTGATGAGTGGCGTGTAGATGAAGCCAAAGAAGATCAATACCAGGAAGACCCCCAGTTTATCTCCGAAGATTCCCAGATTGCGTTCACCCCATCCGATTAAGCACATAGACACGGTGATGTAGGTTACCGTCACCAGGAAATAGGTGACGATGATCAGACCGGGTTTGATGTCGCCGCGGCCTTGCGGGGTAATCAGGGGACCCACGGGACGTTCACCAGGAGCTGCGGCTTGTCGTTTTCGTTCCTGAATCCCTTTGACCACTTGATAGAAGCCGACTGCAGCGACCGCTAGCGAAAGCCCGATACCGAAGCTCAAGTAGAAGTCGACATTATTGTAGAACTGCGTCGGGATCGTGGTGTCACCTTGCTTCCACTGATGCAGCACGCCGTACTTGAAGAGCAGGGGATTTGCAATGAAGGTGAAGATCAGCCCGCAGAAAGCGCCGACTACCGAGAAGAAGGGGATGACCATGCCGATCAGCACATTCCCTAGGTCGAAGCACAACCCGGTCGCCACTGCAGGCAGCAAATCCTGTGTTTTAGCCGTCGTGTCAGTGAAGGGGATGGTCCAGAGCTGAATCGGAGAATTAGTCAGCGCACCGGTGACGACCGGCACCAGCAAATACAGGGCGCCGAAACCTAACCCGATGGCGCCGCCTATCGAAAAGACGCGCCAGCGCCAGGCGCCGGCAGAGTCTTCATTCCCGCGATCACCGGTGTCTTCCGCCAGCGCCAGAATCCCCTGAGCGCCTACCGGCGCCATTGGGAAGGGAAGTTTTTCCACGTCACTGGTGATGCGGAAAAGGCCATACCCCAGGATCATGCTGGCCAGGCTGCCAAACAGCGACTGGAAGATCACCAGACCGATTACCGGGAACCAGTCAGGATGAAAGAAGGTGCGATCAGAATAAGATGGTGAATCCTGTCGTGGAGCAAACCAGGTTGGCAATAGTGGGGTAATCCCGTTCGCCTGAGCCGCCTGACTGCGTGCATAGAATTGATTCCAGAGCAGGCCTGAGAAGGGTGACGCGCCAACGAGCATGCCGGCCATGTAGAACAGGATGTAAATTTCCGCGTTCTTCAACGATTGTTGGGCGCGTCGTGCCACTTCAATGAAGAGGATAACCGTGACCCACTGCGCGGCTGGACCAATACTCGCGCCGGCGAGCAGCCCCATGTAGATCGCACCCGGCACCATTAACAGGCTGATAAAGAGCGCGCCGAAGAAGGCTTTCCAACTGAAACCTTCTTCGAAACTACTCGGGACCTGCATCAGGTTACGGTAGCGTTCCAGTTCCGGGTCAACACGTGGTGCTCGTTGTACTGTCTGTACCATAGTTCACATCCATCCACAGAATAAGCAGGCGCGTGATTACGCGACAGGAATTTGCGCGGTCGGCGAAACGGCGTTGGGAGTCGATTCAGGCATTTCCGCGCCCAACGTTGTCAAGGTGCTGTTGCGGTAATGCTCCATCGTCTCTTGCGGGAGCGCGCGCCAGATGAGGAATTGCCGACGCAGGTCGTCCAGCAATACCTTATTCAGACGCGACCAGTCTTTGTGTTGTCCGGAGCGGCGGACGATTTCAATTTTCACCTCATCGATCCCGGGGATTTCACTGGCAACACTATGGAGTGTGAAGTCCTGTGTAACGCCCAAATCGAACGGCGCAAGCGCCAGCAGGGATTTCAGCCCCAGGGAATCGCCGTCACGTTTTTCAATATGCGTATCGCGCGCCATAAAGACACCCAAACTCGTATCGGTGAAATTGTCAAAATGCTCTTTCAAAAAGCTCATGACGCCGGTAATATCGTATTGGGAGACGGTGAAGGGGAACACGATATTGAACACATCGCCATCTGGCGCCGGTACGCGCCAGGAGCGGAGCACTCCCGGGTTGGCGCTATGTGAAGCTTTGTATGCCGGGTAAATAGCCGACACCAACACTGTGCCCATGACGATGAGAATCGTCACGATGGCGTTGGTTGATGAATAATTCATTTCCGGCATACTGCCGAGGGCGCCAATATTCACCAGAAATGTCAGTAGTTTCTGAATGCCTTGTGCCAGCAGATAACCACCCATCCCACCGATGAAGGAATACACCAGCGCCTCTGCAAAGAACAGGGTAGCGACATGCGCGGGGGCCAACCCCAGAGCGCTAAAAGTATAGATCTCTTTCTCGCGATCAGCGACTGAGCCCAGCATGGTGCCGAAAATGACTAGACCGCCCAGGATGATGGGGAAGATCAGGTCTTTCAACCCTTTCGCCATCACCGTTGGCGCCAACACGTGGGTGAAGACGCCATCCGGACGCGTGCCGACAACCGGCAACGGCAGAATGCGTGAAGCATCTTCGGCAATCGCGGAGGCGATGGCGGCATCCGGTGTATACATCGTCACGACACGGAGGGTAGCGCCCAGCAATCGTGCTACGTCGTTCGAGACAATCACACAGGTGTCGGTGGGGAGTACCACCCAGTCCTGCTTATTTTGCGCCGCAGCCAGTACGTCGGCGCCGGCGGCCATCTGTTGTTGTTGCGCCGGTTGCCCATTTTGTGAACTACTCATCGCTTTAAAGTCGACGGGCAGAATCCCGGTGTCGTCCATATCCTTGGCGCCGGTCACCGACGAGGCGTCAAGCAAACCTGCTACATGAAGGGGCACGCCGCCGAGGATCACCGGTTGTCCGACAGAAACGCCAAGCGATTTGGCTAACGCCTGGGTCATGAACACCCCGTTCGTGAGTGATTGTCCATCAGTACCCAGGATACGACGTAAATCGGGACGATAAACGATTTCTTGTGGGTCTAATCCTAACACGCCGCGTAACGATTTCGGATTGGTGCCATCCGCCAGCGTGAGTAAGGGGCCGTCTACACTGGTGATATCCGCTGGCAACCAGCAACGCGAGGTGATGACTGCGTTTTTCGCCCAGCGACTGCTGATCATGGCGAGTAGTTCTGGGTTGAGCACTGTCCAGTTGACCTTGTGCAGCAGCACGCCGGAATATTTTGGCGAGGCGCCGGCAGGCAACCGGACTACATCGATGCGGGTATCGAATGAGGCGAAGTTTAGGATTGTGAAAGTAAGCAGTGTAATGGTGAGCGCAGTTAATGCTGTGCGCAAGGGTCGACGGCGCATGGTGGAAATACCCATACCGACGGCGGCCATCATCGTGCTAAAACGCGACACGTCCGCACTGTGCACTGTGGAGGTGAGACCCTGCAGTACTTTCAACTCGGTCTCAAACTTTTGCATAATGACGACGATCACCAGGCTGGACAACACCACCAGGGCAAAGGCCAGAAAGATGATGATCGGCTGTGAGGAGATCTTGAATGCCGGGTGAACCAGGAACAAAATTCCAAAAGTGACGGTAAAGAACGCGCTGAACCAACCGATTTGCTTGTAAATGTTTGTCGAGCCGATCAGCAGGCGCTCCAGCGCGAAGGCGAAAGGAATTGCTAATGCCAGGAGGAGCAACACGGCACGGACCAGATCGTCCAGCGACTGGCGCACCATGGTATAAACCGGACGTTCTGCCATATACGCTGAGGTAGCCTGAGCTTCAGTTTCCGCGATCGATTTCGCGCCATTGGCAGACTCGATCAGGTCCTGTGCGCGTCCGTGCAATTCTTCGAGCGCGCTGTTGACCACGCCTTTTGAGCGTAACAGGTTCAGGCGTTCTTCATTGAGCCGCCAGATGTCACTGGCGGAGCGCAGAGCGCTGGTTGGGAATGTCCACGGGGTCAGCAGGGAGAACCCCCCGGGATGGTCGTGGTCCATTTTGATATTGTTGCCGTCAGGATAGAGCGACACCAGTGACTGCAGGCCAAAGAGTTTGATGCCGTTTACGCGCTTGCTGGTGTACCAGTAGACGACGCCGTCCAATGTCGCCGAATATGTCCAGGTGGGGTCAAGGATCGCATCAGAATTTGACTGCATCACCTGGGTATCGGCATGCTCAACCTGAGGCGGTAACACGGCCGCACCAACGCGTTCACTGATATTTGAGATGCCATCGGTATAGGTCTCCACTGCGCAGCGGAAGATATTTAATCGCGTCAATGGTGTCTTGGATGAAGCCAGGTCCGACACTTCTTTGATCTCACCGCGTGTATCGAAGGTAGCCGCGAACCCGCGCGTATTCACCGAATACGGATCAGTTGGGAAGGGGCCAAACGCGTAGACCGCGTTGGCGTCAGTGTTGACCACCTGGAAGTCATCAAAAGCGACGGGTTTGTTCGCTTTGTAACTGAAATTTGATAGGGGACGCGTCGAGAGTTGCACAATGGCGCCGCCTGTTGGGCGATTGGGCATGGAACTGCCCTGCGTCGTGCCGACCACGTTGACGCCTTTGATGCGACCATCTGAACTGGTCTCGGGGAAATTATAGAGCTTATCTGGAACAATCGCACGCCGGAGTGACAGCCCGTCTGACTGCATGGCCGGTGAAAGCAACGCGGCGAATTCGTTTGTTTGCGTCTCAAGGCGCGTGGTGTTCAGTTTTGCCAGTGTATCGTCCGGTGTCCCTTCCCGTGGTAGTTTTTCCTGAATCGTGCCGATGGCGACGTTGTAGACGCCCAGACGGCCAGCGATATCACCACCGGTAATTAACGCTGTCGGCCAGAAGAGACGAGTATCCAGGCTTCCGTTGACGGTGGCAATTTCGAAATTGGGTATTGTGACGCCTTTCGCCGCTGCGGCGAAGGTACCCTGAATCTTTCCATAAAGCCCCGGCTGATCGTTGACGGAGTGGAACGATGAATCACCGCCGATGATCATCCCCCAGCGCGGAGAGTTATCTCCGAGCAGAAGGGAAATATGAAGATTAATAAAGGTTGAACCAAGTAAATCTTTCAACTGCTTCGAGGATTGCACTTCGGAGTTGACATTAGCCAATTCGCTGGAGCGGAGTTTGATGTCGGTGCGCACTTCATCGGTCACCATGGAAAAACGCTTGCCGACAGTCCCAGCTTTCGCGGCCTTCAAATCGTTGTTAGCGAAAGCCCGGCGCAGGTCATTCCAGCTATCTTTTTCGGTTTGGAAAGCTTTCAGTTGTGCATCCAGACGTGCCTGTTTAGCCAGGTCATCCTTGTTGCGCTTATCTGCTTTTGAAGTATTCAGATCCTCCATGCGCGCGTTGATGGAGAAGACATGCTCTGCCGCCTTGCTGGCCAGACGATTAGTAACTTCGCGTTGGATGCTGGATTCGGCGGTTTCCAGATTGCCGTCCAGAGCCGCCATCATCTTACTGATAGCGGTAGTCTCGTACCCCAGGTATTTCAAGCGATTATCGAGTTGCACTTGCGGGTTATCGTTCTCCAGGGCGCGATAGAAGGCTGTCGTGCCGTAAAACCCCTGTGCTTGTCCGCCCAGGCAGGCAAGGACAATATTTCGTTGTGGCCGGTTGCGGACCAGATTCTGTGCCAGCGAGAGGAGGGCGGCGCAGTTCGCGGCATTTCGTGCACCTGGGGAAAGGTTCGGCACTTCACCGTAGGAGTCCAGATTGGCGGTAATGACTGTCGTTTCCGGTTGCTCAAGGGTGAAAGACGGCTTGCTGCCTTTCACGAAGGCGATGACGTTTTGACCGGTTGCGGGTTGCCAGACCGCTTCACATTGAATCGTTGCGGTTTGCCCTTCGCGCAGATCAATGGACGCGCCTGGATAATAGTAGCGTGGGAAGTTCGCGTTGGCTTCCGTATAATGTTGTGGCCAGGAGTAGGATGGCCCATTGGCGACGAAGATGACGGCACATGCACCGAGACGAAACGCGCGAAGCCAGGCTTCTCCGGCATTATAATCGAGGACGACGATTTTTCCCTTCACGGTCCGTGCGCCGTAATCTGTCAGTGTGCCGGCGCCGGCATGGAGGAATTGTCCGGTAATGCCGGTTGCCGGGGTGACCGGCATAATGATACCGTCAGGACGCATGGGCAAGAGACGCAATTTACGCCCTTGTACCGTGAGATCGCAACGCTTGAGTGTGGGTTCCATAACCTGAAAGCGTTGCTGGATGACCTTATCTACCCCAATCGCGGTGAAGCGTCCGGCAACATATTCCGCGGCAGCCGCATATTCCGGTGATCCGGTCAGACGATGCGGCGCGCGGGTGAGCGCCTGGCAATCCGCGCTAAATTGCGCGGACACCGCATGCACCTGCGTGGCAGCCGTCAACATGAGGACAAGGGCTAAGCCAGGGAACCAGCTTCGAAAATCATGCACAACCGTTTTCATTGCGTTCTCACACCTTTACGGGAACTCCCCGCTTACTCATGTTCGTTGTTGATGGACCCGATTTCGATGGTGACTTCATCACGGCGAGCAACCCGCTCGATTTGCCCGTCGCGAATCCACATCAGGCGATCGCACAAGTCGAGCATGCGTGGATCGTGCGTCGCGCAGATGATCGTCACCCCGCGTTCCTTGTTCAACTTGTAGAGGATCTCCAAAATTTCGCGTCCGGTTTTCAAGTCCAGGTTGCCGGTCGGTTCGTCGCAGAGCAGAATCATTGGCAAATTCGCCATCGAGCGTGCGATCGCCACGCGCTGTTGCTGTCCCCCGGACATTTCGATGGGACGATGGGACCAGCGGTCACGCAGGCCGGTCAAGTCCAGCAACTCCATCCCACGCACGCGTGCCTCATCTGGAGACACGCCGGCAAAGGCCATCGGAGTGGTGACATTCTCCAGGGCCGTCATATACTGGATGAGGTTGAATTGTTGGAAGATGTAACCGATTTTACGACACCGTAGAAAGGCTAATTCGACCGCAGTGAGTTGTGCGACGTCCACCTCGTCAATGAACACGCGTCCGCCGGTCGGGGAATCTAACCCACCAACCATGTTGAAATAGGTTGATTTGCCGGAACCCGATGGGCCCATGATGGCGATAAACTCACCGGTATAGATTTCGGTGTCCAAACCGCGCAATGCTTCCGTGATGACGCCGTTCTTTTCATAGACTTTCCGCAGGTTGACCGTACGGATAATCACGCGCCGCAAGTTCTCGGAACTTTTGGGCATGGGCGTCGCGGTTGTTGCCTGTGTTTCACCACTCATAACTCGCCTGTCCTCTATGCTTGACATTGCTCTGGGAATCTTATTCGATGCGCATCGCTTCCATGGGAGCGAGACGCGCGGCCAGGTACGAAGGATACACGCCGGCGACAGCCGCCAGGATGACGCCGACGATGACAGCGGCCAGCAGCCCCATCCCCCAGGAGCCAAGGGGGAAGGCGGAGAAGACCATGCCACTGCCGAAGGTGGCGATCATGCGGCCAAAACCAATAATGCTCCCCGCCAGGCTGCCGATGATGCCACCAATGAAACCGAGTACGCACGCTTCCAGGAGAAAGAGCAACATGATGAAGCCGTCCAACCCCCCCAAACATTTCAAGGTGGCTATTTCACGGAAGCGTTCAGTGACGGTCATCAGCATCGCGTTTGAGATGCCGACTACGCAGACCAACAGGGAAACCATGACCAGCCAGGCCATGCGTGTGCCCAGCCCAAAGAGCCCGCCCTGGGATTCGGATGTCATGCGCACCGCGTTATCCAACGAAGTCGCTTCGTTCTGGCTGCGCGCCAGTTCAGCCACGCGAGATGCGGTGAGCGCATTAGTCGGGATATGCAATTCCTTGAGTTTCCCCAGATACCATTCAGCCATATTGGGGGATTTCAGGATATCCCAGAGCATCTTGATATTAATATCGCCGGGGGTCACATTGCCACCGAGATAGGCTGCCAGACGCTGGCGAGCTTCGAAGTGTTGGATGCTGTCTTCAATCCGGCGGATATCTTCGGACTGCCGGGCTTGCGACGCGACGACACGGCGCGTCGCGGTATCGAACGCCAGGAAACCCGCATCCTGGATTTGCTGACCAAAAGTTTGATCGGCATTTACCAGTGCGACCTGCATCAGGCGACCAGAAAGCAGTGGGGAGAGCTTCGCAATGGCCACAGCGCGTCCGCGCAGGATCGCGTCCGTATCACCTTTCAGGGATGAAGACCAGGTATCCAGAAATGCGGAGAATTTCTCTGATGATTCCGGCAAGCGAACTTTGAATTTCTCGACAGAGGCGGTGAAGTTTGTGCGTGCTTCTGTGCCCTGTAAGGTATCGAAGATCGCAGTGCTGGTGGCGGCCCGGACGAGTGCGCGACGTGTGGCATAGGGAAGGGCGGAGAAGAAATCAAGGTACCGCACGGCCTGTTGCGCATCTGCCTGGTAGGAATGAATCCGTCCAGTCGGCAACGTTCCCATCTTCTCAGCTTCCCGCAGAAGTGGGCTGTCCGCGGGAGCGCCGGCGACTTCGCGCAATTGGGCTTCCGGCGTGCCGACGATGGTGAGACGTGATGACCACAAGGTCGCCAAACGTTTCTCCATGGTACGCACCCGTGCCGTCTGGGCGATTGCCTGCATGCTGATCGCTTCGCAGACCACATTCATCATGAAAGCGATCGCGACAGCGATCACCACCACGGTGACGATGGACCGGAACAGGCGATACCGAATGCCGTTCAAGGCAATCTCAAACGTTCGGTGTACGCTGAGCTTCGGCTGGTTTTTGACATCAATCGTCTTCATCGGTCTTCCCGGTTTCCTTATCCACCTGACGCGCAGGAGGCGGTCAGAGTAATAACTGTTCTATCGCCAGCACCCCGCGCTGGATCATTATTTTCAAGTGCCCCGTCACCGAGACACGGGCTTCATGAAATGTCAGGTCATATGCGGCGGCGAATTCCTCAATGATTTCCTCAACGGTATGCATCCCATCGCAGAGTTCCCATAACTCGACGCCAAAATGATCAAGGCGTACCGCGCGCGTTGCCCGCGGGTGCAGAATCCAGGAAACCGGCGGTCGCATCCACCAGGTGGGCTGCAACGGCAGGATAATTCGCAGGGATCCGTCCTCCTGGGGTTCAATGACGCCTGCTTCGTTGCGCCGTGGAATCGCTTCCAGCATTCGACGCCAGGAAATTTGCTTGGTCGTCAACTGGCGTACAAAGGCCGGGCGAGTGCTCATCGCGACTCCTTCCACGCAGCCAGACGCCGAGTGATCTCCTGCTTACCGCCACTAATGGTCTGGCAATAGAGGCGCCCATCCAGCGCATCGATCCAGGCGCGGCTATCATAACGAATGCGTGTGCCCAGAAAGCGTTTGAGCCCCAGAACCAGCTGGTCGCCGGCCAAACGAACGACTTGTTGGCCCGCGTCCGTTTCCTGTGTTTCCTGACGGACAGTTATAGCGCCGGGTTGGCGCATGTTCAACCACTCCGGCAACGGACGACGCAACCAATGCGAAACCATCCCCAAACGTTCAAACCGCTCGAAATGCAGTTTGTTCTTCGGATGCCGAAAGGTCATCTGGGATTTCCCCGGCTGCATGGTGCATTCCTGCAAACTCAGTCCATCCGATACAAGGAAATCCATGCCAAATGCACACCAGCGCCAGTAGCCTTCAGCGGTGCATGGTGCATACTTCACGCTTTCCAGCACTTTTCGCTCATTCCCGATCTCACGCGATTGCGGCCAGAGAAACACACATTCCACTAACACGCGTTCATCAGAGAAAAAGCGACCGAAACGGGAAGTGAGCACCTCATCTAATCGGGCGACGAAACCGTGCCATTCCCCAATACAGGCCGCGTCGATATCACTGACACCGTCCGCGCGGCTTAGTTCCGCGATATAATCATTGATCATACGTTCAAAATCCGGTTTACCGGGAACGACGGACCAATTAAATTCTAATCGGTGCTGATAATGATCGGCAAAGGTACAGCGCCCCGCCTGCGCGTCTTTCCCATAAAAGAGCATTTCCCAGCCATCTGGAACCAGGATTTGGAAATGCCGCCAGATATAGAGTTGCATACACGCTCACTTAGCACGCGGACAGGGGGATAATCGCGAAGACCGACGTCAGACAACAATTCTTTGTTAAATCTTAAAATTCGCTGTGAACCAGGGGACTCCTTCTCCGTTTTCCAATAATCCTTCATCTCGTTATTTTTTGATCCTGTCCCCAAGGCCGGCAAATTTCCTCGCGGCATCTTTTTGCGCCAGGCTTTCTCGCGATTTTCTCGTGTGTCTCTTCTCGATACAGTCGAAAAGCGCTTCGCGCATCATATGTAATTCGCCAGAATTTCATCTCTGGTAGTGCTTCCGCCACGGACGGTGGGAAGCATGGCGGATGATTGACCCAAAAATCTGCGCACAATGAAACATCCCGGACGTTGGGACAGGCTCTATTTACGTGTGACGGGCGTGGGATGACGCAGCGCGTTGTGAAGTTTTACATCCGTCAACACAAGGGTGCCTTCTTCACGACTTCAGCGAATATGTCGTGCATCATTGTTGTATCGCCAACTTGGCAATAAAAAGATTGACCTGAATCGCGCACTTCCGGTATACTACAGTCCACCATGCCCGGTGGCGCAACTGGCAGCGCAGAGGACTTTGAATCCTAAGGTTCCTGGTTCGAATCCAGGCCGGGCAGCCACTCCTCTCCCTCTCGAACTCCTGGCAATAGCCTTTATAATGCAGGCTGTTGCTTGAGAATTGGCAACTGCTTTACCTCGGAATCACTTTTCAATAGACACACCACTTCTGGCACGATATCATATACCAGCGAGGAGAACGAATATCGTGCGAACCATTACTAACAACACCCAACTCTGCGCCGTGATCGGCAACCCGGTGGCGCATAGTTTGTCCCCGGCGATTCACAACGCTGGCTATGCGGCGCTGGATTTGGATTTCGTCTATATCGCATGTCGGGTTGACGATGTGCGTGGGGCGCTGGCCGGTGTGCGGGCATTGGGCAATTTCCGCGGATTGAGCGTGACGATTCCACACAAAATCGAAGCGATGCACTGGGTGGATGAGGTGGCGGAGGTAGACCGCGCCATCGGTTCTCTCAATACCGTGATTCACGAAGATGGCAAACTTCTCGGGTTCGGGACGGATGGACCTGGTGCGATCAAAGCGCTTGCGGATGCTGGGGTAGAGGTCGCAGGCGCGAATGTGCTGTTGCTCGGAGCAGGAGGCGCTGCGCGAGCGATAAGCTTCACGTTGGCGCGCCAGTCTGGATTGCGAGAACTGGCGTTACTGGATATCAACGAGCCGGTGTTGCGCGGGTTAGCGCGTGACTTACGTGCCGGTACGCCGGCCCATGTTGCTGACACCATACTCACCCCCGAAACGCTTGCCACGGCGATGGCGCGTGCCGACATTGTCATCCATTGCACTCCCATCGGCATGCACCCCAAAGTGAACGCTTCCGTCGTACCCGCGGAGCTCTTTCGTCCTGAGCAAGTAGTCTTCGATATCGTCTACACCCCGCTGGAGACGAAACTGTTGGCCGATGCCCGGGCAAGCGGATGTCGGATTATCCCCGGCGTTGAGATGTTCCTTAATCAGGCGGTATTACAGTTCGAAGCGTTCACAGGTGTGCCTGCCCCATTCGAAGCGATGCGCCGGGTACTGATAGAGCGGTTAGTATCATGAATATTGTGCTCATCGGCTACCGCGGTACCGGGAAGAGCGTCGTGGGCGCGATCCTCGCCGCACGTTTGGGAATGCCGTACCTATCGATGGATGCGTTGATTGCGGACCGTGCCGGTATGACAATTCCGGAGATTGTCACGCAGTATGGTTGGCCCGGTTTCCGCGACTGGGAAAGTGCGTTGGCGTGTGAGTTGGCCAAGCGCGAGAAGATCATCATTGATTGCGGTGGTGGTATTGTTGAGCGTCCGGTCAACATCGAGGCGTTGCGCGCTACCGGTGTTCTGGTCTGGTTGCAAGCTTCCGTCGCGACCATCGTCGCGCGCATTCAGGATGATACCATGCGTCCGTCGCTCACCGGTAAATCATTCACCGAGGAAGTCGCCGAAGTGCTGGAACGCCGCACTCCGCTATATAAGAACGCCGCCCACTATATCATCGACACCGATCACCTTACACCAGGCGAAGTGGTAGCGACAATAGTCGCCATGGTGAGTGAAAAACAAAATGGTAGAGAGTGATAACCCTGGTAATCTCAACAATGGTGCGCGTCCCGCTCCAGGGCTTCCGCGAGCGTCAATGGTATCGCCACCTGCTCCCCGGTTTGTTGGAGTTTCCAGTAGAAATATTGGGTGATAATCGGGGCTTCCAGTGCCATTTCCTGTAAGGCGGGGATGTCGGTGAGCACTGTCGCCAGCGGACCGTCGCGAAAGACTTCGCCGTCATTGAGGATAATGACGCGCTGGGCGAATTCGGGGATGCGGTCAACTTCATGCGTGGCAACGACCAGGGAGTACCCGTGTTCCTGGTTGAGCATGCGCAGCATCGCGACCAGTGCGCGGGCACCGGCGGGGTCAAGACCATTCGTGGGCTCATCCAGTACCAACAGTGGGGTCTGCATCGCAATGAGTCCGGCCAGGGCCACGCGTTTCTTCTCACCGCCCGATAAGTGATGGATCGGGCGGTTCACCAGTCGCGGGATGCGCATCACCTGGGTGGCATACGCAACACGTTCGGCAACCTCCGCGGTAGATAATCCCAGGTTCAACGGTCCATAGGCAATATCTTCACCGACCGTCGGACAGAAAAGCTGATCATCGGAATCCTGGAAGAGAAACCCAATTTTTTGATACGCCAGCGGGCGAGATTTGGCGTCCAGCACCGCACCCGCGAGTCGAATCGTCCCCGCGGTAGGCGTCATCAAGCCGGCAGCCAGCTTGAGCAGTGTTGTCTTTCCTGACCCGTTTGGTCCGCACAAGGCGACTGATTCACCCTCATGAATCGTCAGGGTGACTTCGCGGATGGCCTGGATCTCACCACTGTAGCGCTGCGAGACACCAGTGAATTCAAGGATCGGCGCGTCAGGTCGCGTCGGGATGGTGGGGAAAGGATCCGCCAGCAGTTGAGACGGCGAGGACGTCATCAGTCTCCCCCACGGGCGAACATGGCCCAGTAGATGCGTTCAGAGCGGTCGTACGCGCGTAAGAAGATTTGCGCGGCGATGCGTGCCAAGGAGTGCATGTCGCGTTGGTAATCGCCGCGACCGCCGCGAGATTGTGCCGCCAGTCGCATGCGGGCGAACTCATAATACAATTCAAAAGAGTAACGATACATCATTGCCAGTGTATCCACTAATATCGCCGGCACGCGATACCAGCGCAACGCGGTCAACACGCGTGGAAAAGGGGTTGTGACAAAAGTGAGCGCCAGCCAGATGATGTCGCAGTACCCACGCAACGCTGCGTAACCACCGAGGAGCAGGCCGTCGCGCGTGAATGTGAATTGCCCCCACGCAAACAAGAGGATATGGCCGAAACCGAGTGAGAACCCCACGACCATGATGAAAGTGGCCCATAAAGGGGCGATAAGGAAAAGACTTACCTGTCGGCCAGAGGGGCGCGACCAGAGGAGAAGTCCCAGGCCGATAATCAACACACTGCCACTTAGCCAGGGGATCGCTAACCAGATGTTCAAGGCGATGGCGATGACGAGTAACGCCAACTTGATCCGCGGATCCCAGCAGGCGACGCCCTGACGCGGCGTGCAGTCCAACCGCAGTTCACCAGCGATGATGTCTCCAAGGTGCAACTGACCCATGCGTCAATCCTTTGCCGGGTGTGAAGGTGACGCAACTGGCGTCGTACCTTTTCGCGGGAAGAGCAGATGCCAGGAGCGCCCGATGATGAAGCCGGCGGCGCCGCCGCCCAGGAGCAGTAAGGTATTCCACAAGTCGCCATATTTCTGAGTGTCGAATAGTGGTGGGTGTACCGGAATGCCGGCATCGCGCGCCATGCGTCCGTTGACGGCGTCGTCCATCCCCTGGAAGTGAGAAACCGTCGGCGGTGTATGCTGGACATCAGCGGCTTGCGCCGGCAGTGCGCCGTGGGTAATGGCGAGTAGAAAGAGTACAAACGAGGCGCCGACCAGCACCGTACGCGGTGCGATCACGCGTAGAGATTCCAATACTTCTGGTCGCTGTTGGTGGATGTAATGCAGCGCATACCCGGTGAGGAACATCTCGCCGATGGCTATAGGGCCTTGTACCGGCAGATAGGCGCCATAGATCGCGAGCAAATACTGCAGCAGCGTCATTTTATGTTGTGGAGCATGCGCGAGGGTGAGGGCCAAAATGAAGCCGGAGACGATATAGGTTAACACATCACCGATGAGCCCACCCAAAGCGCCTGCTGTCCAGATCGACAAGCCGCATTTGCGCGCGCATTGAAAGGCGAGCCAGGCCGAACCTGCGCCTGCCACGCCAAGAGCGAGGACGTTGACGCCGAGTGTCGAGAAACCACCGTGACCGAAAAACGCGGCTTGCAGGATGAGTGACAACGTGGCCAGCGTAATGCCGATCCATGGCCCGAGTAGGATACCGGCAAGAGGGGTGCCGCAGGGGTGCGAGCAGGTGCCGTTAAAGGCGGGAAGGGGGATAAGGGAGAGAAAGAATATGAATGCCCCAGCCATACCGAGTAAGGTTTTCTTCTGCGGGTGATCCGCCACAAAAGCGTTCATTTTTTGCGCGCCGATGCCGGCCAGACCCAGGGCAACCGCGGTCGACGCTACGGCGGGCATACCGGTGATGATGCCTTCAGCGATGTGCATGGACTGTCTCCTAGAGAATTGACGGCAATGAAATGGCGCGAAGGTCAGCACGGTGCACAAAAAAAACCCCGACGCGCGTCGGGGTTGGTGTACTCGAAATACTCGAACTTCGAGCGCACGCCAACCTCCCGCGAGTTGACTCGTGCCTCCTCCCGGACGGTATCCTGGCTTCCGCGTCATCCTAATAACCGCGCCTTCCCATCCCTGATCTATGCGGGACAGTGGCCGCTTGCGGTGTTCGTCAGCGGTGACAGTTGCGGGGCAGCGCCGGATTTCCACCGGCTTCCCGTACCTAGAAGGATTACTGATGCCATTCTAGCAACCCCACTACCCGGCGTCAAGTGGGTAGGGAAGGTATCCGGTGTGCGTTCGATAATATAATGTATTGGGAGAATGAACGATGGATTTTTCAGTAATGACTCCTGGCGAAACATTGTTTGGCTGGGGACGCCTGCGGGAGTTACCCGCGACCGTGCGACGTTACGGGAGTCGCGTGGCAGTGGCGCGGGGTGGGGGACATTATGACAACTTTGGATTGCACGCCCTGTTTGCGCACCACGGGATCACGGTCGTTGAACTATCGCCGTTGTCACGGGAACCGGAACCTGAGGATATCGACAGCGCATCGGCAATCGTGCGTGATGCGGGTGTGCAGGCCGTGCTCGCAATCGGCGGGGGCAGCGTCATAGATCTGGGCAAAGCCGTGGCGGCATTAGCGGCACAGCACCCCATGTATCCGGTACGCGTTTACTTGGAAGACATCGGGGAAGGACGAGTGTTGGAGCGCGATCCGCTGCCCTTTATTGCGGTGCCGACTACCGCTGGTACAGGCAGCGAGGCAACGAAGAATGCGGTTATTTCTTCACGACGTGAGGGATTTAAGAAAAGCCTGCGCGACCGGCGCATGCTGGCGGACGTGGTCATTATCGATCCTGAACTCACGGTCGCGCTACCCGCCCACCTGACGGCGTGGACTGGGATGGACGCATTGACGCAACTGATCGAGGCGTATACTTCATGCCGCGCGCAACCGGTGACCGATGCACTGGCACTGCAGGGAATATCGGCGACTCATCTCTTGCCGCAGGCTGTTGCCAACGGCAGCAATCGGGCGGCACGAGAGGAGATGGCTTTGGCCGCATACTTGTCAGGGCTTTGTCTCGCCAACGCCGGTCTGGGTGCGGCACACGGCATGGCGGCGGCACTGGGCAGTTTTTCTCCCATACCCCATGGGTTGGCTTGCGCCCTGGCCTTACCGTGGGTCATGGCCGCCAATCTCGCTAGCGTGGAAGCGCGCTATGCGCGCGTTGCAGAAGCACTCACCGGCGAGACATACTCGAGCCGGCAGACCGCGGCATGCGCAGCGGTTCGTGCTGTATGGGAGTTGTCTCGCGGTATTGGAATCCCGCGCGCCGTTGATGTACCGGCGCTGAATGGCCTGCTGGCCGATGAACTGCTTCCTGAACTGGCCCGGCGGTGTCACGGCAATAGTTTGCGCGGTAACCCGCGTGAGCTGACCGATACCGAGTTGGTAACCATTTTTCGCGCGATGCGCGATTTTGATACGCCATTACAATACTGCTCCTGAGGTTTACTATTTCGGAGGATACAGGAAGGCGTCACAGACGCGTCGCCCTTGCTCGCCATGGGAAGGTTCTGTATACTGACGCCGTGATAAAGCTGGACACGGCGTTACAGTCAATTGCGGATAAACTCGCGACAGGTGAGCGGTTATCGCGCGCAGATGGCATTACACTGTTCACCTCACCGCATCTGGCGCAAGTAGGACAGTTGGCCGGCGGTGTGCAAGAACGCCTGCATGGTCGACGCGTGAGCTATATCATCAACCGGCATATCAACCAGACGAATATCTGTGCGTTGCGTTGTCCGTTATGTGCCTTTTCACGCTCGTTGGATGAGGATGGCGCCTATTGTCTTTCGATAGATGAAGTCGTCGCCGCGGCGGAAACTTACCGTGCGCACCATCCGTCAGAGTTCCATATTGTAGGCGGGTTGCACCCCGATCTCCCCTTTACCTATGCTGAATCGCTCCTTGCGGCTTTGCACACGCGATTTCCTGATGTAGCGCTGAAGGCTTTTACCGCAGTAGAGATCGACTATTGGGCCACACGCGCCGGTCTTTCGGTGACTGACTGCTTGCGGGTGTTGCAGCATGCCGGATTAGCTGGTCTCACCGGAGGCGGTGCGGAGATTTTCTCCTCGCGCGTGCGCCGGTTGATCGCACCGAAAAAGATTGATGGCGACCGGTGGTGCGCCATTCACGGTGTGGCCCATGCGTTGGGTATCCCGACTACGGCCACCATGCTCTATGGACATGTGGAGACCCTGGAAGAACGTGTCGATCATTTGTTGGCGTTGCGCGCACAGCAAGACAACTCCGGTGGCTTTGTCGCCTTTGTCCCGCTGGCCTATCATCCCACGCATACGGCGTTGGGTGGCATCGCCACCACCGGACGAGATCACTTGCAGACGATCGCCGTCGCCAGATTGTTGTTGGACAATATCCCACACATTAAAGCATACTGGGTAATGCTTGGCGTGCAGGTGGCGCAAGCGGCTTTGCTCTTTGGGGCGAATGATCTTGACGGCACGGTGATGGAAGAGCGCATTTGTCATGACGCCGGTGGAATGACGCCGCAGGCGCTGTCTGAGTACGCACTCCGCAATTTAATCAAAGATGCCGGTCGTAAACCTGTGCGTCGCGACAGTCAACATCGCGTGATGAATCCGCACACCTCGTAAAATATCACGGGAACTACTCGATTGTCACCGTAAATCCCCTGACATGCAAGCGCGCGACTTGCTCGCCCTTCTGGGTCAATATAGGTCCGCTCAACGCGCCGTCACCCTGGGGAACCAGAATAGCCTGATAACCGGTTGTACTGGTAAGCTTGATGTAACCGGCCAAATATGACGCACCACCGTTGGAGCCACGCGCAATGTGGACGAAGCTGCCGGTCACTGCCACGGTCGGGTTGCCTTCCTGAGTGGCGAGAATCGTACCATCAATGAGTTGCGGCCGCGGTGTGGGTGATTTGGGATTGATGCTGCGCGTGATTTCTTTCTTAAACACTATGGTCCGCTCCTGTACGACCAGTGTCTTGGTATGCACCGTGGGTAGCGGATCAGTAGCCTCCAGGGATTTTCGCATTTCGATCTTATATTTCGCGCCGTTCGCTCCGGAGATATCGCCAATCATTAATATGGTTCCGGTGCCATTTTTGATATTCCCCGTCAGCAGCAGGTTATACCCGTTGCCGGTGATATGAATTTCTCCCGAAGTGTTGAGTGGGCGCGACTGATGTTGCCAGGAGCCTGAAAAGGTATACCCCCCCTGGGTCTTTTGAATTTGTTGGACCGATGACGTTTTAGTAGCGGGTCCGGGAAGTGTGAGCATGTCGGTGTCGTTCCACCCCGGAACGGCGGCATGCGCGAGGTCGATGACAGTGAAGGCCACTGTTTCCTTTTCCGCAATAACGGATTCCGCCAAATCTTTGAACGTCGTCAGTGGCGTGTTCAAAAAGGTATGACCCTTGTTTGGCAGTATATCGGGTATGCCGTTTTCTACCAGACACGAGCCAATCGAACCGGCACCAAGAAGCATTACCAGGCCTATCGCAAGCGGAATGTGTCGCATGTGTAGACTCCAATCTGGCGGGTTACTTGTATATACGCGTGAATGTGTGAAGAGTTGCAGTTGGTTAATGCGAATAGAAATTGGGGATCAAGGCTTGCTCCTGGCACGTGATGCTGCCGCAGATCACCAATGAGTTTTGGGGATGATCCGCAATGCATGGGCGCTTGGTGCGACGACGGTCTCCTGCCCCGGACGAGAGAAATGACTATTTCCCATGCAGATAATCGTTGATCGCCGCGGCGGCGACTTTTCCATCACCCATCGCAAGGATGACCGTGGCGGCGCCGCGGACAATGTCTCCACCAGCGTAAACACCGGGGATGCTGGTGGCGCCGGTCGCGTTGGCTTCGATATTACCCCATTTATTAAGTTGCAGATCCGCACTCGTCGAAGTAAGTAAAGGATTGGCCCGCGTCCCAATGGCTACAATGACAACATCGCACGGCACGACGAATTCCGAACCCGCGATCGGCACCGGGCGCCGTCGTCCCGAGTCGTCAGGTTCACCCAGAGCCATGCGAATGCACTGTAACCCGGTGACCCACCCCTCGTTGTCGCCCAACACCTGGAGCGGGGCGACCTGGAATTCAAAGCGGATGCCTTCTTCTTCCGCATGATGAATTTCTTCCACCCGCGCGGGCAACTCGTGTTTCCCCCGTCGATAGACGATGACCGCATCTTCGGCGCCCAAGCGTTTTGCCGTACGTACCGCATCCATGGCCACATTACCGCCACCTATCACGGCAACGCGTTTTCCCACTAATACCGGGGTTGCGGCATCGGGGAACTGATATGCCGCCATCAAGTTGACGCGGGTCAGGTACTCGTTGGCGGAATAAACGCCTTTCAAGTTCTCGCCGGGTACATTCATAAATACCGGTAAACCGGCGCCAACGGCGACGAACACGGCATCATACTCCTGGCGCAGTTCGGACAGGGTATAAGTTTTCCCGATCACAACGTTACAGATGATCTTTACCCCCTGGCGTTGCAGGCGTTCGACTTCCTGGCGCACGATTTCTTTCGGTAGGCGAAATTCCGGGATGCCGTAGACTAACACCCCGCCTGGAATGTGGAAGGCCTCGTAAATGGTGACGTCATGTCCGAACTTTACCAATTCACCGGCGGCGGTGAGACCGGCAGGACCCGACCCAACTACGGCCACACGTTTGCCGCTGGCAGGCGTCGGGGTCGGAGGAGCGTCAGCGTGGGTGCGTGCCCAATCCGCCACGAAGCGTTCCAGATAACCGACAGCCACCGGGGCGCCTTTGCTGCCGCGGATGCAGAGTTCCTCGCACTGGGTTTCTTGTGGGCAAACTCGCCCGGTAACGGCGGGCAGCGCATTATCCGCGAGCAAACTCTCCGCAGCTGCGGCGAAATCACCGTTGGCAACAGCATCAATGAATTTGGGGATATTCACCAACACCGGGCAACCGGCGATGCACTTTGCCGTTTTGCATTGCAGGCAACGTTTGGCTTCCAACAAGGCGATGTGCTCGGGTAAGCCGAGATTCACTTCCGCGAAGTTGGTCGCACGTGCTTGTGGGTCTTGCTCGGGCATCCGCTGGCGAGCAATGGCCAGGCGTTCTTTGCCGGAAATCATGTCGTTAGTAGTCATGGGGGATCCTTCAAGGGTGATACAATGACACGCATTATCATCCAAATTGTTTATGGCATCGCAATCCCAATATTGCAGACATGGTCAAGGACGTCTTGCTCGTGCTGGCGATACGTGCCTAAACGATCGCGCAATTCGGCATAATCAACCAGGTGGCCGTCAAATTCCGGACCGTCGACGCAGGCAAATTTCGTTTCGCCTCCCACGGAAACCCGGCACCCGCCACACATGCCCGTGCCATCGATCATGATAGGATTCAAGGAGACAATGGTATGTATGTGGGAGGGGCGCGTCATTTCAGAGACGGCGCGCATCATAGGCACCGGGCCGACGGCATACACCATGGCGACGCCCCCCGCGTCCAGTACATCGCGCAGTGCATCGGTCACAAACCCGTGCCGGCCGTAACTGCCATCGTCAGTACACACGATTACCGTGCCAAGCGCACGCAATTCTTCCTCATAAATGATCCATTCGCGTGAACGTCCGCCAATGATGCTGGTCACCTGCACCCCTTGACGATATAGCCCCTGGGCAATGGGATGTACGACTGCGGTGCCCACGCCTCCCCCCACGCACACCGCATGGCCGGTGGTTAATAATTCAGTAGCGCACCCTAAAGGACCCACGATATCCTGGATCGTTTCATGTGCACGTAAGGCGACTAATTCTCGCGTGCTTTTTCCAACGGCCTGAATGACCAGGGTGATGGTGCCCGCTTCGGGGTTCGCATCGGCGATGGTCAATGGGATGCGCTCACCACCGGGACCTTTGCGGACGATGACGAACTGGCCAGGCTGGCGAATCTGGGCGATGCGCGGCGCCATAACAACCAACCGCGTCACATTCGGCGCCAGCAGTGAATTATCAAGTATTTCATGCATAAAGAGAAACCTCGGGGCCGGGGAACAATCGGTATTTGTACGATTAGCCCGGATTATTCATGAAGTTATCGACTGCCGGGCTAGCTGTGGCATTATTCGAAATGTTATGAATAATGCAGGTTAGCTGACAAATAACAGGAGCAAGTCAGTCGCATATGTCTGACAACAATATCATTTCACCATTTCCGAGCAGGTTCCTGCGCGAACGACAGTGGATATTCGACAAATATCCGCAAACAAAAAAGAAAAAACCTCGACAGCGGCACTCAGTGCGCTTTCGAGGTGTAAAATGGTGGAGCCAGGCGGACTCGAACCGCCGACTGATCCGTGCGAGGGATCCGTTATCCCGCTTAACTATGGCCCCAGAACAGGTGAAGTATAGCATCGTTCAATCGGGATGTCAACCTGGAAAATTCCATAATCGTTGGCAATGCCGGCGTGACATGCTATGATTAGTAGAGAGAAATATCGATTCCAATTGCCCCGAATGACATGATCTGGACACTCAGATATATGTCAGAACATCGAGGTTTACAATGAGTGGCACACCGAAATTTTGTACGGCGTGTGGCGCGACGTTGCGCGACAATATACGCTTTTGCGAATCATGCGGCCAATCGGTGGCGAACGTTTCACCGGCGCCTGCACTTTCTACACAAGGCGTCTACCGTCCACCCGCACCCGCCATGTCAACAGTTGAACCACCCAATCGTGTCGTGTCGCCACGCCGACCCTCTATCCCGGGGATCGTCGCGGGGGCGTTGATGATCCTCGGGATGCTCATGTGGGCCGGTGTAGAGACACTGCGCGTGCTGACAAGTAAAGCGAAACCGCCGATTGCACCGCGCGAGTTACTCGGAGACATCATCGTGGTCGTCTGCGGTCTGGTTATTAGTGGTCTGGTCCTTTCCGGGGCGCGAAAGATGAAAATGACTGCCGCGTTCCTGGGCACATTGCTCCTCGGTACATTTTGCGGTATGGATTTGGCGAATCGCCTGAGTAATATCCGTTTCATCCTTGCTGATCCGATCGGGAATTTCCAAAAAGAACCCGATGTCGCTATGCGCATCATTCAATTCGCTTCCGCGGCCAGTGTCGGTGACTGCATGATCCTACTCAGTGGTTTGTTAGTCCTGATTGCCTTCCTGCTATCCTTACGGAAGACGTTGTAACTGCTATCTTGAAGTCTGGCTTTTTCCATTTCGCCAATAAAGCAGGCCAACCCGCAGTATTCATGCGTTCATGAATAATGTGAGTGAGGATAACGCTCAATAGGCTTTGGTATATCGGGTATTGACATTTTCGCGAATCTCACGGAGATGCGGGAGATTCTCCAGCAGGCAATCGAAGATCGTTGGGTCGAAATGTGATCCGCGTCCTTCTTGCATGATCGCCAGCGTTTTTTCTTCAGAGAATGCCGGACGATACACGCGATTACTCATTAACGCATCGTATACATCAGCCACTGCCACGATGCGCGCACTTTCGGTTATCGCGTCGCCAGCCAATCCTAACGGATACCCCGAGCCATCCCAACGTTCATGGTGTTGGGCGGCGATATCGCGCGCCATCTTCAACAGCGGGATATCAGAGTCCGCCAGGATGCTGGCGCCGATTTCTGTATGGTGTTTCATGATCTCAAATTCGTCATCCGTCAGCTTGCCCGCTTTAAGCAGAATATGGTCCGCGATACCAATTTTGCCGATGTCATGCATTGGAGCGGCCAGACGCAGGTTCGCCATAGCATCTCCCATCCACCCCAGCGCGTGTGCAAGCATATCCGCGAACAAACCGATGCGGCGAATGTGCAGCCCGGTTTCTTCATCGCGATACTCGGAGGCCATCACCAGTCGTATGGTCATCTCCTCTTCACGTTGGCGAATCTCAAACGTACGTTGCTGGAGCTCTGCCGTCCGTTCACGGACCCGTTCTTCGAGCTCACGCTCATAATGTTGGCTGAGTAGTGAGAGACGACGTCGTTCGAGGGCGTGTGTGACGCCGATGATGATTTCGTTGGGCTTGATGGGTTTGATCATGTAGCCGAAGGCGCCCAATTGCATGGTTTGTTTTGCTACCTCCCGGTCTTCCACGCCGGTCAGCATGATGACGGCCAGATCGGGATCCTGTTGCTTGGCCAACGCCAGCAGATCGATGCCCGACATGCCGGGCATCGAGATATCGCTGATAAGTAGGGCGAAGTCATTGGTGCGTAATAATTCACATGCTTGCAGCCCGTTACTGGCATGTGTGCAATGATATCCCTCCATGGACAACCAGTAGTCAAGGACTTTCAACACCGATGGTTCGTCATCGACGATTAAGATACTGGTCGTTGTTGGATCGATTGCTCGCGTATTGCGTATGGGATGGATTTCCATTACGGGCCTTCTTTCCCTGGCGTGCCATCCAGGATATGACGCAGCGCGTGTAATAATCTAGCAACGGTAAAGGGTTTCTGTAATAGTACGCTGCTATGATCCAACAGGAAGCCCTCCGGGAGCGTTTCACTGCTGTAACCGGAAATAAACATTACTTTGAGTGCTGGATGCTGTGCAACGAAATGCTGGTAGAGTTCTATACCATTGACTTCCGGCATAATCACATCGGTCAATAATAAGGCAAATGTCTTGTCGACGGACATATACTTGTCGAGTGCTTCTCCAGGTGATGCCGCAACATGGACGAGGTATCCATATTCCGTCAGAATGCGGAAGACGACTTCACGTACGGCGTCGTCATCCTCAACAAGGAGAATCGTTTCGTGACCGCGCGGCAAGGAGGCAATGCGTTGATCTGTTTCAGTCTTTTTCTCGCCGTTGTCGACACGCGGAAGGAGTATCGTAAACCGCGTTCCTCGTTCCGGTTCACTCTCTACCCAAATGTATCCTTCATGTTCATCAATAATACCATAAACGGTAGCTAACCCCAACCCGGTGCCTTGCCCGACCCCTTTCGTGGTGTAGAAGGGTTCGAAGATATGCTCAAGAACTGCCGGTTCCATCCCCTGGCCGGTATCAGTAATCGTAATTCGTACATATTCCCCGGGGTGAACTTCTCGCGGCACCAGTGTCTGCGCAGCAGCAACGACTGTATTCGCCATCTCGATGGTGAATTGTCCACCCGCGAGCATGGCGTCCCGGGCATTGACGGCCAGGTTAATGAGCACGGTTTCCATTTGCGCCACATCGACTTTGACGGAGCCGACATTTGCCTGGTGAGTAATGACGAGGGTGATATCCTCCCCGATCACGCGTGTTAAAAGTTTCGAGACATTTTCAGTAATGAGGTTAGCCGGGACGATGCGGGGTTGGAATTGTTGACGGCGACTGAAAATGAGCAGTTGCCGTGTCAGATTCGTCGCGCGTTCTGCCAACGCCAAAACCTCTGCCAAATCCTCTTGCATTCCGGTTTTTGTCACTTCTTTATTTTGCATAATTTGCGTGATCCCGATGATGCCGGTGAGAATATTATTGAAATCATGGGCAATCCCACCGGCTAAGCGTCCGATTGATTCCATTCGGGCTGCCTGATTGAGCTGATCGTCCAGCCGACGACGCTCCGTGATATCGTGCAACACCCCCATTACACGCACCGGACTACCTGTTTCATCATTGATTTCTTCCGCCACAGCAGCAATGATTCGTGCCGGGCTGCCGTCCGCGGGATTGATGGTGTATTCGATATTGTAGGGGACGCCGGAACTCAGAAGATTCATCAACGCTTGATGTACCATGTCGCGGTCCTGCATGCAGGCTTCAAAGTCAGCCAGCGGCAAACGAATAGTTGCTGGCGGGAAGCCAAAGATGCGGAATCCTTCATCCGACGCCCACACTGTATCACTGGATACATCATAGACCCAACTGCCGATGTGTCCTATGGCTTGAGTTTGACCCAAGCGTTCTTCACTCTGTTGCAAGGCCTCTTCAGCGCGTCGCCGCTTCGTGATGTCCTTGGACGTACCGAGAATGTCGCTGACCGCTCCTTGTGCATCGCGCCGAATGACCAGATTATCCAGCAGGACCTTTTCCTCGCCGTTCTTATGCAGCAGACGGTTTTCAAGATCCGTTAGGTGTGCGTGCTTCGTCAAACGTGTCATCAGCGGCTCAACATTGTCGGTATGCCGGGGTGCGGGGAGAAAGTCCACAAACGGGCGACCGATCATTTCATGCGGGGCATAGCCGAGAATATCGCGTGCGGCATCATTCATGAAGGTGATGCGTCCTTCAGCATTAACGCGCCAAATCAGGTCATGCGACGTTTGCACCAGTTCACGGTACTGAGTTTCGCTTTGTTGTAGCGCTTCTTCTGCCTGCCGGCGTTCGAGTTCACCGGCCGCGCGGATCGCTACCAGTTTCAGGAGGAGCTCCGTAAGGGCGGGATTCGTGAGTGGTTGGCGACCGATGAGCGCGATGAGTCCGATGGGGCGCCCGTCAGCACTCCAGAGTGTGACGCCGACATAACTCTCTGCACACATGTCCTGGAGCACCGAATCGCGAGGGAAGAGGTGCCGCACCTCGCGAGGGAAAAGGCAAATCGATTTTCCGACGACTTCGCCACACGGAGTGTCGTAGAGGGAATAGGCGACATTTTCCTCGAACTGGTTGTCATGATAGACCGCAACCGTCTGCGCTGAGAGTAGATCGCCAGACAGACGATCGATGCAGACATACTCGACACCGACTGTTTCCGCTAGATAGCGTGCCGTAGCTTGGAAAAAATCTTCTCCCGCCGAGGACCAGCCACTCTGCAGTAAAAACATCTGTGTCAGTTCGATTTGCTTGCGTTCGGTAATATCGCGAACGATAACCTGCGTATACAACTCACTGTTGAGCGTATACGTCGAGATGTGCAGCTCCATATCGAATTCGGCGCCATCGCTTCTAATTCCGCGTGATTGATAGATTGTCGGGGTGGGTTCTCCGCGCAAACGCTGATCGACATATTGCCGGATCATCGGGTGTTGATCCGCGGCATACACTGACAGAATGGATTTACCGAGCAAGGCATTGGCGTCGGAATAGCCAAATAAGGCTAAATATGGAGGATTCAGATAAATATGCGTACCGGACTTTGCGACGCCAATAGCATCGACGGACGCCTCGAAGATCGCGCGAAATCGGGTTTCGCTATCACGCAAGGCATCCTCAGTACGCTTAATACGCACAAACGCGGAAAGGCGCGCCAGGAGTTCGCGGTTAGATATTGGGCGCGCGATATACCCATCGGCACCGAGCTCCAATGCTTCGGACTGATCATCAGATGAGGTTTTGGAGTGGGAGGCGATAATGATAAAACTCTGGCGAATGCGTGGGTCGCGCTTCATCTGCCGACATAGATCGCGTCCATCGATATCGGGCAGCAGGACATCCAGCAACACGATATCCGGTTGCTGCTCCTGGGCGAGGCGTAGACCTTCCGCACCGGTCGCAGCTTCCAGCACGGCGTAACCGGCGGACGTCAGCAAGCGAGTCGTCGCGAAGAGGATTTCCAGCGTATCATCGATCACTAAAATGGAGAGCGGTTGTGTTGCCGTATTTTGCATCGATCATACCCCGATTGTGCACCGTTATCATTACTCCTTATTCCACACACGGCAGTGCAAAAATGAATGATTTGCCATGTTCACCAGTTGACTTGACCCAAATGCGTCCCCCATGTCCCCGAATAATTCTTCGGGCGATCGCTAGCCCGAGTCCAGAACTCTTCTCGCCGCTGGGAACGCGTACCGTTGTCTGTTGAAAGAGATGAAACAGCTTATCGAGATCCTCCACGGGAATATCCGGCCCTTCATCGTGCACTAAAAGATGAATTTCGGTAGGGTGGCGCTCAATGCTGACGGTAATTGTCGACGCGTTCGGGGAGAACTTCAAGGCATTCCCCAGCAAGTTATTAATCACCTGTTCTATCTTGACGGCATCCAGCAGCAGCAGGGGAAGTGGAATCGTAACCAGCTCGATGTGCATGGATTTTTTCATGGCAAGGACGCGGAAATTCTCAACCACGCGGGTAATGAGCGCGGAGAGATCGGTCGGCTTCAACTCCAGATGCAGTTTTCCTGATTCAATAACCGCGACATCGAGCAGGTCATTGATCAAGGTGAGCATGAAGGTACTGGAAGAGTGAATGATTTCGAGGAATCTGGCGTGTTCTTCTGTTAATGACGGTGCAGCCTCATTTATAAGAAATTCACTATAACTGAGGATCGCGCTCAACGGACTGCGTAAATCATGGGCCGCCATGCCGAGAAACTGGTTCTTCAGCGCATTGAGTTGCTCAAGCTCAACATTGGCTTTCGCCAGCGCGCGTTGTGTCACGATGAGATCGTTGTTGAGCCGTGACACTTCATCATACAGGTTGTTTTCCGGTTGTGTGGTGTGTTTGACGAAGGCATAGTGTCGTTCGAGTGCACACCGGAGTGCGTCACTGCCCGGTAGCATTTGTTGCAACAGATCTTCATACACCTGGAGCAGGTCTGCATGCGTACGCGCCCCGATCAGGATCAACTCATCGCCGAGAAGTCCACCCGTGAACAATACGGGGTATGGGTGGTGTGCATGCGTGATAATGAGCTCCCAGCCTATGGAGATATCCTGGTCGCGGATGGCTGCGAGGAAATCGACGGATTTGGCGAGACTCCCACGGTCCAGCAGCAGGGAGAATGGTTGCCCTGGCCGTATGGATCTCCCCAACGCCAACCCATCATGCAGGATCGCGCGGATGAACCCATCCGCTGAACAGATCACCGCAATGCCAGGTGTAGGTTGGTGAACGGTCATACGGAGGTCGTTTCTATGAGTCGGTTACCTTCAAAGACTGCGTGTTCGGCATCGCGCGCAAACCCATCAGCGCCAACCTGTTGCCAAAGGTTGGGCATGACGTTGAAGGGATAACCCCCAACAATAATTTTGAGCGGTAACCCGGGTGTAGCACGAACTTTGTCTATGAGTTCGCTGACGCCAGGTAGATGGGGAGCAATGGTGACGGAGATCGCCAATATGTCACACTGGCGTTCAGAAAGGGTACGCAGGATGCTGTCCGCTGGGGTATTGGCCCCCAGGTAATATGTATCCCACCCGTCCAATTCAAAAAAATCTGCAACCATGCGCGCGCCAATTTCATGTAATTCTCCACCGACACAAGCAACAACAAGATTTCGACCAATCCTTTCAGTCGTAAACAGATACGGATACAGTTGTGACATAATCATTTGCGTGGCGGCGGTGCAGTAGTGCTCCTGGGCGACAGTGATCTGGTTCGTTTGCCAAAGGCGACCGATTTCAAGTTGTGCCGGCTGAAAGACATGGAGATAAATATCTTTGACAGGAATGCCGCTCGCAACTGTTTCCATAATGAGTTTGCCGGCTTCTTGGCGTTCTCCGCGAAGTAGGGCCTGACTATAACAACGCGCCACGTCGACCAGGGGGGCGCTTTCGGAGAAGAAGGATGGGAGCGTCGAGGGGATACGATTGAGATGGGCTAATCCCATCTCCAGGTAGTCGGCGACACAAGGAGATAACTGTTCGGGCATCAGTCGTGGCAACACATCTCGCATAGACTCGAAAGTGCCGCGGATAGCTGATTCAGGGAAATGCAGGTTGGTGAAGAATACTTTGCACCATCGTACATATTCAAGAAAGAGGGAAGGATCCGATGTCGCGAGCGCTTCCGCGAGATAGGCGAGATGATATTCTTCATCACGTACACTTTTGGCGTGACCGACCTCGCCAAATTGGCGCCAATAAGCTGGCTGGAGGTTGTATTGGTAGTCGACAATCTCAGTGGCCAGCTGCGCGCGTCTCACAGTAATGTAGGCGCTCGCTTGTTCATGCACGGATCCCATAACGCGACCTCACATTTTGCTGGTGACGCAGGTCGGCATAGCAGGTTCTGCAAATATCGCTTAGAATTTATGAATCGACATCACCAGTTTACCCAGGATGGCGACATGGTCGACGATAATCGGCGCCATGGTCGGGTTTTCCGGTTGCAGGCGATAGTGGCCATTCTCGCGGAAATAGCGTTTGATGGTGGCTTCATCGTCGATGAGCGCCACCACTATCTCGCCATTCACCGCGACTTCTTGCTTTTTGATGACCGCGAAATCGCCGTCGAATAGGCCGGCATCGATCATGCTGTCGCCGCGAACGCGCAGAACAAAACAGCCGTCATCAGTGACCAGTGAACGTGGCAAGGCGAGGGAATCTTCTACATTCTCTATGGCGAGGATCGGTTGACCAGCGGTGACCGTGCCGACGATCGGCAGGGAGACCAGGCCACCGTCTGCCGCGGATTTTGACACCGGTTTCAGACCACGTTTTACCTCGATGGTGCGCGCTTTTGTTGGGCTGCGTTGAATATAACCTTTTCGCTCTAACGCTTCCAGGTGGCGCTGCACGGTACAACTCGAACGGAGTCCCAGGCGTTCGCCGAGTTCACGGACGGTCGGCGGGTAGCCCGTCTCTTCAAAGACCGAGCGAATCCCCGTTAAGACTTCTTGTTGCCGCTTCGTTAGCTCACCCATCGTCCCCTCTTTTCACGCATGTCCTGGCCGGGTTGACCCTGATTGCTTCGGAAATGCGTACGGTTGTTCGATAGTTGATATCCTAACATAGTCCGGCATTTATTGCAAACACCTGTTCCAAAAATCTCGGTGGCAGTGCCGACGAGACTTTATCCGCGGGCTGCTAGACTTCCCATCTATTGTTTGGAGGGAGAAAGTGTTGCGTTTACAGAAGGTCGCAACCGAGAAGCAGGTGATGAGTGGAAATTACTGGCCTATGATGTTTATCAGGCATCGCGTGTGGGACGCAATTCCCGCGATATCGGCTTCACAGCCGCGAGGACATGAGCGAGCATGGGGTTGTTGGGGTCAAGAGCACGCGCGATGCGTAAGTGTTCACCAGCACTTGACCGGTCGCCGTGTTCCAGGAAGAGGAGGGCCAATTGGAGGTGACCGGGGAGATGATTGGGGAAGAGCGAAACGAGTGTTTCCAGGGTATGCATGGCCAACGCGAAATCGTTGAGGTGGAGATAGGCATTTGCGAGCAAGTGGTAGGCTTCCGGGGGAGCATCACCCTGTGCGATTACCGTTTCCCAACACGCGACAGCATCCGGGTAATTATCAGCCGCCGCGAAGGCCATTCCTAACAGGTGGCGGCTGCCGCGACGCTGCGGTTCCAGACTGAGCGCCTCTTCGAGTATTTGTCGTGCGAGTTGTGCTTTTCCCAACTCCAGATAGGTTTGCGCCAGGTGGTCGCGGGCTTCATTGTTGCCATACTCATCCAGCAACGATTGTTGGAAGGCCTGCACCGCGCCGTCGTAATTCTTCGTTTGGCGTCGTGCGCACCCCAACGCATCCCAGGCATGCGCGTGGTGGGGGTGATCTTTCAACAGCGTCAGAAAGGCGTGTTCCGCGGGAAGGCCTTCTTCCAGGATCAAGTGCGCCATGCCCATATTGAAGTACAATTCCTCGGAATGCCCCCCCCGTGCTTCTGCCTGATGAAAATATTCAACAGCTTCGCGCGGGTTGCTGTCGCTCAAGGCAATGTTGCCGGCGAGGAAGAGTAATTCGGCATCGGGGGAAACCAGCAGCAACAGACGTCCAAGAAACTGTTTCGCCATGGGGAGATCGCCAAGCGTATATTCTAGCGCAGCTACCATGCGGAGCGCGGGAATGTATTCGGGGTCCAGGTCAAGGGAGTGGTGCAGCAGACGACGGGCATCAGCGAGTGCGCCGCCTTCCGCACGTTTTCGCCCCATCATCAGGTAATTGTGGGCGTGACGGCGTGCGAAGGACGACACAATGTGGTCTCGTTTATGGAGCCACAGGTCGCTCTTTTCCTGCATAACAGAATATTAACAGTTGCTAGATGATCGGTCAAGTTCTATGAACGGGAGTAGAGTAACCATTTTTGCTTTGGTCATTCACCAACGTCGCGCGATTGGGTCGGCGCGAGGGGTGATCACCTCTGAAGGTTCCGACAACGGCAAGGGTGGTGCAAAGGTGCCCCATCGGCGTCGTTCAATGTCGAGTAATAACACGGTTTCCTGGTAGCACCAGCGGGCGCCCAGACCGAAAATGATGAAGACGGGGGCGGCCATCACCGGCGTCGGTAGGCCAGTGACCAGGTGCTGGTAGAGCACCGCGTCGTGCTTTACCAGCAGGCTATACAGACCGGCAGCGGGCACCAGAACCCAGGGAAAGAGGATAGGCGCCAGCACAATACCGAGATAGGTAAACGCCGCGGCGCGCGCCGTATCAGTCTGTCGCGCGGAGAAATATAAGCCCAACGATGTGGTGAATAAAGCGTAACTGATAAGGACCAGATAGCCCGCAAGCAAGTCCAGGGGATTGAAACCCCCGAAAAGACTGGAAACCGCGGTGAGCGGCATTGTGGAAATGAGCAGTAGACCAATAAAAAAGAGTGTGACTCCGACCTTTCCGGCGACGATCTGCGCTGAAGACATTGGGGTCAGCAAAGTGAAGACCAGTTGAAATTTCTGGCGCTCACTGGCGATACTGGCACAGGTCAAGAGCGGGGTGAGCAGGCTGATCATCACGAATTGTACGGCATAAATGATCAGGGCAGCCACGAGGCCCGATTGTTGTGCACGGTTGAAGGGATCCAGCGCGCTATCACCCGGCACAGACGAGGAACGATAGAGGAGTAAGACGCCGGACGAGTATACCAGCGCCACATAGCCGAAGAGCAACCAGAAGAGCCATGGACGCCGTATGCGTGAACGCAATTCACGCATAAACACAGGTGAATAACCCATCGGGTCCACGATGAATGCTCCGAGTGTATCGAACATACGGGAAAATTATACACGGACATACCGATTCCGCCTACTGAAGGAGATAATGAACGCTGGGCAGTCGGTCCTACCCTTGACGACGCGCGGACGGCGGTGCTATCGTTCAGGCAAGACGACAGACGAGCAAGGAGACGATGCCAATCGGTATCCCGACTCTGTGACGCTTTCCGCACATGGCAACCCACGATGGACGCGAAAATCATTGATCGAAGCGGTCGCCAGATTCGTCCGAATGCGTCGATTAGCAAGCTCCACTACGTGACTTTTATTGTTGTTCCGCGGTGTGCTGGACACTACCGCGATGTCGAGTGATTGAGGACGATATGGAAATCCGCTGGAAGCAGTATGTGGAGCTCTTTGCAACGTACCTGCGTGCGCAGTCCGGACGCTTGATTCTCTTCAGCGCGTTACTGCTTATCGGCGCCGGGTTACAACTGGTCAATCCCCAACTCATCGCGCACTTCATCGATGCGGTGAAGAAGGGGTCGCCCTTTGCTATCCTCGCAAATCTCGCCTGGCTCTACTTACTCGCCAGCGTGCTCAGTCAGCTCTCCACCGCGGTGATGACTTATCTGGGCGCGGATATCGGCTGGATTGCCACGAATCGCCTGCGCGCTGATCTAGCGTTGCACTGTGTCAAACTCGATATTGCCTTTCATCACCGCTACACCCCGGGAGAGATGATCGAACGTATCGATGGCGACGTGAATACCCTGTCCAACTTCTTCTCCGTTTTTCTGGTGAACGTCATCTACAATATTTTGATGCTTATCGGGGTGATTTCGGTGCTCTTCGTGGTGAATTGGGGCGTCGGATTGGCGCTTGCCGTCTTCACGCTTATCGCCGGTGGAGTGCTGGTGCTCACGCGTAATTACGTGGTGCCATTTCTGAAGGCGGAACGCGAAGTTAATGCCGCGATGATGGGATTCGTAGAAGAACGGCTGGGTGGTTTGGAGGATATTCGCGCCAACAGCATCGGCGCCTTCACCATGCAGAGTTTCAGCCGTCTCTCCCGATCTTTTTATCAGACCGTCGTCCGCGCCTGGATGATGCGCAACGTCACCTGGCTGATTACCAGCGGGTTCTTCCTGGTCGGTACCATTATCTCAGTGATCATGGGAACGCTGTTGTATCAACATAATGCCATCACGTTGGGGACGGTCTACCTTATTTTTCAATATAACACCATGTTACGCGGACCATTGGAAGCGTTAACGCGACAATTGCAGGAATTACAGCAAGCGAATGCCGGCATTCTCCGCATTCGCGAACTCATGAATGAACATCCGACCATCACAGATGGCGACGCCGCGATGCCCGACGATCATGCGCTGTCAGTGGAATTTTCCGCGGTCACGTTCGCCTATCATGCCGGTGACCCGGTGCTGCGCGACATCGCCTTCACACTCGCGCCCGGTCGTGTTCTGGGTGTGTTGGGACGAACCGGGAGCGGAAAAACTACCTTGTTACGTCTGCTGTATCGTCTCTATGACATTCAGGAAGGAACGATTCAGGTCGGCGGCAGCGATATACGCGCGGTGCCGTTACGCGCGTTGCGCACGCGCATCGGCCTGGTGACGCAGGATGTACAACTCTTTCATGCGACCGTGCGCGAAAATCTGACGTTCTTCAACCCCACAGTCTCGGATGAGCGCATCCGGCAGATGATTGAGGAACTGGGGTTACTTGAATGGTTTGCGGCCTTGCCGCATGGTCTGGATACGATGTTGCATGCCGGTGGCAGCGGTCTTTCCGCCGGCGAGTCGCAACTCCTGGCGTTCACCCGCGTGTTTCTGGGTAATGCGGGACTGGTGCTGCTTGATGAGCCGTCCTCGCGTCTGGACCCGGCCACAGAACGCCTCATTTCGCGCGCTGTGGACCGCTTATTACACGATCGGACGTGCATCATCATCGCCCATCGATTGGGCACCGTACAGCGCGCGGACGACATCCTGATTTTCGACGAGGGACGGATCATCGAATACGGCGAACGCGCGCTGCTGGAACGCACGTCGACATCGCGTTTCGCGCACTTGTTGCGCACCGGTCAGGTAAAGGAGTTGCTATGACCACTGCGCGTTATTTGTGGCGCTTGCTGACCTATAATCCCCGGCTTTTTCTGGCAAATGCGTGTTCCTGGGCACTCATTCATGCCTCGCCTATCCTCTCTGGCTTGCTCATCAGCGCGTTTTTTGATGCGTTATCGAACAAAGAACCGGCGGGGATGGGGGTGTGGACGATCATCGCCTTGATCGCCGGAACGGAAATTATACGGCAACTCGTGCTCTTCATCGGCATCCGGGTCTGGGGCCTGTATTGGGAAATGATGCATGTGCTCATTCGCACCAATATGCTCGACTGGCTTGTGCAAGGACCTGGGTCTCGGCGCCTGCCGGATACACCGGGTGAAGCGATTAGCCGTTTTCGCGACGATGTGCTGGAAGTGATGCGGTATGTGGAACGCTGGGTGGATATGTGGGGCATGGTGATCTTTGCCGTAGTCGCCTTGCTGATCATGTACCACCTTAGCGCGTCGCTCACCCTGGTCACCTTTCCACCGTTGCTCATCATCATCGGCGTTGTGCAGTGGCTGAGTCGGCGCATTACCAAATACCGGCGCGTCAACCGCGAAGCTGCGGCGCGCGTGACAGCCTTTATCGGGGAAATCTTCAATGCGGTGCAGGCGGTCAAAGTGGCCTCTGCGGAAGAGCAAGTCATCGGTCACTTTCGTGAACTCAATGACATACGCCGTCGTGCCGCGCAAAAAGACAATCTGTTTACTCAACTCACCGGCTCGATCTTTGGCAACGTTGTCAATGTGGGGACCGGTTTGATCTTGCTGCTGGCGGCCCACGCCATGCGCCAGCAGCACTTCACGGTGGGCAATTTTATTCTGTTCATGAGCTACTTGCCTCGTGTCACCGGGGTGATGTTTTTTATCGGCGACATGCTGGATCAGCATAAGAAAGCCGGGGTGTCGATCCGGCGAATCGAAGAATTGCTGGGTGCCAATGCGCCGGCAGGCAAACTGGCGGCCCACATCCGGCTCTTTCTTGACTCCGAGCCCACAGACTTGCCGCCGCGGGTAAAATCCGAGTTGGATCATCTGCGCGTACTCGACGTGAAGGGGCTGAGTTACCGGTTTCCGCAGTCCGAACGGGGCATACAGGAGATATCATTACGGGTGGAACGCGGCGCGTTCGTGGTCATCACCGGGCGCATTGGCGCCGGAAAAACCACCCTGTTGCGCTGCCTGCTCGGCCTGGCGCAACCGGATGCCGGGGAGATCCGCTGGAACGGGGAACTGTTGGAAGACCCGGCCACCGTATTGGTGCCCCCGCGCGTCGCGTATACGCCGCAAGTACCACGCCTCTTCAGCGCCACGCTGCGCACCAATATCATGGCCGGCCATGCGGCAAACGATGGCGCACTCGATGAGGCGGTACGCCTGGCCGTGCTGGGGCATGATGTCGCGGAGTTGGAGGAGGGGATGGAGACGCTGGTCGGTCCACGCGGCATCAAATTGTCCGGCGGACAAATCCAGCGCGGCGCCGCCGCGCGCATGTTCGTGCGTGACGCTGAGTTGCTGGTCTTTGACGACCTGTCCAGCGCCCTCGATGTGGAAACTGAACAAACACTATGGAATCAACTCTTCGCGCGTGATGGCACCACCTGTCTCGTAGTGTCGCACCGCCGTGCCGCCCTGATGCGTGCCACGCACATCCTCGTCCTCAAAGACGGTCGCCTCCACGCTGAAGGCACGCTGGAGGAATTACTGGATGCCGACGATGAGATGCGCCGCCTCTGGCAAGGTGAATGGGCGGGAACCGATGAAAAGTGATGCCCCGATCGTCAGCCAGGATTATTCATCTGTTTGCGAATAATGCGGGGTTCTTTACTGAAGAATCCTGTGTAGAACGAAACAACCCGAGGAATAATTTGGTGATCAGCAGAACCCATAAAATGCTATGACGCTACCTTCTTGGCATTGGTCTCAATAGACACATATCTCCAGTCGGATTAGTGGTCACTATCTCTGTTACTTGCTACTGTCAGTATTCTCCCGATAGTAGTGTCTCTTGAGGTGATCGTGGAGTCGGTAATGGGAAACCAACCGACCCCTTTTAGGAAATATCGATCAGAGCTGATCACGCGTCGTAGTACCTGCGCACGTACAGAGAGGAAAATGGTCAGAATCCGTAGTCGACTCACTTTGAGATCATTGCTAGCCGCGAGAAAGGGGGAAAAGAGAGATTTTTTCTGGATTGGTGCGGGGTGACCAGGCCACGGGTCTGGTGATATAGGCGCAGAACTGACGGATGGCTACCATAGATGGCGATTGGCGAATGCCCAGCCGGAGCCTGTCTTTAAGTAGCGTTCGAATTCAGCGGCTCTGCCGTCATCTTCAAAACGGATTACCGTTACCACGTGCCATGGACGATATTTCGCCGTGTGGGTGGAATTACCCGCATTATGTGTAGTGAGTCTGGCGTCTACATCCTCAGTCAGGCCGATGTAACGTTGCTCGGGGTGCGATTGGCTGCGGAGGAGGTAAACATACTTCATCGCTTCTCGCTTTGTGCTGAAGAACTTTGAGTCCCACTTCGCCCGACATATATGGAGCTGAGTTGCTCCTGATACAATAGATTCGGGAGACCACTGTACTTAATGTCGACACTCAGGCTACGTGGGACACCCTTCGCAAAGCTTCGGCTTGCCACCCGAAGCTTTGCGAAGGGTGGTGGATCGTGCTGGATTCGAACCAGCGACCTTGGGATTAAGAGTCCCCTGCTCTACCAACTGAGCTAACGATCCACGCAGGCCAAAGTATAAGAAAAACCTTTGGAGATGTCAAGCTGAATGCGGTTCGTTGGCGGGGAGAATCCCCTTGTGACGTCCGCGTATGGTAAGGGCGATGAGGAAGGAGACGCCGCCGGCGAGGGTTGCGATGAGGAACGCCGGCAGGTAGCCGGCGCTGGCGATGACCCCGCCGAAGAGCATGGGGGCGAGCATTGCCGGGAAGAAGCCGGCTAGATTCGCCATGGCGACGTAGGGACTTTTATCACCTGGTGGCGAGAGCTCCAGCAGCGCCGGCGCGCTGACTGACCAGTGTGTTTGCAGAATGCCGATCAGCAGGGAACAGACTACCAGCACGGGCCACACCCCGGCATGCGGATAGACGAGGAGCACTGCCGGCACAACAAGGGTGACGGCCAGCCAGGGCCAGCGTGGCCCCGCGTGATCCACCCACCACCCCAGCGCGACCCCGCCCAGGCAGGCGCCGACGGCCTGGTACAGGGTGATGTTGGTGAAGATACTCGGGTCAAGTCGTAGTCCGTGTGAACTGGTGGCATACCCGATGAGAAACGGTACAATCGCGATGGCCATCGCCTGCACCATCATGCTGCCGACCAGCCGTCCGAAGTTCTGCCGCGGATGACAGGCGAGTATCCCTTTTCGCGCGCGGGCAAATACCGACGGTTCGGGGGCATGCGCGAAGGCCGACTCGGGCACCGGCAGCGTGGAGAACGCGGCCATGGAAAGCAGAAAACACAATCCGGCGGCGAAAAACGCTCCACGAAACACATAGTCGTGTAACCAGTGCTGCAGCCCGATGAGCGCCAGCGCCCCACCGATGCCGCCCAGCGCGGAAAACGCAGAGGTGATGCCGAAGTATTGCCCGCGCACCGGCGTGGGGATCACCTGGGCAATCATATCCAACCACAGCGGGATGATGAGTCCGATGACGATCTGTGAAAACGCAAGCAGGACGATGGTGACGATGATCTGCACGCCCGGGTATGCCGCCGCCAGGCACCAGTCACTGAGCGCGACAAGGAAATACGGGGCTATCATCACCAGATGCAGGATGATGATGCCGCGTTTGCGCTGGTGAAAGCGCTCGATGACCGAACGCCCGTAGAGTTGTAACAGCATCGGGAAGGCGCCCATCGCCGTCGCCATAATGCCGATAGTGAGCGGCGAGGCATGCAAGTGCGCCAGGTAGGCGGGAATGGTTGTTGTTACCGGCACAAAATAGACGCCGATGCCCCACAACCATTCAATGAGCAGCAAGGGGAGCACCAGGTGGCGTAATGAGCGGTCAGTGAGTAAAGGCGGCATACGGGTTGGCTATCCGACCAGTGAGTATTGAGCGGCGTCATCATAGCACAGGCTGGCGCCGCGCGCAATGCGCCCGTCGGTGGCGCCCGTTTGATTTGCGAAGCGATAAACGAAGCATGATTCATACGTTGATGATAATTCGGAGTCGCTGCAATGATCGTCTATCTGCATTATTCATAACATTTCGAATAATGCCACAGTTAGCCCGGCAGTCAATTTCTTCATGAATAATCCGGGCTACCATGCACAGCTGCCTTCCCTCCTTTTCAGCGCAAGGGGTATAATGAAGGCGATGATGCGATCACTTGTGTACAATTGGCTCTGCTTCGTGCTGCTTATCTGCGGCATCGGCGTTCCGTGGGCGGCCGAACCTGGCAATCCCTGGCTCCGGGCAGCAACGCAGTGGCCCGCGGTGTTGCCGGCGGCGATCACCCCACCCGCGGGAGCAGAGGAGCATTTTCGCCAGATGGTCCAGGGGAATCCACGGACCTATGAACTGCTGCTTCCCGCCTGGCAACCGGAAGAGCATGCCACGCTCGCGTATTATTCCGGATGGGGGTTTCTCTATACCCGCCAAACAGCGGCCGGAACAATACGCGTTCGTGAGGTGCGGATACCGCTCTATCCCGGGTCGCGCTATTTGCGCGATGGGTTGGTTGTCGAAGCGCGAGTTGGCGCCGTGAAGATGCCGGTGTCGCGCGCGCAACTGGAACGTCATATCGCACGCGTGACCGGCAACACGCTCCTGTCGCGCCCGTCTGGTGTGGAATATGCACAACCCCACCTATCTCTGGGAAGCGACTACGCGGAATACCTGTCGCCGAACAACCTGGCCGCCTGGACGGATAGCTCCCGCCTGTTGTTGGCGCGGTATGACGATCCGCAATATGCGATTCCTCTCGCGGTACGCACTTTCCTAGCCGAAAAATCACCACCAATACGCGACGCCTTGCCGGCCTACCCTCTGGCCCGCGCGATGAGCAATCCGTGGCTCATTCTCGCCGCACGCCATTGGCCCGTGGAACCATCGGCATGCATACAACCGCCACCCGGCGCCGCCGCTCATTTTTTTCATTGGGTAGAAGGCGCACTCCGTGCGTCGTGGCGACCGGAGGATATTGACGCTGTCCTTTACGATCCGACCGCCGGCTTCTTCTTTACCACGGACACCGCGGATTATCGTGTGCGCGTCCGCGAAGTAACTCAACTTGCGCCCCGCGTGGCGGACCTCGACCGCGCCGTCACCATCGCAATTACGCGTAAACAAGGCGTGTTTCCGAAACCCACTACCGTGATGGCGATGGAATCCCTGCTCGCGCCATTCCTGACCGCGGACGTACTGGCCCTGCCGGCCTGCGACCAGTGCCCTCCCTCCCTCTTCCCACTCGCCGGTGGAGAACACTATGCCCGTTATCGTCGTGAGGGTACATTGGTCGGCGATTTGCCCATTACTCTTTTTGCGTGGACGGATGGTCATATTTTACTCATCGCGCTCTATGAAGACATGCCGGATCCCTGCCCATCCTGTACATTGGCGCGGTGAGGCCTTAATCCTCGATCAAATCTTTTTTCATAAGCATGAATTGAGCGTGCGCGTGTCGAATATTATCTTCACCTGTGAGGTGAATGGATATGTCGAAGACGCCGTTAT
>Ga0118677_10000591_pt2 | contig 76011 bp, 69 predicted proteins | sample AliMusrvi5mmetaG_FD_86154 | JGI IMG/M metagenome (GOLD analysis project Ga0118677, IMG submission 86154) | reverse complement strand
TATATTTCTTTACATCCGGCTTTTTGTTACAAGAAACCTGCATTCCGGATGAATTTCATAAAGGTTCCTGAGTGCACGGATCATGAAAAGCAGTTCAGCCTTGAAAGTTTCCGCAGCGTTCTTGCCAAATGTTTCGACGCCATACAAATAGATGTTTTGTATGTCAGTTTCAGCAAGGATTGAAATGATTACAGGCCTCTCCTGAGTTTCCATTCTTCAAACCGTTGCTCAAATTCATCCGGATTAATAAACGGGCCTTGCTCGGCTTTTTTTATTTCAGCCTTGAAGTCATCGATAGAAACTGCCTGGTCAGGTAAAGCCCAGTTTGTGTTCTTTTTAGTGGTTAAATCTTTTGGAAGATGAGTTGTCTTCATTGTCCGACTTTTTACAAAGATAATCATTTTTCAAAAAATGTTCAGGGAACAACATTCGACGTTAAAAGATAAGATTAGAAAACCCCGGAATAATTTTGGAAAGAAGTTATAATCACGTTACTTTTGCTTTCAATTGACCAGGGAATAAAGGGTTTCGGCTTGTCGAACATAAAATTATTAAGTCAGCGATTAAATCCCTCTCCCAAATTATAAAAGTGAAGTCTGCGACTTTTTTACGCAAAGTGTAAAGTGGAAAAAATATTCGCTTTGACCAGGCTGCGCCGGAACAGCCAAATCATTTAATATTACAGATTGTCAATAAATTAAGGTGGTCAATCAAAACCGGCGGAGGGCGGTCAGATGGTCCGGCTTTTCGACCGTCACACCAGCGCGCCATATTCTCTATCTTTCAACACAATCCTGATTCTATTGTCCTCTCAAATCTGATAAATCCTCCGAGAATAATGAACATCACGGTTAAATATCTGTAACTACGGTGGCATCACCGTAATGGAATAAGCAGGACAAAGCCCAGCATGAAAAAAAAGTGCGTTTATCCTGCCATAGCAACCGCATTCCAGTGAATGCGAAAGTTTTGCCCTGCTTTTTGCTACGTTTTTTTCCCTGGGAAAAGTCCGTACCTATAAATTCCCCCAACTCCGGTAAGAGTTAATAAGAAAAATAAGACGACAGATAAATTAAGTCGGATCAGGCAGAAGCACCCCTCCATCTCAGGATAACAATGGTGCCAATTGCAAGGAACAGAAAACCAAGGATGATTAATCCCCATTGGGAAACAGTTGGGATTGTACCACCATTACCAGGTGTTGCACTTCCGAAAGTCACATCATCGAATCCACAATAGTTTGCAGCACCCACAAATGCAACGGACCTTGCTGTCCCGGCAAAAGAAACGCCAACCGGGGTCCAATTACAATATGTGTTGCACGTGCAACCAACATTGTTTTGGGCAGGATAATTTGCTGTCATAAGTAAATTTCCGGATCCCTCAAGTCCATCATAGACATTAATAGTCATTGGTTGGGCGGTACTGTAATAAAACGAAAAACCAGTTGTAAATCCCGCAGGGACATTCATTATTGCGGCATTTCCTGTTAAGAAGTACATTATTGTATTTCCTGAAGGATTATTACAGAAATTACCTGTACCACCGGACGTTGTTGCAACAATTGCCAAAGCCTGTGAGTTATTGGGATCATTACTAAAATACACTCCATAATTCGTACCACCTGCAGGCGGTCCGCCATCATAATAATGATCAATGGATTCATTATTTGTCAATCCTTCAAAATTAAGAACTATTGTACTTGCGGGGGCGTCAGGGCTGTTATGCTTATTGGCAATGGCCTGTCCTTTTGTAATAGTTGCCTTTATGTTAGGATTGTTTATTGGCTGTATTTGGGCAAAAACTAGTGTAGAGGCAAATATCAGCGCCAGAAAGAGAATGATTTTTTTCATGGTTTTAAAATTTGGTTAAACATTATTGAATAAGGAAAACTTAACAAATAATTAATTACTTTAAAATATTAGGTAAATTGTAGGCTAAAGTAGAAATAAAAATTATCAAAAAGCAAGAGTTTTCCTATATTTATTCTAAATTATTTCCAAGTTGCTGTATTTCTGATAGTTTAATTTACTCTCCATGTTAACGATTTATAGATCAATAAAATAATGACAAATAAAGGCATGGAATAATCATCATTCCAATAATTTTTACCCATTTTTTAAGGCTATTTCACTCTACGACAAATCATTAGACATATTGTCAGATCAAGTTATAGTTGCAAATGGAAATAAGGTAAGTTTAAGGAAAGACAATATATGTATGAACGGATGCGTCATGTGAGAAATGCAGAGGTTAGGGAAACAGGGAAAAGAATTAAAGTTTTTAAGCTTGATGAAAGTATTGATAAAGAAAGATTTGGACTTTTAGCGATAACCTTTATGGTTTGGAACCATAATGTATTAACTACTTTACCTGAACCATTGGAGCGGAAGAACAAATACTGAATATTCCATTCAATCGAGGTAAGGAATGAGGTAAGGTAAAAGGGAGGTTTTTGGGGGTGAGATAAGGAGTTGGACAAAATCACACTCACACTGAACTGAAATACTTGTTGTTACATATAAATAAAATTTTACGAGCCGGATTCATAACCCGGGGGTATCGAGTTCAACGCTCGATCCCCCTACAAGGCAAATGGGAAATGGTGAAAACTGCTTCGCCATTTTGCATTTTACCATATTTCGGCATCAAACGCAATTAATGCAATGTTCACTGTGTTAGCAGTTCTGAATTCCGTATTTAACTTTTGTGTCGGATGACTGATTTTTCATCACATGGTATTCCCTTTTTTCAAAGAAGCCCGAACCAGTGATAGGTTACCCTGGAAGTTTTTGGCAATATTGATCCGGGTGTGTGCTGTCGGAGATACCGGTTAAAACAATATCTTGTTTTGTTATACGAAAAACAATTACTAGATTTGTTTGAACCTAAATACAGCTCTGAATGAAACGCTTATTCGAGTTTCTTATGATTATCCTGGTTGCAGTTTCATGCACCAAACCCGGCACCGAGCCCGGGAATAAAAGCTCCTCCGGGATTACGATCAATAATTTTCCTGATAATGCCGATACCATACAGGTGAATTTTCATTCTGTTCTGAACGTCAGGATTGGCGGTGCACAATTCCAGAAATATGCGGTGAAGGTTTTCAGCCAGGGCGTTCTGATGTTAAAAGATTCCAGTTATAACGGCACTTTTTACATATCAGTTGACAGGCTTTTTTTAACCACCGGATCCTACAATACCAGGTTTGAAATTTTCGGGGGAGCGTCAAACCAGACCTTGAACCAGATCCTGCTTAGTGGCACCAATATCAACCAGCGCCAGGTTGTGATACGGTTTACAGGGTTTACACCTATCCCGGAACCGCTTCTGGCTGAAAAAAACGGCACACTGGCAGGATCATTTAACAAGATACTGCAGATAAAAGCGCTTGCGGTAACAAAATTCTATAATTACAGCAACACCGAAGTCAGGGTAGATTCGGTAACGGCAACTGGTAATGGTGAGATGGTATTTTCAGACCATAGCTATGTTGGTGAAAATGCCTATTATACGCTTACGGGGTACCAAACGGGTGATTCAGCTGGATTGTTTTTCTCCGGCTCCGGATCAGCCAATAAACCGAATGAATTAACACCCCATCAAGTTTACAGTGACGCAAATGGCCGACCGGTCATTCAATGGAATAAAAACCGGTATTATCAGAATTTCGGGAGTTACAGGATACGCAAGAAAAAAAGCTATGGCAACAGCATCCTGCTAAAGGAGATCACGGATATCAACGATACGGTTCAATCAACCCTTGACCTGGGTTTTCCCGGATCGATCGATATCTATGTCACCCATCTTCCGAAGGTGAACTTACAATATATTCCTCCCGAACTGGAAATGGAGGAGTTCGGTTACGGGGTTACTTACAGGCCGGGAAATCCTATTCATCCCTTTGACGAGTGCGAATCACCCCGCGGAAATGACATTTACCTGCACGAGGATAACGAGAACTACCTCTATCGTTATTCCGCATTAACCCGTCAAAAGGTGGACAGCATCTATTGCTCCGACGGAAGGTTTTCTGTTTCGGCAAACAACAGGTATGTCCTGACAATGCGCGACAACAGGTTTCATCTATACAATGTTACAAACGGGCAGGACCTTTCCGTTTTGATCAGTGATTTTCTGCCGGTAGCAGATGTGAATGACTTTGATGTTTCGGATAACGGCAGGATGACGGTCATGAACGGTTTTAGCAACCTCAAACTGATTGATGTTGTTCATAACCAGTTGCTCGGCACCCTTTCCATGACAAATGGCACGCTAAACCAGTGCCAGATCTCGGGGGCCGGGGATTATGTTTATGTTTATACTGAATACAAAAACCGGATCTACAGATTTTCGGGAGGTACTTTCACCGAGATATTCAATATCGGCGATGTCGGGTTCAGCACCCTGGAGTTCATGGCTGATCAGCCCGACAAGGTTGTGCTCATCCGCCCGACGGGATATGACATTTATAATCTTGTTACCAAAAGCACCGAACTCAGTGTGCCTTTCCCCGGATTCATGGAGTTCAGTGTTGATTATAACGATTACCAGATCATGACGGAGGATGACAATTTTTATAAAATATATGATCTGAATACAGGTACTCTTGTAAAATCAATTATTCATAACAGCACTTCTCATTTCACGTATCTCCATAGTCATACGATATTCCATGGTGCCGGAAGATGGATGACTTTCCAGTAAAAGCAAAATAGCGAATTGGCGAAATGGTGAAAGCGCATATTCGCAGCATAGCGACATCACCGTAAACGTCGGCGGGCTACGATCAGACAAGGGCAAATGCCAGGTTTACCTGTACAACCACAAAAAGGGATTTCCGAATGAACCCGGTAAAGCCATCAAAAGCGTGACAGGGCCTGTTTTTAATGGCAGGTCCACCCTTGTTTTCAAAGATGTTCCTGATGGCGAATATGCCATTGCCGTTATTCACGATGAGAATGGCATCGGCAAGATGGACACAAACCTCCTGGGGATTCCCAGGGAGGGAGTCGGTGTTTCAAACAATGTCAGGGGCCATTTTGGCTCACCCGGTTATGACGACTCAAAATTCAGGTTAACCATGGAACCCCTGAACCTGAACATCACGATCAGGTATTATTACAATACCTTGCCCCATGTATCAAAAATTCCCATAAATTGCGAAGGAAATACCATGACACTGGACATGTGAAGCATTGCGTGTCATATAAAAGCCATTCCCATGAGCAATGAACATGAATTCCAGCGCAGGCTGACGCTTTTCGACTCCACGGCGATTGTCGTGGGTTCCATGATCGGATCGGGGATCTTCATCGTCAGCGCCGATATCGCACGGATGGTCGGCTCACCCGGCTGGATCATGACCGTTTGGCTGATAACCGGTTTTATGACCATTTTTGCAGCCCTCAGCTATGGCGAGTTGGCAGGGATGTTCCCCAGGGCCGGTGGACAATATGTCTATCTCAGGGAGGCCTACAACCCGCTCACCGGCTTTTTATACGGATGGACCCTCTTCCTGGTGATCCAGGCTGGGACCATCGCAGCCGTGGGGATGGCTTTTGCCAAATTCACCGGCGTCCTGGTGCCGTGGGTTTCCGAGTCGGTCGTCTGGTTCAGCCTCAAATCCGTCAACTTTGGCCCGGTGGATTTTGGGATGTTCACCTTGAAACATTTCGACCTGGGCTTTGTCAAATTCGGACCAGTCCAGCTGGTAGCCATCGGTTCCATTGCCTTCCTGACCTGGGTGAACACACGCGGGGTCCAGGAAGGAAAGAAGATTCAGAATGCCTTTACTTCGGGTAAGTTTGTCCTGCTGGTATTGTTCATCATCGTCGGGCTTGCTTTTGCCTCCAGTTCCTCAACCATGCATCTCAACAGCCAGGTATTCTGGAGTCCCGAACATGCCACCCCCGACGGGCAACACATCCCGCTGGCAGGCATGGCCATCGTTGCCGCCATCGGCATGGCCATGGTGGGGAGTCTCTTCTCATCGGATGCCTGGAATAACATCACCTTTACGGCAGGCGAAGTGATCAACCCGCGAAAAAACATCCCCCTGAGCCTATTCCTCGGCACCCTTGCCGTAACCATCCTTTACCTGCTGGCGAACGTGGTATATCTCACTGCACTGCCGGTCAGGGGTGATCCACATGGTGCCGATATAGCAGCGCGGGGCATGCAGTTCGCGGTGAACGACCGGCTGGGGACTGCCTCTATTTCGGGCATCTTCGGCAACTACGCGGTGCTTATCATGGCCGGTTTCATCGTAATCTCCACCTTTGGCTGCAACAACGGTCTCATCCTTGCAGGGGCGCGGGTCTATTATGCAATGGCTGCCGACAAAATTTTCTTTAAAAAGGTGGGCACGCTGAATTCAAAAGGGGTTCCTTCAACCGGCCTCGCGATCCAGGGGATATGGGCGAGCCTTTTATGTCTTTCCGGCACTTACGGGCAGTTGCTCGACTACGTGGTTTTTGCGGTCCTGATATTCTATGTCCTTACGATCATCGGTTTGTTCCTGCTGCGCATCAACCAACCCGGGCTCGAGCGGCCCTACAGGGCATTCGGATATCCTGTCATCCCGCTGATATACATCATCCTGGCGGTGATTGTAATGATCATTCTGCTTATTTACAAACCCGAATATACCTGGCCAGGCCTTATTATCGTTCTGTTGGGGATCCCGGTATACTTCCTTTGGAAGAAGAAATAAACCCGGCATCGCAAGTTCATCCACCACTGACTTAAAGCGCTACATACCTTGAAACTACCCGGAAAACTGCTGGTTATAAATTACGGATTCCCCCTGCTCCTGTTATTTGCACAAACCCTGAATGCACAGTGCCCCGCCACCAACACCGTTTTCGGCGACGGCGAGCAAATCTCCTATACCGCTTCCTACAACTGGGGCCCGGTTTGGGTCGATGCCGGGCTGGTAACCTTCTCGGTGACAAAGGAGATCTACCTGGGAAAACAGTCCTGGCACCTGAAAAGCACCGGCAAGAGTTTTCCTTCATACGATGTACTTTTCAAAGTGCGCGATTATTATGATTCCTGGATCGACCCGGAAACGTTCCAAACCTACAATTTCAAACGCTACATATACGAAGGGAAATACACGCTGCTGAACACGCTCTGGTTCGACCAGCAGACCCGCCGGATCATTTCAAACACCAAAAGCAACAATAATCCGATGCGTACCGATACCCTGCGCATGCGAAACTGTGCCTTTGACATGCTTGCCTCCATCTATTACACCCGAACCCTCGATTTTACCGATTTCCGTCCCGATGTGAAAAAAAAGGTGACGGTCCTCATCGACGATGCCTATTACGACATCTACATCCGGTACATCGGCAGGGAAGTGGTGGAAACCACCGACGGGAAGCATTACAAGTGCATTAAATTTGCTGCAAAGATGGTCCAGGGGACCATTTTCAAAGGGGAGGAAGATGTGCTGGTTTGGGTCACCGACGACGCAAACAGGATCCCGGTTTACGTTGAGGCCAAAATCATTGTGGGAACGGTGAAGGCCTATCTTAAGGAAGCAAAGGGGCTGCGGAACCCGATGACATCACTGATAAAATGAGAATATTGAATATCGAATAACGAATAACGAAGTGAGAGATCAATGACCGGCAACATCTATCGGGAGGGAAGGATCAGCAGCGCCTGGCAGCGATATATACCCTGGCTGGCGGGTGTGTTGATCCTGGGGTTCCTGATAAAAACAGCCACGGCCAACGGTGATTTCAAAGTGCTGCTGGAGGCGGCGAAACTCATTGCCGCCGGGAAAAACCCTTACCACCTGTGGATCTTCGTGAGCGAAGGCAATTATGATCTCTATTATTATAGTCCACTTTGTGCGCTCCTCCTGGTCCCGTTCACCTACCTGCCCTATTTCATCCCGAATTTCATATGGCTGCTGGCCAACGCGTGGTTCCTTTACAGGACATGGGTTTTGCTCAACAAATATATTGCAATTCATTGTCTGACAAGAGGGCAAAAGGGGTGGTTGTTGCTGGTAACGATCGTGCTGTCTGCAAGGTACATTCTTTACAATTTTGAAATGATGCAGATGACCGTCTTCCTGTTGTGGGGCTCACTTGAAAGCCTGTCGCAGTTTAAAAAAGGCAGGGCGATACCCGGTTCCCTGCTGCTTGCGCTGATCATCAATATCAAGATACTGCCAATCGTACTGCTGCCCTACCTTATATACAGGAAGGAATCGAAGGCAGCACTTTACACCCTGCTGTTTTCCGTTTTTTTCCTTTTACTGCCGGCCCTGTTTACAGGCTGGCAGGGAAACCTTCAGCTACTTTCATCGTGGTGGAATTCAATCAACCCGGTCAACGCAGAACATCTTGCCGAAACCGACCTCGGCCTGCACAGCCTCACCGCACTGGTTCCGACCCTGTTCACCCGGACTCCCGGCTTGCTCCCCTACGCACGCAACATCCTCGACCTTGATCCCGGGACCACGACGCTGATCCTGAACGGGACACGGCTCTTCCTCGTGCTGGTTACCCTCCGGTTCCTTGCGTGGCCTCCGTTCACCAGGGCAAAATCCGGCCCTGCCGCCCTCCGCGAATTAAGTTATATCTTCCTGCTCGTCCCGCTGATCTTTCCACACCAGCAGAAATATGCATTTTTACTTGCCGCCCCGGCGATGTTCTACCTTACACACTATGTCATCACGCATTTTGAAGACAGGGAAAGCAGGCGGGATGCAGTGTTGTTCAATACGGCCTGCATTTTCCTGGCGGCCTCCTTCGTCCTGATGACCCTGACAACCGACGGGCTGATCGGCAGGCACCTGAATGCCATCACCCAGCATTATAAGGCGGTGACCTATGGCGCATTATTGCTGATCATTCCCCTTGCTCTCTGCAAACCCGGATACGACCGTGACCATGGTCAGGAGGAGTCGTGGTGAGCGGTATTTTGAAAAATTGTCAGAAGCCCGGGAAGATTCTACGGTTTTGAATAGATTTGCAATTAAAATGAAACATAAAATCGTTAACGGAAAACCATGAAAGAATTCAAATGTGCCATATGCGACAGGGTGTTTCCCGAAGACCAGCTGATCGTGGGTCACGGCATCCGTCATGAAATTGAGAATATGATCATCAGCGAACACCCTGGCTGGAATGACACCAGCCTGATCTGCCGGGAGGACATGAACAAATTCAGGAACCGCTATATTGCAAAGATCATCGACGAGGAAAAAGGAAGCATTGAAGTTCTTGAAGAGGCCGTCATTACCAGCATCAGGCAGAATGAGATCATCACTGTCAACCCGAGGGTAGCAGCCGAAAAGGTTACCTTCGGGGAGCGGATCGCCGACAAGGTGGCATCCTTCGGCGGCAGCTGGAAGTTCATCATCTCCTTTTTCACGATCCTGGTTATATGGATCCTGATCAACGGCCTGTACCTGATGACCAAGCCTTTCGATCCCTATCCCTTTATCCTGCTGAACCTCGTGTTGTCGTGCCTTGCAGCCATCCAGGCTCCCATCATCATGATGAGCCAGAACCGCCAGGAAACGAAAGACCGGATCCGTTCGGAGAATGATTACGAGGTAAATCTTAAATCGGAGATCGAGATCAGGACGCTGCATGAAAAGGTGGACCACCTGCTGCTCGACCAATGGTCGAAAATGATGAGCATCCAGCAGATCCAGGTGGAGATACTGGAGGATATCAGGAAGAAAGTGGATAATTAACTGCCGAAGTATGAAACTGATAGCCGACAGCGGTTCAACAAAGACGACCTGGGTGGTGCTCGACGGCCTGAGGGTCAAACAGACCATTGCAACGATCGGGCTGAATCCTTATTTCCACAATTCTGAGAGTGTCGAGTCGGTAATCAGGGCCGATCTCTCGCCTTTCCTGGTGGAGGACCACATCAGCGAGGTTCATTTTTACGGCGCCGGCTGCTCCACCGATTTCAACAACCAGATGATCTCGGATGCGATCCACCTCTTTTTCAGGAAGGCGAAAGTATTTGTCTATCATGACATTCTTGGCGCGGCAAGGGCCCTGTTCGGCGATGGTTCGGGGATTGCCTGCATCCTGGGGACAGGCTGCAATTCCTGCTATTTCAACGGTTCGACCACTGTTTCAAAGGTTGACTCGCTCGGCTACCTGTTCGGCGACGAGGGGGCCGGATCTTACCTGGGCAAATTGTTCATGGGGGCCTACCTGAAAAAGGAGCTCCCGGATGACCTGAGAGAGGCCTTTGACAAACAGTACGGGCTCACACTTGAAGACATCCTGAATTCGTTGTACAACCGCCCGTCACCCAACCGGTTCCTGGCATCCTTCAGCATTTTCCTCAGTCCCAACCGCGATCATCCGTTCGTCAGGGAACTGCTGAACCGTTCCTTCCGCGATTTTTTCACGGCACACATCCGGAAATACGAACAGTATCAATCACAGCCTGTCGGGTTTATCGGTTCCATCGCATCCAGCTACCGGGAAGTCCTCGGGGAGGTTGCAGCCGGTGAGGGCGTGCGCATCACCAGGGTCTTGTCCTCCCCTGTGGAGGGATTGATCGAATATCACCTTCAGCAGATGCCGTGTTGATCAGATCAATACAAGCGCGGATTTCCCCGGGACCGGACCAATGCACCTGAGGGTCTTTCCCAAACCAGGTCAGCTGCCGTTTTGCATAGCGGCGGGTATTGGTTTTTATCTTTTCCACGGCAAATTCCAGGGAGGTTAGTCCCTCAAAATGGTCGAAAAGTTCGCGGTATCCTACGGTATTGAGCGAATTGAGGTGTTTCAGCGGATAGAGCGCAAGCGCCTCCCCGTAAAGTCCATTTTCCATCATGGCATCCACGCGTGCGTTGATCCTGGCGTTCAGCACCTCACGCTGCAGTCCGAAACCCAGTTTCAGGATCCTGAAGGGACGTTTTTTCGGCTGGTTTGTCCTGAAGGAGGAATAGGGAACGCCGGTTGTCCTGCAAACTTCAAGTGCCCGGATCAGCCGTGCCGGGTTCGAGGCGTCAACCACGGCTGCGTAAACAGGGTCGGCACGCATCAGTTCTTCCCGCAGCGCCCCGATGCCCGAGGTTGCAAGCAATTCCTTCAGTTCCTTCCGGGTCCCGGCATCGGGGTCAGGTAACAGGTCAATTCCATGACACACCGCGTCGATGTACAAACCCGACCCGCCCACCATGAATACCACCGGGTAAGACACGAAAAGTTTTTCAAGCAGAGCCAGGACGTCGGATTCGTATCGTGAAACGTTGTAGGCATCATGAACCGAAAGGTGCCTGACGAAATGGTGCGGAACCGCCTCCAGTTCCGCATCACCGGGTGCCGCGGTCCCAATTTTCATTTCCCGGAAAAACTGGCGTGAATCGGCTGAGATAATCTCCGAAGAAAAATGGCTGGCAAGTTGTATTCCGATTGAAGTTTTTCCGACTGCCGTAGGTCCGGCAATTACGACCAGCAAAGGGACATCAATAGTCATCGGTGTCGCGGTCATAGCCTGAAATCCGCTTGTCGAGGCTCTCTATATCCTCGTAATCCTCCAGATGATCCAGCTTTTCATCCGGATCGTCGTCATCGTTGTGCAGGTCTGAAAAACCAAAATCGTCCTCAGCAGATCCATCCTGATCCTGCACATCAAATGCAGCGGTCTCTTCTTCTCCGATCAGGTTGCCCAGCTCGTTTTCGATGGCTGCCAGTTCCTGGTCATCTTCGACGATATCGGCGAATTTTGAAAGTTCCTCGATTTTCGGAAGCGGAACTTTGGGGACAACCACCCTGGGTGCCGGTGGGGTCGGTGCTGCCTGCGCGGTCTGCGCAGGCTGTTCGGCTTTTTTGGGCAATTCGGCAACACGCCTGGTGCAACGGGGAAATGAAACAACGCCTTCGAAAGGGAAAATTTTGAATAATTCAATATGAAACGAAAAATGATCGCGTCCTTCAAATTCATAGATCATCTTCTGATGAGGATCTTCGATGAAATCCTTCAGTTTGGATACCTTCATCAGGGGCAATGCCAGCGATTCGGTAACAACCTGGTCGAGATCGTCATCGTAGCGGCGGAATTGGCGTTTCTCAGGTTTCAGGGAGATCTCCCTGTCCTTCTTATATTTTTTATCGGTCATAAAAAAGGAGGCCCGCTCGCAATGAAGCAATTCCGACGAATCGATAATTATATGGTGAAAGTCAAGGAAAGTCTGCCCCGGCTGAATTTCGATTTCCCTGAGAAAGCCGTCATGCTCTTCGCATGTTATTCTGAAACGATATATCAACATGTTTTTTCCCGCGCTAAATCCGAGTCAAAAATATAAAATTCCGTGAAATATCCCGCATCAAAAAAATCGGGGTCGTTATTCTTTTTTCAAACCGAGTTTCAATCCCTCCACCAGCATGAGCCGGTAGGCTGAATCATAGTCGTTGGATATCTGCCCCTCCAGGATGGCTTCGGTGATCAGGTTCTTGATGACACCCACCACCTTCGAAGGGGGGATGCCAAAGGTTTCCATGATCAGTTCGCCCGTTATGGGTGGCTGCCAGTTGCGAAGTTTGTCCTTCTCTTCAATTTCCCTGAGTTTATTCCTGACGAGACCGAAGTTTTCGATATACCGTTTGACTTTAACAGGGTTTTTAGAGGTAATGTCGGCATTGCACAACAACATCAGGTCGTCGATGTCGTCTCCCGCCTCGAAAAGGAGCCTGCGAACCGCCGAATCGGTGACCACATCCTCGGCCAGCACGATCGGCCTCAGATGCAGCAGTACCAGTTTTTCAACATAGCGCATCTTTTCATTCAGGGGCAGTTTCAGCTTACGGAAGATCGGCGATACCATCTTCGCCCCTTTAAATTCATGGGCATGAAAGGTCCAGCCGGTCCCTGAGACAAATTTCCTGGTTGCAGGTTTTGCGATATCGTGCAAAATCGCAGCCCAGCGCAGCCAGAGATTATCGGAAACAGCGGCGACATTGTCCAGAACCGCCAGCGTATGGTAAAAATTATCCTTATGTCCCTTGCCATCAATGATTTCAGAACCTTTTAATTCGCAAAATTCAGGAAAGATCAATTCAAGAAGGCCGGTTTCATCCATGAGCCTGAACCCTCTGGAAGGCACGGCTGCACCTATGATGAGGTTGAATTCGTCGGAAATGCGTTCCATCGAAACGATGGAGAGCCTGCCGGCGTTTCGCCTGATGGCCTCCAGGCAGGCAGGGTCGATGGTAAAGTCAAGCTGGGTTGCAAACCTCACGGCCCGCATCATGCGCAACGGATCGTCGGAGAAGGTTATATCGGGATCAAGGGGTGTACAGATGATTTTCCGTTCAAGGTCGCGGATCCCGTTAAAGGGGTCAATCAGCCGCCCGACGGTCGGCTCCGTAAGGTCGATGGCCATGGCATTGATGGTGAAATCGCGCCGGTTCTGATCATCCACCAGGGTGCCGTCCTCGACGATCGGCTTGCGGGAATTGCGCCGGTATGATTCCCTGCGGGCCCCTACAAACTCCACTTTCCACCCCTGGTAGTTCAGCATGGCCGTGCCGAAGTTCCTGAAATATTTCACCGGCACCTTACCCTCAAGCCTGGCTGCCACCTGCTGGGCGAAATCAATTCCGCTGCCCAGTACTACAATGTCAATATCTTTCTTGTTATCCCGGTGAAGCAGCAGGTCGCGCACAAATCCCCCGATCACGAACGCATTCAGCTGCATCTCCGCGGCTACCTGCGCGATAATTTCAAAGACGGGATTTGTGAGGTGCTGTTTCAAAATCAGATGGCAAAATTATAATATGGTAAAATGGCAAAATGTTTTCCGGCCATGATCGTGCAAAAGTAAGGAATAACCCGTAAAATTTCGGGAAAAATTACATTCCGGGTTTTGGTCATTAGTCCTGTAATTGTATCTTTGCAGTCCAATTGTTAATTAAATAACTATTCTAAAAAAAGACGTTTTTATGGCAAAGAGAACAATCGTTGCAATGCCGGGTGACGGCATTGGCAAAGTCGTCCTTGATGAGGCCATCCGCGTGCTGGATGCTGCCGGATTTGATGCTGAATATGTACATGGTGATATTGGCTGGGAATTCTGGTGCAAAGAGGGTGATCCGTTTCCCGAGCGCACCCAGAAGCTTCTTGAAAAATACAAAATAGGACTTTTCGGCGCCATCACCTCCAAGCCGAAAGACAAAACTGAGGCTGAACTTGCCCCTGAACTAAAAGGCAAAGGGTTTGCTTATTACAGCCCTATCGTAACCATGCGCCAGAAGTATGACCTCGACATCTGCATGAGGCCCTGCCGCACCTTCAAGGGGAACCCCCTCAATTTCATCCGCCGCGGTTTCGGCGGTGTGATCGAAGAACCGGTCATCGACACCATGATCTTCCGTCAGAATACCGAATGCCTTTATGGCGGCGTGGAATGGTCAAATCCTTCCGACCAGGTATACGATGCCCTGATGACCCACAAGAAATTCAGGGATAACTTTGCCTGGTGTCCCCGCCCTGAACTGGCCGTATCGACACGCATCTTTACCAAAAAATATACCGGCCGCATCCTGAAGGCAGCCTTTGATTATGCCAAGGCACGCGGTTTTGACACGGTGACGGTTTGTGAAAAACCCAACGTCATCCGCGAAACCTCAGGGATGATGCTGAAAATGGCCCAGGAAATGGCCAAAAACGAATACCCGGGCATCAAGGTACAGGATACCAACATCGATGCACAGATGATGTGGCTTACTAAGAACCCCGAAACCTATCATGTGATGGTTGCCGGCAACATGTTCGGCGACATCGTTTCCGATGGGTTTGCAGGCCTGATCGGCGGACTGGGATTTGCGTGCAGCGCCAATATCGGCCCTGAAATCGCCGTTTTTGAGCCTACCCACGGTTCAGCTCCCAAATATGCCGAATTCAGCCCTTCCATCGTGAACCCCACGGCCATGATCCTCTCGGCCGTCATGATGCTCGAACACCTGGGTGAAATGGAACTCGCGGCGAAAATTTCCGCCGCAGTCGCAGCCGTGGTTGAAGAAGGCAAAGTGATGACCTATGATATGATGAAACTGCCCGGCAAACCCGATGCTTTCAGCAAAGGCGCAGCCACAACCCAGCAGATGACCGACGCCATCATTGCAAAAATGAAGGCATGAATGAAGCAATGCAGGTAATGCATTAATTTGAAAACTTTAAATCCAGCAAATGACCCAAGAAATCTTAGCCCTCTGGCCCGAACTGATGTGGATCGGCGATACTGATCTCCGTGAAAAGACTGCCCGGACCTGGGAAGTGGCTCTTGAAAAGAGCGTACTTACCGCCGATGACCTGAACAAGATCCCCTTCACCCTGCTCGCCGGCCCCGACCTCCGGGTGTCGTTCATGGCGCATAAGCGCTGCGTGGTGCATGTCGCCCGCGATGCCGGCAATAAAATGAATGAATTTTTCAATGATGATCTTCCTGTCAATATGGATGTCCTTATTGCGGGGGCGATTCTGGCGGATGTAGGCAAATTACTGGAATATGAACTGGATGCAAACGGAAAATCGTTCCAGGGCAAGTACGGCAAGTACCTGCGCCATCCCTTTTCGGGGGTTTCACTGGCCGAACAATGCGGTGTACCGCCCGCAGTATGCCACATCATCGCAACCCACGCAGGCGAGGGGGACATGGTGAAGCGAACCGTCGAAGCCTATGTCGTGCATCATGCCGATTTCATGACTTTTGAACCGTTCAGGGATAGACTTAAGTAACCAATAATGGAATGCAGAAATAGTAAATGCAGGAATACTGGATGCCGAAATCGGTGAATTTACAGATATTTAATTTTATTGCTACCTGATTGTTACCTTCCTTTATAAGTATATTTGAGGTGTAAAAAATCCAGGAGAAAATAAAATTAAGCCCAATAATCACATGATAATAAAGGCATCATTCATATTCCTGCATTCTGATATTTCTGCATTCCTGCATTCCTTTTTTTCTGCATTTTCATTATTAAACCCAACCGTATGACCATCATAGAACAAATCATAGCCAGCCATTCCGGTCTCCAGACCGTAAAGCCGGGCGACATCGTGGATGTTGCCATAGATACCCGCGCCGCAAGGGATTTCGGCGGGGCCAATGTTGTGAAAAACCTGGTTGACAACGGACTTACGATCGCCGATCCGAAAAAGACCATCTTCACCTTCGACTGCAACCCGGGCGGGTCGGACCAGAAATATGCCGCCAACCAGCATTATTGCCGGCTCTACGCCCGCGAAAACGGCATCAGGGTTTACGATGTCAATGCCGGCATCGGTACCCACCTTGCCATCGACAATGGGCTTGTATGGCCAGGGAGTACCTTCGTTTCAACCGATTCCCACGCAAACATCATGGGGGCCATCGCATCCTTCGGACAGGGGATGGGCGACCAGGACATTGCGGCAGCCTGGGCAAAGGGAGCCGTATGGTTCAAAGTTCCTTCATCGGTCAGGATCAACCTGAACGGCAAAAGACCGGCCAGCCTCTCGGCCAAGGACATTGTGCTGAACCTGCTCTCGATTTTCGGGGCGAATAAGCTGTTGGGAAACTCCGTGGAAATTTACGGGGAGGAAACTGAAAAGTTCACCCTGGCTGAACGAATCACCATCGCATCGATGGGTACCGAAATGGGGGCCATCATCATCCTGTTCCCCACCTCCCCTGCCCTGATCAACGAACTGAAACTGATCACCGGTAAGGATTACACCATGGTGACCGCAGGTCAGGATGCGGTTTATGAAAAGACATTTGATATCGACCTGTCAAAATTTGTCACCATGGTGGCAAAACCAGGTCATCCGCACGACGATACTTCCATTGAAACGGTGCGGAACCAGAAGATCGATTCGGGTTTTATCGGCAGTTGCACCAATGGCCGCATCGAAGACCTACGGATAGCCGCTTCGGTTCTCAGGGGACGTAAGGTAGCCCCGGGCGTGGTCCTGAAGATCGTTCCCGCCACCGACGCCATCTGGACACGGGCCATGGACGAGGGACTCATCCAGGTCTTCAAAGAGGCGGGCGTAATGGTTTCCAATGCAGGCTGCGCGGGATGTGCCGCCGGACAGGTCGGCCAGAACGGGCCGGGCGAAGTGACGATCAGCACCGGAAACAGGAACTTTGACGGGAAACAGGGCAAAGGATTTGTTTATCTTGCCTCTCCCGCCGTGGTGGCTGCATCCGCGGTAGCCGGGTTCATCACAACCCCCGACCAGATCCCTGAACAGCCGGCACTTTTTCATGCAACCGGCATCCCCGGCGCGTCACGCATTGCGCGCCAGGAAAAGGAAAAGATCGCCAAACCAGTGGTAGTTGAGGGTTCGGTATGGATCATCCCCAAAGATGACATCGACACCGACATGATCTTCCACAACCGCTACCTCACCATCACGGATATCCGTGAAATGGGCCAGTATACCTTCGACAACCTGAAAGGATTCGAGGATTTTGCCAAAAATGCCAAACCAGGGGACATCGTGATCACCCACAAAAATTTCGGGGCGGGCAGTTCGCGGCAACAGGCGGTCGATTGCTTCCAGTCGCTTGGCATCAGCTGTATCCTGGCCGAATCCTATGGTGCGATATACGAGCGCAACGCCATCAATGCTGCCATGCCCATCCTCACCTACGATCCTGAGGTACTCGGACAGGCGGCGCTCGAAAACGGCGACAGGGTCAAGGTTGATTTCATTGCCGGGCTCCTTACGAACCTGCGCACATGGAAATCGGTGCAGCTGAATAAGTTTTACGACGCACAGCTGGCGATTTACAGGAACGGAGGACTGCTATAACCGTTTCAGCTTCCACCTCCTGTGCGACCACAGGTAATACTCGGGATGTTCATTAACGACTTCTTCAAGCATTTTCATAAACCGGCCGGTTATCTCGCCGGTTTTTGTTTTGGATGGTTCTGACTCCAGCATCCTGAAATCAACGGTGTAATAACCACGCTTCACCTTTTTCACTGATGCAAAAATAACCGGGTAACCGGTCAGGCGGGCATACTTTTCCGGTCCGTGGAGGGTTGCGGTATCCTGGTTCATGAATTCTACCCAGAGGGCAAGCCTGGCACTGGAAGGGCTCTGGTCGGCCACCATGTAAAAAGCCGCGGGCTCTCCCCAATCGGTTTTGAAGGTTTCGGCGGTTTTGGTGATCGAAGCCAGCCGCGACCTGCCCCGGACCCTGGTATGCTGGATGTACCGGTCGATGAACTTATTCGAAAGGGGCTTGTAGAACCCTACCGGCTTGTACAGTATCTGGCTGCCCGCAGCGATTCCCGCCCATTCCCAGTTGGCGTAATGACCGGCAACCATGATGGCCTGCTGACCCTGCCGGCAGAGGTCGTCGAGGAAGCCGGTATTCTGAAACCGGTACCGCCTGACAACCGCAGACTCCTTCATGGTAAAGGCCTTCAGACTTTCAATCAACATGTCGGTGAGATGATGATAAAACCCTTTGGCGATCCCGGTGATCTCCTCTTCTGATTTAGAAGGAAATGATTTCCGCAGGTTTTCGAAAACCACCTTTTTCCGGTAGCCGAAAACATAATAGACAAGGTAATACATCAGGTCGGCGAACCCGAACAGCAGGCGAAACGGAATAAAACGGAACAGCGAGATGAATGCCCGGAAGACCAGGTAGATCAGGTAATCCATAGTGTTGACAGGGTTATCGGGAATTTTATTTGACTGCAAAGATAGCTACCTATTTGCCAGAATACTTTAAATTTACTGCAAAATTATCCATATGCTTATCTTTAAACGGCACAATACCGATCCCTATTTCAACCTGGCGACCGAAGAGTATGTCCTTAAAAATTTTGAAGAAGATTCCTTCATGCTTTGGCGGAATACGCCTTCGATCATTGTTGGAAAACACCAGAACACACTGGCGGAGATCAATGTCGATTATGTCAAGCAGAACAACATCCCTGTCGTCCGCAGGCTCAGCGGTGGCGGTGCCGTGTTCCATGATCTCGGGAACCTGAACTTTACCTTTATCCAGAAAGGGAAAGAGGAGAGCCTGATCGATTTCAGGAAATATACCGAACCAATCCTGGAGGTACTGGTTAAGATGGGAGTCTCAGCCCGTTTTGAAGGCAGAAACGACCTTACCATCGATGGCATGAAATTTTCGGGGAATGCCGAACACATATGGAAGAACCGGGTCCTTCATCACGGGACGTTACTCTTTTCGGCCTACATGCCCGACCTGGCCAGGGCCCTCAATGCAGACCCGCTGAAATTCACCGATAAAGCCGTAAAATCGGTAAGGAGCAGGGTGACAAATATCAGTGAACACCTGAAGGAGCCCATGGATGTCATGCAGTTTGCCACGCTGATACAAGATCACATCATTGAAAAATATCCCGATGCAAGACTGCTGGAATTAACCGGGGAGGATCATGAAAATATCCATGAACTCGTCAGGAACCGCTACAATACCTGGGGATGGAATTTTGGCTATTCTCCCAATTACAATTTCAGGAAAATCGTCCGTACGGAAAAGGGCGGAACCATTGAATTCGACATTGATGTGCACAATGGGACGATGCGCCACATTAAAATTTTCGGCGACTATTTCGGGAAATACGATACCGATGATATTGAAACCGCCCTTACCGGGATAGCCCACCAGGCGGATGCGATCAAAGAGGCCCTTGAGAAATTCAAACTTGACGATTATTTTTCCAACATGACCCCTGATGAACTGCTGTCGGGGATGTTTTGATCCTCTTCATTTTCCCGGTACCCATTTTTAAGTCCTGACCTGAGCCAGAAGAAACCGATAATTCCGGCTACCAGCGATGCCAGGAGGACGGCCAGCTTTGAATTATTGACAAGCCCGGGATTATCGTATGCAAGCATGGTGATAAAAATGGACATGGTGAAGCCGATGCCTGCCAGGAAACCAACCCCAAGAATATTCTTCCACTTCAGTTCACCTGGAAGCGCGCAGAATCCCATAGCAACCCCCGCAAATGAAAAGAGGAAAATTCCCAGGGGCTTTCCGATGAGCAGCCCGGCAAAGATGCCAAGGCTGCCCGGGTGAAACAGGCTGTTGTACCAGTTTGCACCAAGAACGATCCCTGTATTGGCCAGGGCAAACAACGGCAGGATGATGAATGCGACCGGTTTGTGAAGCACATGGAGCAGCCGGGAAGAGGGAGAACTTTTAACACCGCCGTCGAACGGGATTGTAAAGGCCAGCAGCACACCCGTAATGGTTGAATGAACGCCCGAATGGAGCATAAAATACCACATCACAACCCCTCCCGCCAGGTAGGGGACCAGGTTCTTAACCTTTAAACGGTTCAGCACAACCAATCCCCCGAAAATGGCAAAAGCCGCGAATAAACTCACAAAATCAAGAGAGTGGGTATAAAACAAAGCGATGATCAGGATGGCGCCAAGGTCGTCGATGACGGCCAGGGCGGTCAGGAAAACCTTCAGCGACGGCGGAATACGGCTCCCCAGGATGGAAAGGATCCCCACGGCGAAGGCAATATCGGTGGCCATCGGGATCCCCGCCCCGGCCTGTGTTGCCAGACCATAATTGAAAAGGAGGTAGATGGCTGCCGGGATGACCATCCCGCCCAGTGCACCGATGACCGGGAGTACGGCTTTTTTTATGTCGGACAGTTCGCCGATGTATACCTCGCGTTCAAGTTCGAGCCCGATGAGGAGGAAGAAAATCGCCATCAGGGCATCGTTGATCCAGTATTCAACGCTGTGCCCGGCCACCCCGGTATGCCACAGGTGCAGGTAATTGGCCTGCAGCGGTGAATTTGCAAGGATCAGTGAAACGGCCGTGCAAAAGATCAGGGTGAATCCCCCCGATTTTTCATTCGAAAAAAAATCCTCAAAGGGCTGTGTCAGTTTCATTTTCCCGCCTTATACCGTATTACCTCTGCCTTTTCGAGGGTTATAAGCCCCCCCGACCTGGTCTCATCAAACAGTTTTTCAACCGTTTCGACAAATTTCCTGATCTTTTCTTCGGTATCCACGATTTCAATGATCAACGGCAGGTCGGTGGATATTTCAAAAAGCTTCGTGGTATGAATTTTTGAATTGGGTCCGAACCCCATGATCCCCCTGGTGACGGTCGCTCCCGAAAGTCCCTGCTTTTTCGCTTCAAAAACAATGACCTCGTACAATGGCCTGGAACCAACCTTGTCGCCTTCGCCGATGAAGACCCGCAGCAGTTTAATATCTGGTTGTCTTTCCATCTTCAGAACCTTTTAAAAACAAATTTATGAGAAACGAATACTCATAATATTCTGATAATCATGATACCGATAAAGGTCGCAGCCAGGCCCAGTGCGATGCTTGACAGGACATAGACTGAAGCATAAACGAACTGGCCGTCGCGCATCATCCCCACGGTTTCATTTGAAAAAGCGGAGAAGGTGGTAAATCCGCCCAGGACTCCCGTGGCAAGAAACAGCCTCCATTCCTGGCTCATGTTGCCACGGTCGGACAACCCGAAAACGAGGCCGATCAGAAAACAACCCAGGATGTTCACGCTCATCGTGCCAAAGGGAAATGTGGAAAAGATCTTTTGCTGGATGAACAATGACATCAGGTACCGGCAGATGCCGCCGATAAAACTCCCCGCTCCAATGGCCAGTATCAGTTTCATTTGTCAACTTTGATTGATAACCCGCTGCAATATCCTGAATGAGAATCTGTCACGGGTCAATGCAACGGTTTTGGGGTATTTGAGCCGGCATCAAGCACATATTTCCACGTGCCATCGTGCTGTTTTTTCCAGATGCTGAGGTAATTGCCATACATCGTCGTGTCCTTAGCCTTCAGGTAGAGTTCCCATTCACCGAAGGTATATCCCAGGTCATTTGCAGCTCCAACCTCCGCAATCACAGGTTTCCACCTCAGAACCATCCCGGTGTCGGGCCTGGCCCCATAAGCTTTCACCATATTCGCCTTACCCGTGATCGGGAAATTCCCATCCCTTATCTTGACCACACTGTCGGCGGCATAAAAGATAAAAGCCGCATTCAAGCCCTTTTCCACGCTCATCCTGCTGAAAGCCTGGTCTGTTGCGATCAGTACCGAAGGATCACCCTTAGGTTCGCGGCAACACCCGGCAAGAACCAGGAGTGCCAGCACAATCCCTTTCATGTTCATGGCCCGCGTCATTTGTCAATTGTCATTCGTCACTCGTCACTCGTCATTTAAAAGGTTACCACCCTCGCATCACTCACCAGGTATTCGGTAAACGGTCCGCCCATATAGCGAACCGTGATCCCCATTTCTGCGAGCTTTGCCGAGACATTGTAGGCATCGGTGCAGGCCTTGCAGGCCTCCACCGAAATATCGCTGTCCATGGTATCCTTTAGCTGCTGCTGGATGACAGCATCTCCTGCCGCGAGTTTAGCCGAAGGGCCCCAGATAATCAGGTTGATCTCATCCCACCAGCCGTTTGCCTTGGCATTGATCAGGTATGGGAAAATCACCTTCATGGCAACTTCCTTTTCACCCGTGGTCCACAAAACATGCAGTCTGGACATAGATCTGGTTACTTTAATCCGCGACGTTTCAGCAATGGCTCAACGGAAGGTTCCTGTCCCCTGAATTTCCTGTATTGCACCATCCCTTCATCATCACCCGATTCGGCAAGGCAGTATTTCCTGAACTTGGCAGCAAGCTGTTTATTGAAAATATCGCCTGATGATTTGAAAGCGTCGAAGGCATCGGCATCGAGCACGGCAGCCCAAATATAAACATAATACCCTGCTGCATATTCCCCGCTGAAAATGTGAGCGAAATAGGTGCTGCGGTAACGGGGCAGGATCTCGGGGATCAGGCCGATGCCGCCCATTGCCCGGGTTTCAAATCCCTGCACATCAACCTCCTTCGGGTCGGTCAGCCCGTGATAATCCATATCAAGGATGGCAGCAGCAAGGTACTCGACCGTCTCGAATCCCTGGTTGAAAAGGGCGCTGTTCCTGATCTTTTCAATGAGTTTATCGGGAATCGCCTCGCCGGTCTTATAATTTTTGGCATAGATCTTCAGCATTTCCGGTTCGCCTGCCCAGTTTTCGTCGAACTGTGAAGGCATCTCCACGTAATCCTGCGGTACACTGCCCGCAGTGCGGGTATATTTGCCCTCGGTGAAGAGGCCGTGCATGGCATGACCAAATTCGTGGAACAGGGTTTTTGTTTCATCCCAGCTCAGCAGTGCAGGCACGTCGCCGGTAGGTTTCGATGCATTGCAGGTGACGGAGATTACCGGGGAGATCTTTTTGCCGTTCTCCCATCCCGCCGGCCTGAAATCGGTACACCAGGCCCCTCCGCGTTTCCCTGCACGGGGGTAATAATCCAGGTAAAGCACGCCGAGGTGGTCACCATTGGCCTCCTTCACCTCGAAGGTCTCAACATCCTTCTGAAAGACAGGAAGATCAGTTCTTTTCGTAAAGGTGATCCCGTATAATTTATTGGCAACGGTAAAAAGTCCGGTCCTCACATTGGCAAGGCTGAAATAGGGCTTCAGTTCGTTTTCGTCGAGGTCATACTTTTCCTTGTGAATAATCTCGGCGTAATACCACCAGTCCCAGGGCTGCAATTTGAATTTTCCGCCATCGCGGTCGATGATCTTCTGCATTTCGGCAGCCTCATTTTTCGCAACCGGCAGCGCCGCCGCCCAGAGTTTGGCAAGAAACGCGTTCACATTGGCAGGTGTTTTCGCCATATTGTCGTCCACAACGTAGGCGGCATAGCTTTCAAATCCAAGCAGACGGGCTTTTTCGACGCGCAGCTTCACGATTTTTGATACCGTCGTGTTGTTGTCATTCTTGTTGCCATTGTTCCCGCGCATGAAATATCCCCTGTAAATCATTTCACGCAGTTGCCTGTTTTTAGCATATTGGAGGAAGGGAATCATGCTGGGCTTCGACAGGGTGAACACCCATTTGCCCTGGAGTCCCTTTTCTTTGGCCGTTTCGGCAGCCCCGTCGATAACTCCCTGCGGCAGCCCGTCAAGATCCTTCTTGTCTTCAATGACCAGTTTGAAATTCTCGTTGGTTTCGGCAAGGAGATTCTCGCCAAAGGTGAGGTTCAGCAACGAAAGGTCGGCATTCAGCTTGCGAAGCTGCTCCTTCTTGTCAGTCGAAAGGTTGGCCCCCTGCCGTTCGAAATCGCGGAAATACTTCCCGACCACCCTGACCTGCTGGCTGTCCAGTTTCAGATCATACCGCTTTTCATAAACCGCTTTGATCCTTGCAAAAAGTTTTTCATTCAGCGAGATATCATCATTGTGTTTCGAGATCACCGGGCTGAGCTTGCGGGCAATCGCCTGCATCTCCTTATTGGTTTCGGCTTCATTCAGGTTGAAGAATACTTTGCTGACCCTGGTCAGCAGTTTGCCTGATTTATCGAAAGCGAGTATGGTGTTGTTAAAGTCGGGAGGGGCCGGGTTGCCAACAATGGAATCAATTTCCGCATTGTGTTGCCTGATCCCTTCAAGGAAGGCAGGCATGTAATGGGTAGTGTCGATTTTGTCGAACGGGGGCACCTGGAATGGCGTTTCATATTCTGCAAAAAAGGGATTCACTGCTTTTTTATCAGGCTTGCAGCCGGAAAAGCACAACATGGTCATTCCAAGGATCGTTAGTAAAAAGGTTCTCATAACAGAATTGTTAAGTAAGTAATTTGATGGGTATCCCGGCAAATACAGAGAAGCGCGGCGCATGCCGCGCAAAACCGTGATGCAAATTGCGATCAGCTGTTTGCTTCGCAAAGTTATCGGAAAGATTAATAAACCCGACGATGCATTGTAACCTTTTTATTTTTTCGGCATCTATATGCATCGTAGATCATGCCAATATCGTATTTCAACCCCGGCTTTGACGGTAATGTCGATTATTTTTCCAACAACGGTCAAAAAACATCATCTTTGAAATGAAAATCCGGAAAACCTTCCCAATACAGCAAAACATTCACCGATATTTGAATTTTTACCGATGATCAGGATCAAGCAGATTCACAAATCTTATGTAACCGGGCAGAACAGCCTGCATGTTCTCAAGGGGATTGACCTTGATATTGCGGCCGGGGAAATGGTTTCCATCATGGGAGCTTCCGGGTCGGGCAAATCCACGCTCCTGAACATCCTAGGCATCCTGGATGACTATGATTCGGGCGAATACCACCTGAACGGCCTGCTTGTCAACCGCCTGAGCGAACGGAAAGCCGCCCAGCTCAGGAACAGGATGGTCGGCTTCGTCTTCCAGTCGTTCAACCTGGTCTCCTTCAAAAACGCCATGGAAAATGTCGCACTGCCACTTTACTACCAGAACGTGCCGCGGAAAAAGCGCAACCTGATCGCCATGGAATACCTCGAACGCATGGGACTGGCCGAATGGGCCCATCACCTGCCGAACGAATTGTCGGGCGGCCAGAAACAGCGTGTGGCCATTGCAAGGGCGCTGATCGGCAACCCCAAGGTCATCCTTGCCGATGAACCTACGGGGGCCCTCGACTCCAAAACTTCGCTGGAGGTGATGGACCTGCTCCAGGAGATCAATGCAACCGGCATCACCCTCATTATTGTCACCCATGAACACGATATTGCGCTCCGCACAAAGAAGACGATCAGGATTACGGATGGGAATATTACGGAGATCATAATGAATAATTAGGTGGCAAGGTAGCGAGGTAGCGAAATGGCGAAATAGAGAAATTAATGACCCCATGTTCGAAATAGACAAGTGGCAGGAGATTTACAGCACGGTGCAAAAGAACAAACTCCGCACCTTCCTGACCGGGTTCAGCGTAGCCTGGGGGATCTTCATGCTTATTGTCCTGCTGGGGTCGGGTGCCGGGCTGGAAAACGGTGTCAAGGAACAATTCAAGGGCGGCGCTACCAACGGCGTATGGATCAGCAGCGGGAAAACCAGCATCCAGTATAAAGGGCTGAAGATCGGCCGGCCCATCAGGTTTACCAACGAGGATTATAAAGCGATCAAAACGACCGTCAGCGGACCCGACCATATTTCTGCACGGCTTTTCCTGGGAAACAACCTTGTTTCCTATAAAAACGAGTACGGATCATTCTTTCTGTCACCCTGTCATCCCGACTACGGCTTTATCAAGGAGCTGGAAATGCTCCAGGGAAGATTCCTGAACAACATCGATATCAGCGAATTCCGAAAAGTTGCGGTGATCGGCGAAAAGGTCAAATCATCCCTCTTCAAGGGGCATGATACCGTTGCGATGGGAAAATATGTCAAGATCAACGGCGTGCTGTTCAAGGTGGTGGGTGTTTTCAGGGATTTCAGCAGGAATGATGATGAACAGAAAAGGATCTATATCCCGATATCGACTGCCCAGCGTGTTTTCCAGGGCGAAAATGTGATCAACCAGATCTCTTTCACCACCGGCGACGCAACGGCGGCGGATGCCGACCTGATGATCAAAAAGTCAAGGGCGCTGCTGTCGCAGATGCACACCTTCGATTTCGACGACAACCGCGCCGTGAACATATGGAACAAAAACGAAGAGGTGCGTAAGTTCAGGTCACTCTTCGCGGGGATCAGGCTGTTTATCTGGATCATCGGGATCGGGACCATCGTGGCCGGCATCGTCGGCGTAAGCAACATTATGATGATCGTGGTAAAGGAGCGGACCAAGGAGATCGGCATCAGAAAATCCCTGGGGGCGACGCCCTGGTCAATCGTTTCACTGATCATGCAGGAGGCGATCATCATCACCTCCATTGCCGGGTATATCGGGCTGGTGCTGGGTGTGGGAATTCTTGAACTGGTTGCCAAAAAGATGCCGCCAACACAGTTTTTCAAAAACCCGGGGGCTGATTTCTCTATTGCCGTGATGGCCACCATCCTGCTGGTAGCAGCAGGTGCTGTGGCAGGTTTTTTCCCGGCCATGCGGGCGGCGGGTGTAAAGCCCGTTGAGGCGCTAAGGGACGAATAAATGAAATAGTGAATAAAGGAATGCGGGAATACAGGAATATGGGGGATTAACGGGACTATTGCCAATTGCCTAGTGCCTAGTGCCTTGTATCCTGACATATCTTCATTAATATAGACTGACCAATTTTCAAATATATGTTTGACCTCGACCGGTGGCAGGAAATATATCATGTACTGAGCAAGAACAAGGTACGCACTTTCCTGACTGCCTTTGGCGTTTTCTGGGGCATTTTCATGCTGGTGATCATGCTCGGTTCGGGCAAGGGGCTGCAGCATGGCGTCACCCAGAATTTCGGGGACATGGCCACCAACAGTGTTTTTATCTGGACACAGCAGACGAGTTTACCTTACAAGGGATTTCCCAGGGGCAGGGGGTACAATTTCGAGAATGAGGATGCCGTTGCGCTTGCCCATTCCATCCCCGAAATCAAGTATCTTGCCCCGCGCATCCAGGCCGGGGGTTTCATGCAGACCAACAACGTGATCCGCGGGCTGAAGTCGGGGATATTCAACATTATGGGTGATTACCCCGCCTTCAATAAAATCGACCCGTTGAATTTTATCAGCGGGAGGTTCATCGACGACCTCGACATCCGTGAAAAACGCAAGGTCGCCGTGGTCGGTACGCGGGTGGTCGAGCTGCTTTTCAACAAGGAAGAAAAACCCATCAACCAGTATATCCAGATCCAGGGGGTCTATTTCAAGATCATCGGCGTTTTCAGGTCAAAAAGGACCGGCGAACAGGCGGACCAGGAAAACCAGAACATTTACATGCCCTTTACGACCCTGCAGCGCACCTACAACTATGGAAATGCAATCGGTTTTTTTTCAATCACATCGCAGGATGACATCCCGGTCTCGGTGGTCGAAGAGAAGGCCATCAGGCTGCTGAAACAGCGTCATTCCATCGCCCCGGCGGATGAATCGGCCGTTGGACATTTCAACCTGCAGAAGGAGTTTGACCAGATGCAGGGACTTTTCTTCGGTATCAGGCTCCTGGTTTGGATTGTCGGGACGGGAACGCTGCTCGCCGGGGTGATTGGCGTGAGCAACATCATGCTGGTGGTGGTCAAGGAGCGGACGAAGGAGATCGGCATCCAGCGGGCCCTGGGCGCTGTTCCGAGGGTTATCATCACCCAGATCATGACCGAATCGATCGTTTTGACCACCTTTGCCGGCTATTTCGGCCTGGTGGTAGGAGTCGGCCTCCTCGAACTGATCAATTACCTTCTGGGATCCACCGGCGCCAATACCGAGATGTTCGTTCACCCCGGGATCGATTTTTCAGTGGCCGTAACGGCCCTGACCATCCTGGTGGTGGCAGGTGCCGTGGCAGGGTTGATTCCCGCTTACCGGGCCATTTCTATCAAACCAATCGATGCACTCAGGTACGAATAAAAAAATAACCCTAAATTTGGGATACTAATCACGCTATCAAGGACAAACAAGATATCTACATGAAAAAAATCATCAGGATCACTTTACTTATCCTCATTCTCGCAGTATTCGTCATCACGATCGTTTACCTTTACAAAAAGTCGCAGGTGAAGCCGGTTGTCTACCAGACTGAAAAACCGTTCATCACCAATATTGTGAAGAAGACCGTGGCCACCGGGTCGGTCATCCCGAGGAAGGAGATCGAGATAAAGCCCCAGGTTTCAGGGATCGTCGAGGAGATCTTTGTCCTGGCTGGAAAAAAGGTAAAGCAGGGCGACATCATCGCAAGGGTGAGGATCATCCCCGACCTGATCAACCTGAACAATGCCGAAGCCCGTCTCGACCGCGCGAAGATCGCATTTGACGACGCCAAACTCAACGCCGACCGGCAGGAGAAGCTGTTCAGCCAGGGGGTCATTTCCGCAGTTGAAAACCAGCAGACGCAGGTTTCCTTTAAGAATGCCCGCCAGGAGGTCGATGCTGCCGAAGCGAACCTGGAACTGATCCGGGAAGGAGTCAATAAGAAATCAGGTAAGACCACCAACACCCTCATCCGGTCGACCATCGACGGGATGATCCTCGATATCCCCGTGAAGGTTGGAAATTCGGTGATCGAGACCAACACCTTCAATGCAGGTACGACCATTGCCACCATTGCCGATGTAGGCGACATGATCTTCCAGGGCAAGGTTGACGAAACGGAGGTGGGCAAGATCAAACCGGGCATGGACCTTATGCTGACCATCGGTGCGATTGAAAACGACACCTTTCATGCCGAGCTCAAATACATCTCGCCCAAGGGCGTGCTTGAGAACGGCGCCGTACAGTTTGAGATCAAGGCCGACGTCAGGTTGAAAGACAACCAGTTTATCCGCGCCGGTTACAGCGCAAATGCCGACATTGTCCTCGATCACCGCAACCAGGTGATGGCCGTAAAGGAGGCCATGCTCCTCTTCAAGGGGGATTCTACCTATGTAGAGGTGGAAACCGCGCCCCAGAAATTTGAAAAGAGGCTTATTAAAACCGGGCTTTCCGACGGGATCAACATCCAGGTGGTATCGGGGATCACGGATAAGGACAATGTAAAGGTCCAGCAAATGAACACCGGGGCCCAGGCCAAGTAGCCGCCCCCGTTTTACCGGAAAAAACTCCTGTTTTACCGTTTGTTTCTTCAGGATGGGATCCGTTGACCCGGGTTTATCCTCCGTTGCCCTCCCTTTGAATACTAATGCGCGGGGGTGACAGATATTATTTGTCCAGTCACCCATACAAGTATATATTTGTTGGCAAATATTGTTGTTAAACAATTGTTAAAGATGAAGATATATTGTAACGTCCTGAGAGATCAATCGTCCAATAACCGGATTTAATAAAGTAATACAACCTAACATAAACCAGCCATCATGAAAACACAAAAATTTATCCCGACCCTGATGCTCGCTACCGTATTTATACTTGCGGGATTTTCCTCTTTTGCCATCAAACCAGCCGTGGCACCAGCAGAAAATATTCACAAAGTGATCAGTGAAAACCTGAAATATCCTGAAAAGGCGCTGAGAAATTCCGCCACAGGTTCGGTAGATGTTATTTTCACCATTGGTGAGGAAGGACAAATTGAGATCAAAAATATCCTGACCGATAACAAGGATATTGCCGACGGTGTCAGGGAACAGCTGAAAAATCTCAGTTGCAAAGATATAAAGTCCCCCTTTAACCAGCATTATAAGGTGACCATCACCTTTAAACTGATCGGGTAAGGATTCCCGAGTGACCAGTGACGAGTGACCAGTGACCAGTGACGAATGTCGAGTGACGAGTGACGAGTGACGAGTGACGAGTTAGCAGGCAGCAGGCAGCAGGAGGGGTAATAGGTTCTTATTGCCTATTGCCTGCTGCCTGTTGCCTTTAGGGAGATCACACCCTGCCTTTAAAAACGAAGTTTTTTTCAGGGAGCCAGCCGTTCAACCACCCATTTTTTATTCTTCCGACTGTACCTCAGACGGTCGTGCAGGCGCCCGGTTCTGCCCTGCCAGAATTCCACCGAGGTCGGCCTGAGGCGATAACCTCCCCAGGATTCGGGACAAACAGGTGATGAATCGCCAAGGTCGAGCATAAAACCATCGCGCATCGCTTCCAGGAATGCACGGTCGGGGATTACCGACGACTGCGGGGAGACGCAGGCACTGATGCGGCTCTCAAGCGGCCGGCTGTTAAAATAATCAACTGATTCCCTTCTTGAAATTTTTGTGACCTTCCCTTCAACCCGGACCTGCCTGGCGGGGAGGTGCCAGTGAAAAGTAAGGGCCGCCTTTGGATTTGCGGCCAGTTGCAATCCTTTCCTGCTCAGGTAATTCGAAAAGAAAACAAATCCTTCATGATCGGTCCCCTTTAGCAGGACGATCCTCGCCGAAACACTCCCGTCCTTGCCGGCTGTGGAAAGCACCATCGCGTTCGGTTCCACGATTTCAGCCCCGATGGCCTCCTTCATCCAAATGTTAAACTGTGTCATGGGGCCATCTGATACATTTTTTTCATCAAGCGTCGAAAAATTGTATTCCCTGCGCAAACCGGAGAGTTCGTTTGTCATTTTTACACCATAAAATTTATGTATACCTGATAGGTTAAACTCAATAAATATTACCTTTACAAAATAATTTTAATCCCTCGGATATGTCAAGCAAAGTTACGAAAGCCGAACTCTCGGAGTTCAAAAAAAACAAAGATGCAGTGAAGGAATTTTCAAACGGGGAAATTACGGTGTTCTGGAAGGCTGAGTTGTGCATCCACTCTGCAAATTGCCTGATCGGGCTGCCCGAAGTATTCAATTCCAAGAAAAAACCATGGGTTAATGTGCATGCCTCCAACAGCAAAGAGATCATGAAGATCGTCGACACATGCCCATCGCGTGCTCTTACATACCTGAAAAGCAATAAGTTCGTTACATCAAAACCACGTGCCACCGCTAAAATGAAATCAAAGTTTGCGCGTGTACATATCCTGAAAAACGGCCCTGCACTGATCACCGGCAACTTCATCGTCCGTGACGCAAAAAAGAAGAAGATCAAGATCGAAGGAGAGGTCGCAGCAATCTGCCGTTGCGGGGGCAGCAAGAAAAAACCGTTCTGCGACGGCAGTCACCTGAGGATCGGGTTTACCGACTAAACAATTGACGATTGACGATTGACGAATTCAGATATAGTTTGCAGATCGTGATTATCCAAATCAAATAAAGATCAGATTGCCATTGTTCCTTTAACAGGAACAGGTACCCTTCCTTTTCATTGCGTCATTAAAAATTAACATTATGGTTATTGGAATTTTAAAAGAAGAGGGTCCTGAAAAGCGGGTTGCCCTGCTTCCAGAATCCGTTGCAACCCTTGCCAAAATGATGGTTACCGTCATCGTGGAAAAAGATGCGGGCATGGCTGCCTATGCATCCGATAAAGATTATGAAGCCGCAGGGGCGAAGATCATGTCAAAGACAGAGATTATCAGCCAGGCTGAATTGCTCATCAAGGTGAATCCTCCGACGGAGGCGGAACTTAAAGAGATGCGGGCGAATACCGTTTTGCTGGCGGTTCTGAATCCCTTTTTCAACACGGAACAGATCAGTAGGCTGGCAGCCGCGAATATCACTGCCTTCAGCCTTGACGTCATTCCACGTACCAGCCGTGCACAGTCGATGGACATCCTTTCGTCGATGGCTACGGTTGCAGGGTATAAAGCAGTGCTTACCGCTGCCAATTCACTGCCGAAATTCTTCCCGATGTTTATGACGGCAGCGGGCACCATCACACCTGCCAAGGTATTGATCCTGGGGGCGGGCGTTGCCGGGTTACAGGCCATCGCCACTTCGAGAAAACTAGGCGCCGTGGTCGAGGTGTTCGACGTCAGGGCGGCCGTCAAGGAGGAGGTGACCGGCCTCGGCGGGAAATTCATCGAAGTGGAAGGTGCCATTGATGACAAGGCTGCCGGCGGGTATGCCGTTGAACAGACCGATGAATTCAAGAAGAAACAGGCCGCCATGGTTCACGACCACGCCGTTAAATCGGATGTGGTGATCTGTACCGCACAGATCCCCGGGAAAAAGGCGCCGCTCCTGCTGAGAAAAGAGACGGTGAATGCCATGAAACCCGGAGCCGTGATCATCGACCTGGCTGCCTCGACAGGCGGCAACTGCGAAGTGACCCGCGACGGGGAGACCATTATTCTCGGAGGAGTGAAGATCATCGGGAACTCTAATTTCCCGGTCGATATGCCTTCCGATGCAAGCAAAATGTTCGGCAAGAATGTCATCAACTTCCTGAAACTGATGATCAGCGCCAAGGGAGAATTCAACCTCAACTGGGATGATGATCTCGTCAGGGGGACCTGCGTGACCCGAAACGGGGAGATCGCAAATGAACGGGTAAAAGCAATGATAACAACATAAACATACTGATTATGAATGAAATGTTAAAATTTTTCTTCGAATACCGGGAAGCGATCTTCATCATCATTTTATCCATTTTCCTTGGGATAGAGGTGATTTCGCATGTTCCTTCGGTATTGCACACCCCCCTGATGTCGGGGGCAAACGCCATTCACGGTGTGGTGATCATCGGGGCGATCATCGTGATGGGACATGCAACCAACCTGCTCTCCATGATCCTCGGATTTGTCGCGGTGGTGCTCGGAACCCTGAATGTTGTGGGCGGTTTCGTGGTCACCGACCGGATGCTGGAAATGTTCAAGAAAAAGAAAAAACAATAACGGGGCATTATGGAAACGATACAAACTATTACAAAAACCTTCGATTTTACAGGTTATCTATCGATCCTGGAATTGTCGTACATCCTGGCTTCGGTACTCTTCATCCTGGGACTGAAAAAACTAAGTCATCCCGACACGGCGCGCAGCGGGAATCTTTGGGCCGCCGGCGGCATGGTTCTCGCCATCCTCTGCACCATCCTGCTCCACAAATCGAAACTGGAGGACGGCACTTACCAGGAGATTCATAATATTCCATGGATTCTCGGGGCACTTGTCATCGGCACGGCTGTTGGCTGGGTGGCTGCCAGGAAGGTGAAAATGACGGCAATGCCGCAGATGGTCTCGTTGTTCAACGGGATGGGCGGCGCCTGCGCAGCGCTGATCTCCATGATGGAATTTCCAAGGATGCAGACGACACTTGCCGCGCACCAGGCAACCTCGATGTTCAGCGGCGAAGCGCTCGCCATCCTGCTGGGACTCATGATCGGGGGCGTTTCATTCGCCGGAAGCATGATCGCCTTCGCCAAACTGGATGAACGGCTGGGCGACATTAAAAGCCCGATCCTGCGTTACATCAATCTTTCGTTCCTCTTCATCCTTTTTGGTTTTGTCATTTTCGTGATGTTTAAAACCCCGGTGGCTGGCGAAAACTGGATGATATACACCCTTGCCGGGCTGGCCCTGGTCTACGGTGTTACCTTCGTGATGCCCATCGGCGGTGCCGACATGCCTGTGGTGATCTCGCTTCTCAACTCTTTTACAGGGGTTGCGGCGGCCATGGGCGGCTTCCTGTATCACAACCAGGCAATGCTGACAGGCGGCATCCTCGTCGGTTCCTCCGGCACCATCCTGACCATCCTCATGTGCAAGGCCATGAACCGGTCGTTGCTGAATGTCATCATCGGGGCCTTTGGCGGAAATGCAGCCGCAAGCGCCCAGAGCGGCGATAAAACGGTGAAGGAGATATCCCTGAGTGATGCTGCCATCCTGCTGAGTTACTCCCAGAAGGTCTTGGTTGTTCCAGGCTACGGTCTTGCCGTTGCCCAGGCCCAGCATCTCTGTCATGAACTGGAAAACCTCCTGGCTTCGAAGGGAGTCGAACTGAAATACGGCATCCACCCGGTGGCCGGCCGCATGCCCGGACACATGAACGTGCTGCTTGCCGAAGCCGATGTCGCCTATGAAAAACTCCAGGAGATGGAAGACGCGAATAACGAGATGTCAAATACCGACGTCGTAATCGTTGTAGGCGCGAACGACGTAGTAAATCCCGCCGCCGAAGATGATCCTTCAAGCCCCATTTACGGCATGCCCGTCATCAAGGTGTGGGAGGCGAAAAACACGATCATCATGAAACGCAGCATGGCCAAAGGATATGCTGCAATCGAAAACAACCTTTTTTTCCTGCCCAAATCCCGCATGCTCTTTGGTGATGCCAAAGCAACCCTGCAGAAACTTGTAAGCGAAATCAAAAATCTCTGATCCCGATTTGGTTGGGACAAAAAAAGAGGGCACCCTTTGGGGAGGCCCTCTTTTTTTGTCTGCCTGAGAATTATTTTTTACCTTTTTTGGCAGGTTTTTCAGCTTTGGCTGGTTTTGCAGGTTTGAATAATTTCGGGAATTTCTTCACGGAATCAGCATGTGCAATAGAGTCGGCAATCTGTTTTTCTTGTTGAACTTTTGCAATAGAATCGGCGATTCTCTGCTGCTCAGCCTGCACCATTGCTAATGAGTCGGCAACACGGATTGAGTCAGCAATTCTTTTGTCTTCGATTTCCTTTGCATTCGGGCCACAGGAGTACATGAAAGCTACTACTCCGATAACTAATAATGTTGCAAGTTTTTTCATTGTCTATTGATTTTTTGGAATTTAATGTGCAAAGATACTTCAATCGGCTGCTACCCTCCAAATATTTAGGCCACTATTTTTAACATTTTTTAACATTTGACATAATGCCCTGAATGTCAACATGAAAATAATTCATACATTTTATAAGTTTAACACCGTGTTTCCCCATTTTCAACTTCTTTACATTCCGGCCGGCGCTGACCGCTAAAAGGAAATCTGAAGCCGCGTGACCGGCGCAGAGGGAATTGCGTATCTTTGTTACATGTTAGTACCATTGGCAGAGCAACTGAGGCCCGATTCGCTGGAAAACTACCTGGGTCAGGAACACCTGATCGGTAAGGGAGCCATCCTTCAGCGCGCCATTGAATCGGGCAACGTGCCATCGATGATCCTCTGGGGTTCGCCGGGCATCGGTAAAACCACGCTGGCCTACATCATTTCGAAACAATTAAACCGAACCTTCTACACCCTGAGCGCCGTCAGTTCGGGGGTTAAGGAGGTGCGCGAAGTGATAGCCAGGGCGCAGGAGGCGAGCGACAGCCCCTTCCTGTTCATCGACGAGATCCACCGTTTCAGCAAATCGCAGCAGGACGCGCTGCTGGGTGCGGTTGAGAAAGGTGTTGTGACCTTCATCGGCGCGACGACCGAAAATCCATCCTTCGAGGTCATCTCCCCGCTCCTGTCGCGTTGCCAGGTTTATATCCTCAAGCCCCTCGAAGAACACCACCTCCTAAAACTGCTGGAGCAGGGCCGATCGCACCTTGAAAACACTTTAAAAATCAACATTGAGGTTCCTGAGCCGGAGGCAATCCTGCGCATTTCGGGAGGAGATGCCCGGAAACTCCTCAACGCACTGGAGCTGATCGTTACGACCGAGATGAAACAGTCACTCCCTGTGCGTATCACCAATGAGAAGACCATTCAGATCATCCAGCAGAATCTGGCCATGTACGATAAAACCGGGGAGATGCATTACGACATCATTTCGGCCTTTATCAAATCGATGCGCGGGAGCGACCCGAATGCTGCCGTGTACTGGCTGGCCAGGATGATCGAGGCCGGGGAGGATCCGAAATTCATAGCCCGGCGGATGCTGATCCTTGCTTCGGAAGACATCGGGAATGCCAACCCGAACGCACTGCTGCTGGCAACCTCCTGTTTCCAGGCCGTGGATGTGATCGGCTATCCCGAGTGCGACCTGATCCTTTCCCAGACGGCCATCTACCTGGCATGTTCTCCAAAGAGCAATGCTTCATACCTTGCCATCAGGAATGCACAAAAGTCGTTCAGGGAGGCCGGCGACCTGCCTGTCCCACTGCATATCCGCAACGCGCCGACCAACCTGATGAAAAAGATTGGTTACGGGAAAGATTACAAGTATGCCCATGATTATGATAAAAATTTCATTGAGCAGGAGTTTCTTCCCGAGAAGATCAAAGGCTCCAGGTTCTACGACCCCCAGGACAACCAGCGCGAGAACGAGATCAGGGCGAGGATGAAGGCGTTGTGGAAGGGGAAATACAAATATTAAATGGCGAAAAGGTGAAAAGGTGAAATGGCGAAAAGGTGAAAAGGTGAACAGGTGAAAAGGTTAACAGGTGAACAGGTGAACAGGTGACAAGGTGACAAGGTGACAAGGTGGAGAGGTAAAAAAGGTAAAAATGGTTTAAATGACGTATTGCCTATTGCCTTACTGAAGTATTATCTTTGTAACAATCTAAATATCAAACATATGGATGGCATGTTTTTCAATGACCTGAGGGATCGCAGGGGTGGGAATTTTTTCCTGATCGCAGGGCCTTGTGTAGTGGAGAATGAAAAAATGCCGCTTGAGATTGCGACCCGGATCAAACAGATCACGGACAGGCTGGACATTCCCTTTATTTTCAAGGCCTCCTACCAGAAGGCGAACCGGTCGCATCCCGATTCGTTTACTGGGATCGGGCTTGAGAAAGCGCTGGCGCTCATCCTGGAGGTTGGCATCGAACTGGGCATCCCGGTACTCACCGACATCCACACCGAACAACAGGCAGCCATCGCGGCCGGGTTCGCGGATGTGCTGCAGATCCCTGCGTTTCTCTGCCGGCAATCGGACCTGCTGGTTGCCGCCGGGAAGACCGGAAGGGTGGTGAACATCAAAAAAGGGCAATTCGCTTCAGCCGAATCGATGCAGTTTGCCGTTGAAAAAATCCTGCGAACCGGCAACAACAAAATCATGCTTACCGAACGTGGCACCACTTTTGGTTACCGCGACCTGATCGTGGATTTCAGAAACATACCCGAAATGCAGGCCATCGGCGTGCCGGTGGTGGTCGACGTGACCCATTCGCTTCAACTTCCCAACCAGCCAAACGGTATTACGGGCGGGCGCCCGGATCTTATCGGGACCATGGCCAGCGCTGCGATTGCGGTGGGTGCCGATGGTATTTTCCTGGAAACCCATCCCGATCCGCTGAATGCAAAATCGGATGGCGCCAACATGCTGCCACTGGACCAGCTCGAAAAGCTGCTCGAAAAGCTGGTGAGGATCAGGAAAGCGGTTTATTGAATCTTCAAGCCTTTGATACCGCCTGTTTCCTTATGGAACCGGACCTGCCACTTCCCGGCGGGCAGCCAGCTGACAACGCCAAGCTGACTGACAAGGCACTGCGTCTCTTCCTGGACATTCTCATCGAGTTTAACGGTAACACGCGCCAGTTCAGGAATCCGATAGGAGAAACCATGAATTTTGGGCTCCTTTTCCGCCTTTGAAAGATAACTGGCTACCGTATTGGTGTTGCCGACACGCTGGATCCTGATGGTAACCACTTTGCCACCCGGTTCGTCCAGGTCGATCAGCCCCTTTGATTTGTGGAATTTAAAGACCGGGATCTCGGTGTTGATCTGGTTGGGAACAGGAATGTACTTATAACTGAACGACATGCTTTTGTGAACACTCACCCCCGTGAACAACTTCATGTATTCCTTTTCCATGGTCTTCAGCTGAAGGTCCATGTATTCCAGCGTCTCCTTGTTGTAGTTGACCTCCTGCTGCCCGCTGATCAGGGTGTAGCGGTTATCCTTGATCTTCGAGATGAAGTCGGCCGCCTCTTTGGCTTTCTGTTCAGGAGATTTTTCGACGATGGTCTTTTTAAGGTACTGTCTTTCCACCGTCATGGTGTCGAGGTTGATCTTGCGGATGATGGTGTCCACTTTTTCGAAAATACTCGCATCCGCCGAATACTTGAAAAGTTCGCCGAAGGCATCCCGGTCGTTTTCCTGTGCTGCTTCAACGGTCTTCCTTACGCGCATCGGGGCCGTAAGCGAATCGTCCTTCCCTTCGATGGTTCCGAGAATCAAGCCGGCATCGCTCAGCGAGAGCAGACCATCCTTCTCCCCTTTCGATATCTTATCGCCGAGTTCAATAAAATAATATTGCTCCGGATCGGGTTCGGGATAGGTGGTGATCGATATTTCACTGATCCTGTATTCGATTGAATTGGCACTGATCACATTTTTCAAGCCCAGGAACCGGAGGGCAAAATCGGCATAGGGTCCCCTGAAGTTTTCAACGCGGTCAATCCTGACATCAACCTTTACCACGGTTCGCGGAAGAGAATAAAAAATCCCTTCCTTTGACAGAGGTGACGCGTTGTTATCAATGTGCAGTACATTGATCTGGCCGAAAACGGTGCAGATCCCGAAGATCTGTACCGTGACCAGCAATAGGAATATCTTCTTCATAACAGTTTCTATCTTGTAAATAAAAGTTCACGGTATTTTGGCAGGGGCCACAGTTCATCATCAACGAGCAGCTCGAGCTTGTCGACATGATAGCGGATCCTGTCGAAGAAGGGAAATACCTTTTCGCAATAGGCGAAGGCCTTTTCTTCGGTTTCGCTGAGGCGGTTGGCATCTTTCCTGGCTTCGATCATCAGGTTGACATAGGTTTTGATCTTGTCAACGTGTTCGGAAATCTCGGTGATGGTCTCCATCTGGTTCTGCGATAGTTTGCCGTAGGTCTTGAGGTCGAGCACCTGTTTGAGTCCCTTCACATTTTCAATCAGCGTGTTCTGGTAGCGGATGGCCACGGGGATGATATGGTTCCCGGCCAGGTCGCCCAGAACACGCGATTCGATCTGGACCTTCTTGGTATAATTCTCCAACCTGATCTCATGACGGGCCTCAAGCTCCCGTTTTGAAAGAACATGGTTGCTTTCAAAAAGTTCCAGGGTCCTTTTGTGAACGAAGGCCTTCAGCGCCTCCGGGGTTGTCTTGAAATTTGAGAGGCCGCGCTTTGTTGCCTCCTTTACCCACTCTTCCGAGTAATTGTTACCTTCAAACCTGATCTTTTTCGACTCCTTGATGTACCGTTTGATAACCTGGAAAATGGCCTGGTCCTTTGTTTCCTTTTTCGCTATGAGGGCATCCACATCCAGTTTGAACTTCCGCAGCTGGTTGGCCACGATGAGATTCAGAACGATCATCGGCGGGGCACAGGTCTGTGCCGAACCGACCGCCCTGAATTCAAACTTGTTGCCGGTAAATGCGAAGGGCGAGGTACGGTTGCGGTCGGTATTGTCGAGCAGGATTTCCGGAATTTTCGGCAGATCCTTCAACAGTCCGTCGGTTTCGGAATTGATGAAAACATGCGAATCGGCCTTCTCAATGGCATCCAGCATCTGGGTAAGCCTCGCGCCTATGAAGACGGAGATGATGGCAGGCGGCGCCTCGTTGGCCCCAAGGCGATGGTCGTTGCCCGGCGAAGCAATGACCGCGCGGATGAGATCGGCATGTTCATGAACTGCCTTCAGGATATTGACCAGGAAGGCCAGGAAACGAAGGTTGGATTTTGTCGTTTTCCCGGGCGATAAAAGGTTTTCGTGCGTATTGGTTGCCAGCGACCAGTTGTTGTGTTTCCCCGAGCCGTTTACGCCGCCGAAAGGTTTTTCGTGGAGGAGCACGGTAAGGTTGTGCCGTTTCGCGATTTTGTCGATGAGGTGCATCATCAGCTGGTTATGGTCAATGGAGAGGTTGACCTCTTCGAAGACCGGCGCACATTCGAACTGGTTGGGTGCAACCTCGTTGTGACGCGTTTTTACGGGGATTCCGAGCCGGTGGGCTTCGTATTCAAATTCCTGCATGAAGGCAAGCACCCGCTGCGGGATGGTCCCGAAGTAGTGGTCCTCCAGTTGCTGATCCTTTGCCGAAGAGTGCCCGAAGAGGGTCCTGCCGGTAAGCACCAGGTCGGGACGTGCCTGGTAAAGGGCGCTGTCGACCAGGAAATACTCCTGTTCCCAGCCGAGGGTCGAAAATACCTTCGTGATATCCTTGTCAAAGTACTGGCATACATCCACGGCCGCCTTATCGATCGTATAGATGGCTTTCAGCAAAGGCGTCTTAAAATCAAGCGCTTCGCCCGTGTAGGAAACGAACACGGTGGGAATGCACAGTGTGCGGTCGGTGATGAAAGCGGGCGAGGTGGGATCCCAGGCGGTGTAACCACGGGCTTCGAAGGTGCTTCGGATTCCCCCGCTCGGAAAACTCGAGGCATCGGGTTCCTGCTGGGTGAGTTCGCTCCCCCTGAATTTCTCGATGCCTTTGCCCCCTTCGACAGGATCGACAAATGCATCATGTTTCTCGGCAGTTGCGCCGGTAAGCGGCAGGAACCAGTGGGTGTAATGAGTGGCGCCCCTGCTGATGGCCCACGCCTTGATCCCCGCGGCAACCTGGTCGGCAATACGGCGGTCGATCTTTTCGCCCTTTTCGATTGAATTCATCACCTGCGTGTAGGCCTCTTCGGTGAGGTATTCGCGCATGGCGGCATTGTTAAAAGTTAACTCTCCAAAATATTCTGACGCTTTCTGGCCGGGATATTTCACCAGTTGCTGACTCCTGGTCATCGCCAGCTCCAGTGCCCTGAAACGCAAATTATCCATGATTGCTATGATTAAGTTAAGTAGACAATAAAAACGAACATTCCGGTTGATTGTTGCTCAAAAATCAACGGACCGGCCGCTTCCGAAAAAGCAGCAACCCGGCAAATGTAAGAAATCCATTTAAAATCAGCAGTTCAAACCCGAAGTGATAGCCATGGAAGATATTAACAGAGTACTCGCTGAGAAACCAGCAGATTGCCGGGGATGCCAGTGCAATCAGCGGAACCCGGCGGTCGATGACTTCAAATTTTGTGAATAACCCGAAGGCATAGAGTCCGAGGAGCGGGCCGTAGGTATACCCGGCGACCGTGAATAACTTGTCGATCACCGCCCGGTCGTTGATGGCCCGGAAAAGGACGATCACCACCAGCAGGATCATCGCAAAGGCAATATGAACCATCTGCCGCGTCCGTTTTTTCGCCTTCTCGGGAAGGTCGTCGCGCTTGCCCAGTCCAAGGAAATCGATGCTAAAAGAGGTGGTCAGCGACGTAAGGGCCCCGTCGGCACTGGGGTAGGCAGCGGAGATCAGTCCGATCAGGAAAACAAGTCCCGCCACAGGTCCGAGATGGGTGATGGCGATTACAGGGAAAAGATCGTCACTCCTTGCCGGGACCCTGATCCCTTTCGCGGTGCAAAACAGGAACAGGCTTGCCCCGAGGAACAGGATCACAAAATTGACCACCACCATGATCCCGGTGAAGGTAAACATGTTTTTCCGGGCATCCGCCAGGGAGCGGCAGCTGAGGTTCTTCTGCATCATCTCCTGGTCGAGCCCGGTCATGACGATGGCGATAAAAGCTCCGCTAAGCAGTTGCTTTACGAAAAAACGCCGGTCGCTCCAGTTGGTGAATATCATGTCGGAATAGGAGCTGCGGTAAATCTGGCTGATCATCCCGCCCAGGCTCAGTCCCATGCTGCTGATGATCAGCCAAACCGAAAGCACCAGCGAAAGAAGCATGAAGGTGGTCTGGATGGTATCGGTCCAGATGATGGTCTTTATGCCACCCTTGAAAGTATACATCAGGATGAGCAGGATAAAAATCAGCACCGTTACAAAGAACGGGATGTGCCAGGCGTCGAAAATGAATACTTGCAGCACGTTGACGACCAAAAACATGCGGAAGGAGGCGCCGATCACCCGCGACAGGATGAAATAAAAGGCACCGGTCCGGTACGACCAGAAACCAAACCTGGTCTCCAGGTATGAATAGATTGAGGTGAGGTTGAGCCGGTAATATAGCGGGAGGAGCACATTGGCAATGGTGATGTAACCGAAAATATACCCTACCACCACCATCATGTATGAAAAGCCCGATGTTCCCACCCATCCGGGCACCGACATGAAGGTCACCCCCGACATCGACGCCCCGATCATGCCATAGGCCACCACGAACCAGGGAGATGCCTTGTTGCCCAGGAAAAAACTCCGGTTGGTCGATTTCCGTGCGGTAAGCCATGTGATGACAAACAGGATGGCGGTGTAGGCCAGGAAACAAAGGAGGATGATGGTGGGGCTCAACGTCAGGAAGGGTTAGAGGGTTAATTAGCGAAATAGCGAGGTAGCGAGGTAGCGAGGTAGCGAGGTAGCGAAATGGCGAAATGGCGAAATGGCGAAAATGAGACACGAAAGTCAGAGCGCATTGGCAAGGGATATCAGGTCAGGAAAAAGAAAGTCGATTTGCCTGGGATGTTTTTGTGCCACGGATGGATCGCCAGCGATGAAGACCGTTGTCATGCCGGCACGTTTGCCGAAAATCATGTCCGACAGCGAGTCCCCGGCCATGACGGAGCGGTTGAAGAGGATGCCCGGAAATTGTTTGCGGGCCTTCAGGGCCATGCCGACATTCGGTTTGCGCATGACCGACCGTTCTGCATGCAGGTGGGGTGAAACCAGCACGCCGTCAATTTTTCCCCCGCAGCGGGCGATTTCTTCGGTCATCCGGCGGTGAATCGACTGCACTTCCGCATCGGTCATAAGTCCCTTTCCGATCCCCTGCTGGTTGCTCACCACGACGATCCTTCCGAAGACGGAGGAAAATTTCCTGATTGCATCCGTCACTCCCGGCAGGAACTCAAACTGTTCCCAGGTTTTGACATAATCACCCACGATGCGCCGGTTGATCACACCGTCGCGGTCGAGAAAGAGGGTCCAGGCCGGATCAATCGTTAAATTCCGCAAACTCATGCTGTGCTTTTTGATAATCCCCGGGGATGCCGATATCGAGAAAGTAACCTTCACATGGAAATCCGAACATGGCCGCTTCCGTGTATAACATTTCAAAACAATGCTTTTCAATGGAAAAACGACCCCTGAATTCGGGTTCCATCAGGAAGCGTTTCTCTATAATGTAAACGCCGCCATTGATAAACCCCGGGCCGGCGTTTTCCTCTTTTTCGGCAAATCCCGTGATGCGCCGTGCCCGGTTCATCGAAACCCGCCCGTAACGGCCGGTCTCCTTCAGCTTGCGCAAAGCCAGGGTGGCATCGGCCTTTTTTTTAAGGTGAAATTCCATCATGGCATTGTAATCAACCCTGAAGAGGCTGTCGCCATTGAGCACCAGTGCCCTGGGTTCCTTGATTTTCCAGAAGGCAAGCCTGATCCCTCCCCCGGTTCCCAGGGGTTCGGTTTCAATGGCGTAATCGATCTCCATTTCTTTATAGCGGTTGCCGAAGTGCCCGGTAATGATCTCATGTTTGTACCCGACGGAAAGTACGGCCCTGCCGACTCCCCGGGCAGAAAGGTAATCGAGCAGGTATTCGAGGAAGGGCCGGCCGCTGACAATTGCCATCGATTTGGGGACGTCGCTGACAAGTTCCTTCAGACGTGTTCCGAATCCCCCGGCCAGGATGATTGCCTCCAACGTCAGCCCTCCTTGGGAAACAGGGTGGATTCTACCAGCTCGCAGATGATGTGCCCGACCATGATGTGCGATTCCTGGATCCGGGGCGTGTCCTGCGAAGGTACATTGATCAGAAAATCGGCCAGTTCGCCCAGCTTTCCGCCCGATTCGCCCGTCAGGGCAACCGTAACGATATCGAGCTCCTGCGCCACCTCAAATGCCCTGATGATGTTTTTTGAATTGCCGGATGTGGATATCCCGATCAGTACATCACCCTTTTTGCCGATCCCTTTCAGCAACCGCGCATATACCTCGTCGTAGGCGTAGTCGTTTGCAACTGCCGTAAGATAGGAGGTATTTACATGCAGCGCTTCGGATGGCAGCGGGGGCCGGTCGTAATAGAACCTTCCTGAAAATTCGGCCGCGAGGTGCTGGGCATCCGCCGCACTGCCCCCGTTTCCGCAGAAAAGCACTTTGTTCCCGTGTGAAAAGGCATTGGTGCATACCACCGAGACCTTCCTGATCTCGCTGATAAGGTAGGAGTTTGTCATCAGCTTCTGCTTGACCTCTATCGACTCCCTGATGGATTCTATGATTCGCATTGTATATGGTCTATTTGATAATTGTTTAAATAAAAAACACGCTATTTCCCTTTTCCAAAACGCTACCCCCACGCGTCATTCGTCACTCGTCATTCGTCACTCGTCACTTAAAACTTCCCCAAATGTACCACCTCCCCCATCCCCTTCCTGACCAAATGATGGTTGCGGTCGTCGGGTTCCTTGCCCGGGTGGCCCAGTGTGAGGCAAACGATCGGCCGGTCCAGGTAATTCCGCACCGAATAACGCTCTTTAGCCAGGTCAAGAAAGGTTTTCATAAATTTAGGTATTTATCTATTTATGGCAATAGGCAACAGGCAATAGGGAGCAGGCAATAAAAACCTTATACCGAACCATCAACTTTTTTTACCATTTTACCATTTTGCCCTTTTACCCATTTCACCTTTTTACTATTTTACCATTTTACTATCTTATATCGTCCACGTTGCCAGTCCCCGGGAGGTAAATTCATACCGTTTAGTCTGGCCGCCGAATTTCTGCAAAGCTTCGATCACCCTGGAGCGGTTGTTCCCCGGGCAATAGAAGAACATAAAGCCGCCACCGCCCGCCCCGGATATTTTCCCGCCGGTTGCGCCGTGTTTCATAGCAGTTTCGTAGATCTCGTCGATGTAATTGTTGCTGACCCCCTGCGCCAGGTTCTTTTTGAACTGCCAGCCAAAATCGAGGATCTCCCCTATCTTGTCCAGTTCCCCCTTCAGGATGGCCTCTTTCATCATGACCGCCTGCTCCTTCAGTTTGTGCATCGCCTCCAGCGATTTTTCATTTTTCGCGATCACATTCCTGGTCTGCTGTTCAATGATCTTCGAAGAGAGCCGGCTGGTTTCCGTGTGGTACAACACCAGGTTGTGGGCAAGTTCATCAAGGTATTTCTCCCTGATCCTCAATGGATTTACAATAACCTTATCCTCTTTTGAAAATTCCATGAAGTTCACACCGCCGAAGGTTGCCGCGTACTGGTCCTGTTTGCCGCCGGCCATTGCCAGGTCGGACCGTTCGATCTCATAGGCCAGGTGGGCCAGGTCGTAATCGCCCATGGGAATGTTGAGCCATTCGGCGAAGGCGCCAACGATGGCGACGACCAGGGTGGATGAGGTGCCGAGTCCCGATCCCGGGGGGGCGTCCACATAGGTTGTCAGTTCGAAGGAGAGCGGCTTGCGGGCGAAATCACGGACAATCCTGTTGTAAATTCCCTTATGCAGATCGAGGCTACCGTCGATGTCGAGGTGACCGGCCGATTCGAAGGTGTAATACTCCTTTTTGTCCATGGAATTGAAAACGATCTTCCCGTCGGAGGTCGGCCTGATGCTCGCATAGGCATACATGCTGATGGTGGCGTTGAGGATCGCCCCGCCATAGAGTTCTGAAAAGGGGGCCACATCGGTGCCGCCTCCTGCGAGTCCGAGACGTAAGGGTGCTTTGCTGCGGATGATCATAACTTAAAATTCAAAGTTCAAAAATCAAAACGGGAAAAAAGACAACCATTGGTACCCCTATGATTTGCCGGTGACCAGCACCGAAATGGCATCAATCATATTTCCCCAGGAATACTTCTGTTTTTCAAGGAGGGCATTTGCGGCATACTCCTCCTCTTTTCCCTCCCTGTAAAAACGTAAAATCGCTTCGGAAATTTCACCGGGATCGGGTGCAACCACGAATCCCACCTTTTCATGCGGCACGAATTCGGCCAGTCCGCCGACATTGGTGATGATCATGGGTTTGTTGAAATGGTAGGCGATCTGTGTGACACCGCTTTGGGTGGCGCTTTTATACGGTTGCACCACCACATCGGCAGCGCAGAAATAGTCCAGGACGCGGCTGTCGGGGATAAAATCGTTGCTCATGACCACCCGGTCTTCAAGATGCAGCCGTTCTATGATCTCCATGTAGGGCTTCGGATCGCCGTAAAATTCGCCGGCGACCAAAAGTTTAACTTTCATCTCCCGCAGCCGTTCATCGCCGAAGGCCTCCAGCAGCAGGTCAAGTCCCTTGTAATCACGGATGAATCCGAAGAAAAGGACATACCTGGAAGCGGGGTCAAGCCCGAGCCGGTTAAGCGCTTCCTGCTTCAGAACAGGGAGGCCGAAGTTGTCGTATAGCGGGTGCGGACAGTAGACTTTGGGTTTGCGGGGATCAAAGGTCACCAGGTCCTCCAGAACCGAACGCGACATAGCAACGCAGCCATCCACCGACCTGATCCAGTAACCCGACAGCAACCGGTCGCCGGGCCTCTTTTCGTGCGGGATGAGGTTGTCGATGATGGTTATGATCTTTGTATGACGGTTCCCGCGGATGATCCGGCAGATGGTTCCCAGGCAGGGCGCCATGAAGGGCATCCAGTACTTTACGATCACCAGGTCGGGCTTCATCTTCCGCAGTTCAAGACCAACCTTTATCCAGTTGAACGGGTTGATGCTGTTCACCCTGGCACGGATCGGGATGCCGGCTGGGGCCGGTTCGGTAGAGTATTGCGTTTTGCCGGGGAACAACACCGAAGGGTACTGCAGGCTGAAGGTATAAATCATCGCATTCTCGCCCCTGTCAAGGTATTCGCGTATCAGTCGTTCGTTGAATGTGGCCAGTCCGCCGCGAAGCGGGTGGGCCGAACCGATCAGTACGATTTTTTGCGGTTTTGTCATTCCATGCCAAGTTTCTCTTCGATCAGGTAACTGTTCCGGTCGGCAGAGCTTCTTGAGATCAGTTCGCCAAGGAACCCGGCGACAAACAGTTGTGTTCCGATGACCATCGCCAGCAGACCGAAGAAAAACAGCGGCCGCTCCGTCATCTTGAAGGCAAGGTTGAAATATTTTTCGTAGGCGAGATACCCGGCGATGATGAAACCACCCAGGAAGATCAGGCTTCCCCACAGGCCGAAAAAATGCATGGGCCTTTTCCCGAACCTGGAGGTAAAGGTGATGGTGAGCAGGTCGAGATATCCCTTGTAAAACCGGTCGAGCCCGTACTTTGTCCTGCCGAACTTTCGCTTCTGGTGGTGCACCACCTTCTCCCCGATCGCCGTAAAGCCGGCCCATTTAGCCAGGAAGGGGATATAGCGGTGCATGTCGCCATACACTTCGATGCTCTTAACGACCGCGTTCCTGTAAGCCTTGAGGCCACAGTTGAAATCATGAAGCATGATCCCCGACATCCGCCGGGCCGACCAGTTGTAGAATTTTGTCGGGATTGTTTTGGAGAGCGGGTCGTGGCGTTTTTTCTTCCAGCCCGAAACGATGTCGTATCCCTGGTCCATGACCATGTGGTACATTTCGGGAAGTTCGTCGGGACTGTCCTGGAGGTCGGCATCCATGGTGAATACCACATCGCCTGCCGCTGCGAGGAACCCCACGTTGAGGGCCGCAGCTTTGCCGTAATTGCGTCGGAATTTGATTCCCCTTACCGGGGGGTAGGCGGCTTTGAGTTCCCGTATTATATTCCAGGAATGGTCCCTGCTGCCATCGTCGACAAAGATGATCTCGTATGAAAAATTGTTTGCCGCCATGACCCGGTCGATCCAGGATGTCAGCTCAGGCAGGGATTCCTCCTCGTTAAGGAGTGGGATTACAATGGAAACATTCATCCGAAGCGGATTACATGGTTGTTTTTAGAGTCGGGTCTTCCTTTTTCAGGAAAAACGCAAGAATTAACGAGATGATGGCAGAAGAAATTGCATAGACGACAAGTCCCCACAGGGTCATCATGACGGGTGACATGAATTTTGCGGTCATGTTCATGGCCTGTTCTACCTGCTCATCGCTCATGCCGGGCCTCGAAGTAACCATGTTTGTCCTGATCTGATCCATCAGTTCCTGGATAAACCCCGGGTGGATAAACTTGATGAATACGAACATGTATATCGTTGCAAGTATACCTGCAAACAGCCCGATCCAGAAGCAGGAGGTGAAGGCCTTTCCATAAGAGATATAACCATTGGGAAATTTTTTACGGAACTCAAGCGTCCCATAGAGCATCCCCGCTGCGAGCAGCAGGTAGCTGATCCAGCTGAGCGTTTTATTCAGGTATAGGTCGAGGAGAAACATGATCAGTGAAAATACGATCAAGGCTCCACCTGTGATAAAACCATAAAATATTCCATTCGAAATGGCCGAATTTTCTTTTTCTTCCATGGTGAGGATTTTTAATGATGTTACTTGGCAAACTTACAAAAAAATAGACAGTCATGCAGATTGTGCCCGAATATTTGTATTTTTGCAGTGGGTAAGTCTTATACGACCAGCTCCCAACTAACCCCCCCAGGTTCGGAAGAAAGCAAGGGTACGATGGTTGAGCGGTGCGATATAAGGGGCTTACCCATTTTTTATTTACGAATTACGATTTACGATTTACGATTTGGTAAATCGTAAACGTGTCGGGAAATCCGGGTTGTTTCTTTTCCAGGTTTGATGAAAGTCCTATCTTTGAACCAAATAATCCGACAACGCGTCAATTTTATAAATCGTAAATCGTAATTCGTAAATCGTAAATGTTACTAAAGATCCATCCCGACAACCCCAGCGAACGCCAGCTGAAGATCGTGGTCGATTGTCTCCGGCGCGGAGGGGTTATAATCTATCCTTCCGATACGGTATATGGTTTGGGGTGCGATATTACGCAGATCAAAGCGGTGGAGCGGGTGGCGCAGATCAAGGGGATCCGACGCGAAAAGGCCAATTTTTCATTCGTGTGCAGCGACCTCAGCCAGCTTTCGGGCTACTCCAAACCCATTCCTAACCACACGTACAAAGTTATGCGTCATGCGCTTCCGGGCCCATTCACCTTCATCCTGAACGCCACGAGCGAAGTTCCCCATTTTTTCCAGAGCAAAAAGAAGACGGTCGGCATCCGTATTCCCGATCATAAGGTCCCGATCCAGATCGTGGAATTGCTCGGCAACCCCATCATGACCACTTCCATCCATTCGGAGGATGAGATCATGGATTACCTGACCGACCCGGAGCTGATCCACGAAAAGTTCCTCAAGCTGGTCGATATCGTCATTGATTCAGGCCATTGCGGGAACATCCCCTCCACGGTTGTTGACTGTACGGGTGATGAAATGATCGTGACCAGGCCGGGAAAAGGCGACATAATGCAATATTAGCACCTGGTTAACAGCCATTTATAAAATTTTTAATTTTTAATTTTTAATTTTTAATTATTGTCGTAATTTTGCACCCTCAAATTCAGAGGCTGATTAGCTAGCTCAGCCGGTAGAGCATCGCCCTTTTAAGGCGGGGGTCCTGGGTTCGAATCCCAGGCTGATCACCAAGGAGGCTTAACGGCCTCCTTTTTTTATGCCTCTTATACAATAATAGTGATTATACATTCGTGTTATCCTCTTGCGTTTGAGTAGGTTTTTTTTCCAACTTCTCAATTGTTTTCTTTGCATTTGCCAATCGTACTGCTTTATTTTTCTCTACCAACTTTTCTTTAGACCATTTTTCTAACCTGTGATGTAATGGTATAAGCAATGCTGCAATACACACCAAAGCCAATAACATCATCAACGGAGCATGATTTGTTATTCTTTCCAAATACGGATGCAATAGCAGGTTCAGGAACTCAAACACAATCAGCAAAGCCATCACACTCAAAAACGCTATCAGTTTTGTGTTGGTGATAAAACTGCGGCTGAGTAATAAAAAGAGAATGATAAAAGAAATAATGCCAAGGGCAATTAAAGCGTATTGAATATTTTGTTTTCGTTCTTTTTCGTCCTGCTTTTGTTTGACAGCAATGGATTTTTGTCTTTCCTGCTCATTTAAAGTCAGGTTTTTAATGTCTCTTTTATTAGCGGCGTTATTCAAACTGTCTGATAATTTTACCTCCATCATTAAATAATTGAAAGCAGTATCTTTATTGCTGTTTTTATAAAGCTCGGCAAGGTTCCTGTAAATAACAGGTATAAGTATTTCCTCTGGCATTGTTTTCAGTGCCTCTTTGTAATAAACAATTGCTGAGTCTGCATGTCCGTTTGATTTAAATACTTCACCAATCCCCATGCAGATTAGTCCGTGAATCCAATTATCATAAGATGTTTCGGTCTTATTAATCATCAGCGCCAGGCTTTCTTTATAATAGGACATTGCTATAGCCAAATTGCCCAACTGATAATTAACCTTGCCAAGACCATATAAGATAAATGCATAAGTTGCCGGATTGGAAATTTTTATTTCATTGTTTGCTAAAGCATTTGATTCCTGAAAATAAGGCAAGGCAGAATCAGGAATATTAAGAACTATATATCTATATCCTATGTTATTCGCACTGCTTATCACCCTTAATTTGTTTTCTCCGTGCTTTTTGTACATAGAGTACGCTTTTTTATTATACAAAATCGAGCTCTCTTCGTCACCTAAATTATCATACACTCCACCTAATTCAAGCCATGTACCAGCAATGCCAGATGTATCGCTCATAATTTCATAAAGTTTTAGTAAATCAAAATTAAGTTCCAGTGCTTTTCTGAAATTTTTATTCCTTGTATAAACCTGTTCGATCTGAGCTAAGCTGCTTGCCCGGTATTTGTCATTTTTTAATTTCCCTGCTAATTCATAAGCACGGTTAAAATACAGAAAGGCGGTATCATATTTGGAATCATAAAAACTTGCGTATTCAGTAAGGCTGATAATTGTGTTGGTGTCTTGTTTGAATTCCTTTATAACAAGTTTCAAACTGTCCAGATACTTTTTTTGTAATGAGGCAATGAGATCTTTAAATTCTTTTTCATTACGAATGTTTTTTAAGTCGCTGTCCGCTTGCATGTGAGCATAATCAAAGTAGCCCGCATCAACTGATTTTTTCAGCGACAGTAATGCCTTCGCTTTATTACCCGTCAACGAATAGACGCAACACAGATTGTAATAAATATTCGGTAAATAATAGCTATGTTTTTTCCTGACTTCAGCAGAGAGTTTACTGTAATGCAATCCAGATTCTTCAGCTAATTTTTTGTAGATAGCCGTATCTTTTTGCTTGTAGGCGTGGAGGAGAAAACTGTCCCTGTGCCGTGCAGATTTTAAAAAGTCGCCTTCAGTAATTTGTGCTTGTGTAACTGTTATGATGAAAGAAAAAAGGAAGAGCAGTAGTTGTTTAATTTTCATGTGTCATAGTTAATCTCTTGCAGTCAGTTCAAAGTTGGCAGATCGCCCAAGCATGACGCATAACACCCGGATAACCCCATTGCCGTTATCGGTTCAAATCCAATGGTAGAATAAGCTTTCAGCTATTCACTAACATACATCAAACGTACAAATTTTCCTGGTTGTATGCAAGAAGAGACAGATCCGAGATCTGAACTTAACAGGTTACACAGAGATCATGGAGAAGACACGAAGTTACACAGAGAAAACAGTTCATTCCCTTTGTGGTACTCTGTGTGACCTCTGAGTATCTCTGTGTGATTTTTTTCGGATTACCCGGGCGGGTGGATTAGGTTGTTTCATGCTGAATTACAAATTCAGCGATATTCCGAGCGGCATTACAAATGCCCCTCAGCGGGATCCGGTGATGTTTGGAGCGGCATTACAAATGCTGCTCAGCGGGACGTGTCAAATCCGATATCCGAGAAGACAAATCCCAAATCTGAAATCTGAGATCAGAATTGCGAGAGCTGAGATGAAAATTAATCCCCCGGATCGTACCAGCTTGCGTACATGTTATAATTTTTCGATATCCGGTTCACCTGTCCTTCAAGAAGGGCTTTGTCGATATCTTTTATTTTGACTGCCGGCACTCCGGCCCAGACAGATCCTGATTCCACGACCGTACCTTCTTTGATCAGTGCACCTGCGGCAATGATGGAGTTGCTGTGAATGACTGCCCCATCCATGATGATCGCACCCATGCCTACGAGAACATTGTCGTGGATTGTGCAGCCATGAATGATGGCGCGATGTGCGATGGAAACATTGTTCCCGATAGTAACCGGTGCTTTCTGGTAAGTGCAATGGATGATAGCCCCATCCTGGATATTCACATTATTCCCGATCCTGATCGTATGCACATCCCCGCGCAGCACTGCATTGAACCACACGCTGCAATCATCGCCCAGGATCACATCTCCTGTGATCGTTGCATTATCTGCCAGAAAGCAATTTTTCCCGAATTGAGGTCTGATGCCTTTAACTGCTTTGATCAGTGCCATAAGTTATTTCTTTTTGATGATCCTCGGATAATCCAGTGAAAAATGCAACCCCCTGCTTTCCTTGCGGTTCATGGCCATCCTGATGATGAGGTAAGCCACATTGATAAGGTTCCTCAGCTCACAGATCCGTTGTGTTAGAATTGACTTGTTGTAGAGGGCTTCGGTTTCAAGGTAAAGGATATCGAGCCTGTCGAAGGCTCTTTTCAACCGAAGGTTTGATCGTACAATCCCGACATAGCTTGTCATGATTGCCTGGAGTTCTTTCAGTGACTGTGTGATCAGGATCATCTCCTCGTTAAAAACCATTCCTTCTGCATTCCAGTCGGGGATCTCTTCACAATACTGAATGGTTCTTTTTTTGGAGATTGAATCTTCTGCTGCGCGGTGTGAAAATACAAGTGATTCCAGCAGGGAGTTGGAGGCGAGGCGGTTTGCACCATGCAGTCCTGTTGAGGAGACTTCACCTGATGCATAAAGGTTGGTGATGGAGCTTCTGCCATACTCATCCACCTTGATTCCTCCGCAAGTATAGTGTGCGGCAGGCACAACCGGGATCATATCGCGTGTAATATCAATCCCGATGCTGAGGCATTTGGCATAGATGGTAGGGAAGTGGTTGATCAGCTCGTTCTTGTTGAGGTGACGGCAGTCAAGGTACACGTAATCGTCACCGCTCAGTTTCAGCTCACTGTCGATGGCCCGGGCAACAATGTCCCGTGGAGCCAGCGCCAATCTCGGATCATATTTCTGCATGAACTCTTTCCCGGCAGTTGTCTTAAGCACTGCGCCGAAGCCCCGAAGAGCTTCTGTGATGAGGAATGAAGGTTTTTCGGCAGGATTGTAGAGTGCTGTTGGGTGGAACTGTATAAACTCCATATTTTCTATTGTCCCTTTTGCCCTGTAAACCATCGCGATTCCGTCGCCGGTTGCAATGGGCGGATTGGTTGTGGTGCTGTAAACATGCCCGGCACCGCCTGTCGCGATCAGTGTGATCCGTGAAAGGATCGTATCCACCAGGTTTGTGTCGGGGTTTAATACATACGCCCCGTAACATGTGATATCCGTGGATTTCCGGTTCACTTCGACGCCCAGGTGATGTTGCGTGATGATCTCAATGGCGAAGTGATCTTCAAGGATTTCAATGTTGGGATGTTTTTTGACCTGGTCGAGCAGCTTGTTTTCAATCTCTCTCCCGGTGCTGTCCTTGTGATGAAGCACACGGTATTCGGAATGGCCGCCTTCCTTGGCAAGATCGAACCTGCCGGATTTGGTCTTGTCGAACTTGGCGCCCCAGCGGATCAGTTCTTTTATACGTTCGGCCGATTCGGAGATTGTGATCCTGACGATGTGTTCATCGCACAGGCCATCACCGGCAATCAGCGTATCCTGGATATGCTTTTCAAAAGAATCGGGGTTATAGGTCACAGCCGCGATTCCTCCCTGGGCATAACTGGTGGCAGTGTCATCCATCTTCGACTTGGTGACCATGCACACTTTTCCATGCTTTGCAACTTTCAGGGCATAGGTCAATCCCGCGATTCCTGAACCAACAATTAAAAAATCAACATACTTTCTCATGACCGTTCAATTACAAACCAAGCAGGACCCGGAAAGGATCGCCTTCACCTGCAACCATCTTAGAGGGATCTTCAATATATTCTTTCACTTTTACCAGGAATCCGACCGATTCCCTGCCATCAACCACGCGATGGTCATAAGATAGTGCAACGTACATCATCGGGTGGATCTCCACTTTCCCTTCAACGGCAATCGGCCTGTCCATGATCTTGTGCAGTCCGAGGATGGCGCTTTGCGGAGGATTCAGTATCGGAGTCGACATCAGTGAGCCGAACACCCCGCCATTGGTGATGGTGAAGGTGCCTCCTTTCATGTCTTCAATTGAGATCCTGTTTTCACGGGCTTTCCCGGATAATTCCTTGATCTTCATTTCGAGTTGCGGGAGCGTAAGTGTCTCTGCGTTGCGGATCACAGGAACCACCAGTCCTTTCGGGGCACTTACAGCAATTCCGACATCGGCATAGCCCATGGTGAGCAGTTCGTCCCCGTCGATCATTGAATTCACCTGCGGAAAATCGTGCAATGCAAGGGTCACAGCTTTTGCAAAGAAGGATGTGAAGCCCAGGCTGACCTTGTGTTTCAGTTTGAATTCCTCATTGTATTTTTCCTTAATTTCAATCACTTTCCGCATATTGACCTCGTTGAATGTAGTCAGCATGGCGGTTTCATTCTTTACTGCAACCAGCCGTTCAGCAAGTTTCAGCCGGAGTGATGAAAGTTTCTTGCGTTCAATTTTTCTTCCATCCGAAGATGAGGGTGCAGGTTTGCCGGTCTTCTCGCCGGCCAGCTTTTCCACTTCTTTTTTTCCGATCCTTCGACCTTTGTAAGTTTCCAGCAAATCTTCCTTGCTGATATCCTTTTCCGCGATCATCTTCTCAGCCAACGGAGAGATATGGGAGGAGGGTCCTGTTGCTGGTCCTTTTACCGGCGAGGGAATAATTTTTTCAATTTGTTTTGGTGGGACACTCCGGGCTTCTGTCAATGGTTCAATCCTGGCAATCACCGCACCAACTGCAACGGTCTCGCCTTCAGCAACAGTGATCTTCAGGATCCCGTCAACAGGAGACATCAGCGGAAACGTAGCTTTATCGGAATCGATCTCTACAATTTCCTGGTCCTTTTCGACTTCTGATCCATTTTCAGCAAGCCATTTCGCCACCTGTACCTGTGTGATGGATTCTCCGGGACTCGGAACTATTATTTCGTATGACATAGTTTTCAATTAATTTGTGACTCGCAGGGCAAAAAATTCTATTTTCCCTAAAACAAAAGTACTATTATTGATTGATATTTTGGTTTGATTAAGAGAACAGTTATTTCCGGTCTTGTTAATAATCCCGAAGGGGATACATTCATAAAATGCAACCGCTACGCGGTTGGGGGATTAATTTTTACATTTGCTAAAGAAGTGGATTCCCTACGGGAATCGCCCTCCGCCTGAATGGTTTTAACGTATCTTTGCTTAGGTGGTGACCACTGATGTTATGGAATAAAACTGCATAAACATGAATAGATTTGTTTTCTGTGTTCTGTTTATCCTGATCTCCCTTGCTGGAAAATCGCAAACCAGTGACATTCCGGATATTTCTGGCGACCGGCCGGGAATGGCAACGCCGCCGGCACTTGCTGAACCAAAGACAATCCAGGTTGAAACGGGATTTTCGTATGAGCAGAGCCACTTGGATAATTCATTTAGGGAGACGATTCTTTACAACACAACTTTGCTGCGGTTCGGGATCAACAAAAATTTTGAGATCCGCCTTCATACCGACTTTGCAGGGGTCAGAACGGATAGTTTAACTGTTACTGGTTTCAATCCGCTGGGAATTGGGACCAAAGTACTGCTCTTCGAGCATAAAGGCATTTTACCCAGGACCTCATTTTTATTTAACCTTACGCTTCCCTGGATCGGAAAAAAAGAGTTCAGGCCATCAAACCTGGCACCTTCATTTTATCTTCTGATGCAGAATAACATCGGGGAAAAGTTCAGCATCTGTTACAATGTTGGATTGGAATATGACGGTGAAACTGTCACTCCGCGTGAATTTGCTGCAGTCTGCCTGGGTTACGGGCTTACTGAAAAGCTCAATGTGTTTGTGGAAAGTTACAACTGGTTCTACACTAATTCCGGTCCGGGGAACTTCGCAGATTTTGGACTGGCCTGGCTTCCCCGGCATAATCTTCAGTTTGATATTTCAGGGAACGTGTCGTTCCGGGAAATAAGTAAATACCGGATGATCAGCTTTGGTGTTGCCTGGAGGATCCCGGATTGATTGCACTCTTGAGATCCTCTCAAAAACCTTCTTATTATTTAAACCGCAAAGACGCAAAGGCGCTAAGTCCATAAAACCAATTTCAAAGTGTTAGCGTCCCTGCCAGTCGGCTGGCAGGTTTGCGACTTAGCGGTAAAGCTTTATCTTATAAGACAGGCTTTTGATGCCGAATTTTCGTCCCTCGTGTATACAATTCCTTACTTTTTCAGTTATCTTTACGGAAGATTACCATCACCTTCAGACCCACCATCACCAAAAAAGCCCGCATGAAACAAAAAATGCCAGTAACCTCCAGGCCGGAAAAACAAAAAGCACTTTCCAAAATCGAATTCACTCCATTTCCAATTGTAGGGATAGGCGCTTCCGCCGGAGGTCTGGAAGCTCTGGAAGAGTTTTTCGGCAATGTCTCCAAAAATTGCGGGATTGCCTTCGTGGTTATCCAGCACCTGGATCCCACACATGTGGGAATTATGCCGGAACTCCTGCAACGGACGACTGAAATGAGCGTTTTCCAGGCTACCGACAAGCTTAAGGTAAAGCCAAATTGTGTTTATGTAATACCTCCAAATAAGAGCATGTCGATCCTGAAGGATACCTTGTACCTCTTCGATCCGCAGGAATCACGCGGGTTGAGGTTGCCCATCGATATCTTCCTCCGGTCGCTGGCGGATGACAGACAGGGAAAAAGCATCGGCGTTATCCTTTCGGGAATGGGATCAGACGGAAGTTTGGGAGTGAGGGCCATCAAAGAAAAAGGCGGAATGGTACTGGTACAGGAACCTGCCTCTGCCAAATTCGATTCCATGCCAAGGGCAGCCATATCGGCTGTAGTTGCCGATATTATTGCCCCTGCAAGGGAATTACCTGTAAAACTGGTTGCTTATTTTAAGAATTTTCCTAAAATTACCGAGGAATCAAAAATTGATATCGGGGACAAGAGCAACCTGGATAAGATCATCATTCTGCTGAGGGAACAATCAGGCAACGACTTTTCACTTTACAAGAAGAATACCCTGATGCGCCGTATTGAGCGGAGAAAAGGAATTCACCTGCTCGACAGGATCCAGGACTATGTCCGATTCCTGCAGGGAAATCCCGGGGAGACAGAAATCCTTTTTAAAGAGCTGCTGATCGGTGTGACCAGCTTTTTTCGTGACACTGAAGTCTGGGAAACCCTGAAGGAAAGTATACTGCCGGCTATGTTCAGGGATATGCCCGATGGATATATCCTGCGCGCCTGGGTGCCCGGGTGCTCAACCGGAGAAGAGGCCTATTCGCTGGCAATAATTTTTAAGGAGACGCTGCAAAAAAACAAGATTCAAAAAAATCTTACCCTGCAGATTTTCGCCACCGATCTTGATGTGGATGCAATTGAGCAGGCCCGGAAAGGTGTTTTCCCGAAAAACATTGAAGCAGTTGTATCGCCCGAACGGTTGAGGCTCTTTTTTTCCAATGATCTGGATGGTTACAGGGTAAATAAACCGATCCGGGATATGGTTGTTTTCGCAGCGCAGAATGTGATCAGGGACCCTCCATTTACCAAGCTCGACATTCTAACATGCCGAAATTTGCTGATATACCTGGAACCGGAACTTCAGAAAAAGCTGATCTTGCTGTTCGCCTATAGTCTTAACCACGGAGGGATTATGGTGCTGGGCACTGCAGAATCCTTCGGGAAAAATAATGATGAGTTTGAAGACCTGGATTCCAAAATGAAAATTTTCAGGAGATCCGAGTTAACACCGCCAGCAGAACTTATTGATTTCCCCAGCTCATTTTCTAACAAGCATACGATCCGGCCAAAAGCCAAAGCGCCGGTCCGAAGCGCTGACAACATCCAGGAGATCGCCGACCAGATCCTGCTTCAGCATTTTTCGCCTGCCAGTGTGCTGGTAAACATGGAAGGTGACATTATTTACATCACTGGTCATACCGGGAAATACCTGGAACCTGCGGCCGGCAAAACGAACTGGAATGTTTTTGCCATGGCCCGTGAAGGTGTGCGCAAACAGCTTCCTTCAGCTTTTCGCAGGGCCGTGCAGGGTTCTGACAAAATAACCCTTAGCGACATAAAGATAGGGTTGAGCAGCGGGATGCATTCTGTGGATGTTACCATTCAGCGACTCGATGCACCAGACCCGGTGAAAGGCATGTTGCTTATTGTTTTCACGGATGTTCCTGAGATCATTAAACAGGAACCGGAGACAAAGAAGAGGGCCACAAAAAGTTCGTTGATACGGGAAGGACAACTAGAGAGCGAACTTCATCGCTGCCAGGAGGAGCTCCAGGGGACACGCGAGGAAATGCAGACATCGCAGGAGGAACTGAAAACAATCAACGAAGAGTTGCAGTCAACCAATGAAGAACTTCAGTCCACCAATGAAGAGCTCATTACTTCCAAGGAAGAGATGCAGAGTCTGAACGAAGAATTGCAGACCGTCAATCTTGAGATGCAGAGTAAGATAAGCGATTTTGTCAGAGCTGACGACGACATGAAAAATCTCCTGAATAGCACGGAGATTGCTACACTTTACCTCGACAAAGGATTGAACATACGACGGTTTACACCGCAGCTGACAAAAATATTCAAGTTCCGTGATTCGGATTTTGGAAGACCCTTTACTGACCTGGTTACCGATTACCAATACCCGGAGATTGGGTTACAGGCAAAAAATGTTCTCAGGAACCTGGCGTCCATCGAAACGGTAATCTTAACTCCCGATGGAAGGTGGTTTAATGTGAGGATCATGCCTTACCGCACTACTGACGACCGCATCGACGGACTGGTCATGACATTTACTGATATTTCCCTGGCTAAAAAACTTGAAATTGAGCTGAAAGAAGCACAGGTGAAGCTGGAGAAAAGCTCGGGAAACAAGAAGTCTTAAGCTGGCACGCGTCGCAGATTTATCCGCCGTAGGAGGACACGCGCTAACATGAATTAAGATACAATAATCATGTGCCGTTAGGCACAAAATAATTATAGAAAAGAATATGCAATAATAATGTGCCATTAGGCACAAAATAAGTATAGAAAAGAATATGAATAATAATGTGCCCTTAGGCACAAAATAATTATAGAAAAGAGAAATGCCATTAAGTCGCGTGCCTTTAGGTACGCCATGATTTTGCACAAATAATTATCTGGTATGGCAAACACATATACACAAATATATATCCAGACGGTTTTTTCTGTTCAAAACAGAATCTCTCTGATAGGTCCTGAATGGCAGGTTGAGTTATTCAAATATATCACAGGGATTGTTCAGAATAATGGTCACAAACTGATTGCAATTAATGGAATGCCGGATCATTTGCACATCTTTATCGGGATGAAACCCAATCAATCATTATCAGATTTAATGCAAGATGTTAAAGGTGATTCATCAAAATGGGTTCATGAAAAAGGTTTTGTAAGAGGCAGGTTTGAATGGCAGACTGGATTTGGTGGGTTTTCCTATTCAATCTCTCAAATTGATTCTGTTGTAAAATATATCAACAACCAGGTTAAACATCATAAAACGAAAACGTTCATCGAAGAATACAAGGATTTTCTGGAAAAATTCAAGGTTCCTTATAATGAGCGGTATATGTTTAATCCGGTTTAAATTATTTTTTTTCTCAACGGACAATGTATTGGTGGATAAATATGATGTCCCTAAAGGGACATGGGGTTAATGGCAATTTGTTTCTAGAAATATTATATCCCTAACGGGATATTGAAAATGTTGAAGTTTGTTAAACTGGTACGCTTCGCAGACGCACGCCAGCAAGGAATTAAGATGCAATAATAATGTGCCTTTAGGCACAAAATAATTATAGAAAAGAGAAATGCCATTAAGCCGCGTGCCTTTAGGTACGCAATAATTTGAAATGTTAATCTGGCACGCGTCGCAGACGCATGCCAACAGATAACTTAACCTTTTAAATTTCGACGGATGAAAAAAGGTGACAAAACTGCGGAAGCCGCCAAACTCAGGAAAAGTGCAGAAGAATTTCTGAGGAAAATGTCAAACACCGGGGATGCCCTGAAGAGATGGATGCCGGAGACCGATGCGTTAAAGCTGATCCACGAAGTGGAAGTTCACCAGGTGGAACTCGAGATGCAGAATGAAGAACTTATCAAGGCACGATCCACTGCTGAGAATGCCGCTGAAAAATATGCTGCTTTGTACGATTTTGCCCCGGTTGGTTATCTTACGCTTTCAAATGAAGGAAGGATCAGAGAAATCAATTTTTTTGGAGCGAAGATGCTGGGAAAAGACAGAGCCAAACTAATCAACAACGTTTTCGGCTTGTTTGTAACTGTAGATACGCGTCCGGCCTTTCAGCATTTTCTTGAAAACGTAGTTAAAAGCAAATCCACTGAATCCTGCGAGATAACCTTGTTAAACAAGGGAAAGACGCGGTTGTATGTTCACCTCTCCGGCATCGTTTCGGAAAACGGAGAGAGTTGTAATGTGATCATGCTTGATATTACAGAAAGGAAGATTGCAGAAGAGGCGCTCAAGGCTTCTTTTTCACTAAACGAAGCAACCCTTGATTCCATCCATAATGGGATTCTTGTCGTAAGTTTTCAGGGACAGATTATTAAGTTTAATGCCCGTTTCGCAGAGATGTGGTGCGTTCCTGCCGATATTCTTTCGTCGGGCAACGATGCTATTGTTTTAGAATTTGTTCTTGACCAGCTATCAGATCCTGACGGGTTTCTGGCCAGGGTTGCTGAATTGTATGAGCAGCCGGAAGAGGAGTGCCTGGACTTCATCTGCTTCAAGGACGGGCGTATCTTTGAGCGCATTTCACGCCCGATGTATATTGAAGGTGAGTCAAGGGGCAGGGTCTGGTCTTTCCTTGATATTACCGAAGCCAAAAAAGCAGAGGAGGCGAAAGAAAACAGTGAAGCCAGCATCCGTTCTCTTATTGAGAATGTCGATGAGATTTTTATCCGCTATGATCTGGATTTGCATGTGCAATATATCAGCCCCAAGATATCCAACTTCATCAACCTTACTTCACAGGATTTTTTAGGAAAGACAAACCGGGAAGCCGGCCTTCCGGAAAAACTGGCGACCTTGTTTGATGTCTCCCTCAAGAAGGTATTTGCATCAGGAAAGACACTCGAAATTGAATATGAAATTGAAGGAAAGGAGCGGTTTCTGCATGGAGAATCAACCATCTACCCGGAATTTGATTCCAAAGGGAGTTTGGTTAATGTTGTATCGATTACCCGGGACATAACTGAACGCAAGACAGGGCTGGATGCATTGCAGGCGAGCGAGGAGAAATACCGTCGTCTTTTTGAAAATGCCATGGAAGGAATATTTCAGACAACGTTTGAAGGTGAATTTGTCAATGTCAACCCGGCCTTTGCAAAGATGTTCGGATACAGCAACCCGGATGCGATGATGAAGGCTGTTACAAACCTGGCTAAGCAGCTCTATGTCCATTCCGGTGACCGGGAGCTGATCAAGAAGAATCTCCTGGAGCACGGATCGGTGGAGAATTTTGAGACAGAATTATACAGGAAAAACAGGGAACCTCTCTGGGTGCTTATCAATGCCCGGCTCTCTTACAGCCCTGACGGGAAGACTCATTACATTGACGGCACGATGGCTGATATCAGTGAGTATGTAAGGGCAGTCGATAAGCTAAAGGTTACCAATGACAAACTGAACCGGGCGCAGAGTGTTGCACACATCGGAAGCTGGGAAAACCATTTGCAGACAAACGAGCTTCAGTGGTCGGATGAGATGTATCACATCATGGGTTTCCCTTTGAACACGCCGATGAATTTTTCGAAAGCCATCAAAGTTTTCCCTCCCGAAGACCTGGCACGGATACAGGAAGCAGTAAGTGCGACACTGGCCGATAATGTGCCATACAGCATGGATTACAGGATCTATCATGGCGACGGCTCGTTCCGTTACATTCATGATGAAGGAGAAGTGATCTATGATGAAAACGAAAAGCCTGTCATGATGTTCGGAACTACCCAGGATATCACAGAACGAAAAATTGCGGAGGAGGAACTCCGTGAAAGTGAATCCAACTATTATACGTTGTTTACCCTGTTGCGCCGGATGAGTGATACGATGCCCGACCTGGTGTGGGCAAAAGACCTTACCCATCAGTATATTTTTGCCAACAAGGCCATGTGTGAAAAGCTTCTGAATGCACAGGACACCGATGAACCCATCGGAAAGACGGATCTTTTTTTCGCGCAGCGGGAACGTGACAAGCATAAAGACAACCCGGGTTGGCATACGTTTGGTGAGCTTTGCATGGATTCTGATACAGAGACGCTGAAGGCGATGAAGGAGATGCAGTTTAATGAATTCGGGAATGTCAAAGGAAAGTTCCTTTATCTTGATGTGCATAAGGCGCCCTTGTTCAATGAGAAAGGCGAACTCATCGGGGTTGTCGGCTCCGGTCGTGATATTACCGAAAGCAAGCAGGCTGAAGAAGCCCTGCGCGAGAGCGAAGAGCGATTCCGGAGTGTAACTGAATCTGCCAATGATGCAATCATAACAACCAATGAACAGGGAATGATATTAGGCTGGAACAAAAGTGCAGAAAGGATTTTGGGGTACACCAGCGAAGAGATGAACAATAAGGATCTGTCGCTGATCATTCCCCAGCAATACGGCGGGCAGCATTCCAAAGCTATTAAACGCATTGAACAGGGCGGAATCAGTACCATCATCGGAAAAACGATTGAGCTCAAAGGATTGCATAAGAATGGCAAAGAATTTCCGGTTGAGTTATCACTGGCGGAGTGGAAATCCAGGTCGGGGAGATATTTTTCGGGAATCATTCGGGATATATCATCACGGAAAAAGGCAGAAAAAGCAATTCGGGAGAGCGAGGAAAGCCTGAAAGACATCTTCCAGACGGTTAAGGAGGGAATTGCCTACACCAGCCTGTCGGGGAAGGTACTGTCAATAAATCCCGCCCTGGAGCTGATGGTCGGGATTCCCAAAGAAAAGATCATCAACAAAAACCTCCTGGTCCTGGCCAAGGATTTTCTCACGTTGAATAACATGAAAAAGGTTGCTCCCATCCTTACCGACCTCATCCAGGGGAAAGATGTGGAGCCGTTCCAGTTTGAGTTCAGGAATAAAATCCTGGAGATTAATGTCACCATCAACCGTCAATCGAAGATGATGACCGGTGTTGTCCGTGATATCACCGAAAGAATGCAAACAGAGATGGAGCTGATCATTGCGAAGGAAAAAGCGGACGAGGGCAACAAGCTAAAGACGGCCTTTCTGCAGAACATCTCGCATGAGATCCGGACTCCGATGAATGCGATTGTCGGGTTTTCCAGGATGCTTGAAAAGAAGGATCTGCCACAGGAAAAACTGGTCAATTACACGAATATCATCATCAACAGCTCTGAGCAGTTGCTGTCGATTGTGAATGACATCCTGACAATCTCGGCGCTTGAAACGCGGCAGGAAAAGATAAACATCCAGCGTGTCTCGGTCGACAAGATCATTGTTGACCTGCTCGAAATCTTCCGGATTCACCCGGTGAATGACCATGTAGTGATCAAAGCGGCCAATTCGCACAGCGACGACGATCTTGAAATTGATTCTGATAAAACCAAGATCATACAGATCTTAACGAACCTGATTGCCAATGCCCAGAAATTTACGCACGAGGGGAGCATAGAGTTTGGATACAGGAAGAAGAAGGAAGAACTTGAATTCTTTGTAAGAGATACGGGAATCGGGATCAGGGAGGAGATGAAAGAACTGATTTTTGACCGGTTTCGCCAGGCGGATATTACGATCAGCCAGGGATATGGAGGAACAGGTCTGGGACTGGCCATCTCCAAGGGATTTGTAGAACTGCTTGGCGGCAGGATCTGGGTCGAATCGGAGCTGGGGAAAGGATCGGCATTCTATTTTACAATACCCTGCAAACCTGCTTCCTGATGAGCGTTTCATCCGCAGGAAAAAACTCTCCCTCTGATTACTCGGACTGCTGCCAATGATAAAATGTGATCCTGGCTTTTTAAGGATCCTTCAAATATTATTTTCATTCAACAGATTTGCCTTATGAACCAGTTACCGAACCTGCTGATTGTCGATGATGATGAAGCCCAGCTGATCTATGTTAAGATTCTCCTGATGGACATGGGAGTGAACCTGATCCTGGCCAAAAACGGAATGGATGCACTGGACAAAATTGAAGGGTTGGAAATTGCGCTTGCCATCCTGGATGTGCGGATGCCGGTCATGGGAGGCTATGAACTGGCAACAGAGATCTGCACGCGCCGGCCTGATGAGAAGGTCCCTATCATTTTTCTTACGGCTAACCATTTTGTCCTGTCACAGATGTATGAGGGATATTCTGCAGGTGCCGTTGATTACATGTTTAAACCTTTGGATGACCATGTTTTCAGAAGTAAAGTCCAGGTGTTTCTTGAATTGTTTAAACAGAAACAGCGGATCCTGCAGGATGCTGAGCTACTAAAAAAATCTGCCGACAGATTAGCCAGGACCAATGAAGCCCTGCAGAAGAGCGAGAAGAAGTACAGGAGTTACATTGATAATGCCCCGGATGGTGTTTTTGTTGCAGATGAAACCGGAAAATACATCGAGGTGAATGAAGCTGCATGCCGGATAACCGGTTATTCGAAAGATGAGCTTCAGCATATGTCAATTACGGATCTCCTAACGGAGGAATCGATGAAAGAAGGACTTTTGCATTTCAATAAAGTGATCAAATCCGGTGCTTCCAAAACGAAGTTGTTATTTCAGCATAAGGATGGAAGTCACAGGTGGTGGTCCATCGAGGCTGTAAAACTTTCTGAAAAACGGTTTCTTGGTTTTACCAAGGACATTACTGAGCGGAAAGAGATCGAAGCTGCCCTGATGACATACCAGGTTGAACTTGAAATGAAGAATCATGAATTGTCCGAAGCCATCGTCAAAGCAGAAGATGCCTCCCGGAAATATGAGGAGCTTTATGAATGGGCTCCTTCAGGTTTCTTTACACTTTCAAAAGATAAAACCATCCGCGAGTTAAACCTGAGCGGATCCCTGTTGTTTAACAAGGAGCGATCAAAACTGATAGGACTTCATTTCAGTTCATTTGTATCCAGGGAATCCATACCGGTCTTCAATGCTTTTATTCAGCATTTGTTTGGCAGCAAGGTCAGGGAGTCTTGTGAAACAACTCTTCTGGTTGAGCCTAAAACCCTGAAATATGTTCATATCGAAGGAGTCGTTGTGGGTAATGGCAAACAGTGTCTGCTTAATGTTGTCGACATCACCTCCAGTAAAAAAGCACAAGAGGATCTGCGGCAGGTAACAAATTTCCTGGACTCAATCATCGAGAATATCCCGAATATGATCTTTATCAAGGATGCCGTTAACCTGCGTTTCGTGCGTTTTAACAAGGCCGGGGAAGATCTTTTGGGCATTTCAAGGGAGAGGCTGATCGGAAGTAGCGATTATGATTACTTCCCGAAGAACCAGGCCGATAGTTTTGTTGAAAAGGACCGGGGTGTCCTTCAAAAGAAGAAGATGGTCGACATTCCGGAAGAGCTTATCCTGACCAGGCAAAGAGGAATCCGTACGTTGCATACACAAAAAGTACCCATCCTTAATGCGAATGGCAATCCGGAATATCTCTTAGGCATTTCCGAAGACATCACGGAACTCAAACTGGCGGAACAGGCCCTGAGGATCAGTGAAGAAAAATACCGGACCATGCTTAATGCATCACCTGATGGAATTGTTCTTGCCGATCTCCGGGGAAAAATTACCGATGTGTCAGAAATAGGACTCGAGTTGTATGGGTCGACGAACAAGAATGACCTGGTGGGCAAACATTTTTTGCGTTTTATCCCGCCAGAAGAGATTGGCTCGATCCGTGAGATCCTTGCCAAGACGATGAACGAAGGGATTGTTCAGAATGTGGAGATGCGCATCCTGAAGAAAAACCAATCCCTGCTTGTCAGCGAGATCAGTGCAACGCTGATCCAGGGCCCTGACGGAGCGCCATTTTCATTTATGATCATCATCCGTGATATTTCGCAACGAAAGAAAATGGAGACCAAGCAGATTCATGCCGATCGTATGGCCAACCTCGGGGAGATGGCTTCGGGCATTGCCCATGAGATCAACCAGCCCCTGAACATCATTTCGATGGTGATGGATAAAATTTTATTTGAGTATGAAAAGACTTCATCGGTTGACCTGGACTTCCTGAAATCGAAAGCTGATAGAATTTTTGAGAACATTACCCGGATCCGGAATATCATTGATCACATCCGTGCCTTTTCGAGAAACCATGACGATTATGTAAGGGCCGCATTCGATGTGAACACCAGCATTGATAACGCCACGATGATGATCATGGAACAGTTCAAGCACCTGGGGATCAAACTGGATCTTCAGCTTAAAAAGGTTCCCCCTATCTTTGGCAATTCATACCAGTTTGAACAGGTTGTAATAAACCTGCTGATCAATGCCAAAGATGCTGTAATTGACAAGAAGGCAAAGCTGGAGGAGTATACGGAAATGGTCATTGGGATCCGGACGTACCGTGAGAACAAGTTCATCATCATGGAGGTTGAAGACAATGGCATCGGGGTCGGGAAAGAGGATATCAACAATATCATGCTTCCCTTTTATACCACCAAGGATGTCGGGAAAGGAACCGGGCTCGGATTGTCTATCTGCTACCAGATCATCAAAGCGATGGATGGAACCATAGAAATAGTGAGTGATACGAACTCCGGCACGATCATTAAAGTTGTAATGGAAACTCAAACGAAGCAAGCGTAATGGAAATGCAAGATAAGATCAAGATACTGATCCTCGATGATGAGAAGCAGTTCACGGAAGAGCTCAGCGGGTTTTTCCTCGGGTCAGACTATGAGTCTTTTGAAGCCAGTACTGCAGAAGAAGGCAGAAGGATATTAAGTGCCCGCGAAATTGATCTCCTGATCCTCGATATCCGCCTGCCCGGTGTGAACGGGCTGGATATCCTGCGGGATGTAAAGATCCAGTATCCCACCATCGAGGTGATTGTAATCTCTGCGCACGGCGATATGGATACGGTCATCAAGGCCATTCGCCTCGGGGCATTCGACTACCTGCGGAAACCATTCCGGTATCTCGATATCCAGATTGCCATTGAACGAACTCAGAAATACCTGCAGCTTCACCGGCGCTTACGATTGATGGAGGAGCGGAATTCCCTGATCTCAAAATCGCTGGAAGAGAAGATTGACCGTCAGTTCATCGGGATCAGTCAGGAGATCCGTGAGGTGTTTGAGAAGGCCATCACAGCTGCCAATTATCCGGATGCCAATGTTCTGATCACAGGCGAGAGCGGAACCGGGAAAGACAACATTGCCAGGATCATTCACTACTCAAGCACCCGGAAAGACCATGTTTTTTGTGCCGTTAACAGCAGCGCCATCACGGAAACCCTGCTTGAAAGTGAGTTCTTTGGTCATAAGAAGGGATCGTTTACCGGTGCAATTACGGATAAGATGGGATTCTTCGAGGCCTGTAACGGGGGTACGCTGTTCCTCGACGAGATCGCGGATATGCCCATGAGCCTCCAGGCGAAAATTCTGCGGGCGACGGAAGAGAAGGTGATCACACGGGTGGGAGAAACGAAGCCGGTACATACCGACTTCCGGATCATCTCGGCCACCAACCATGATATCGATAAAAATGTGGAGAAGAAAAAATTCAGGCTTGACCTGCTGCACCGGCTCAACACCCTTCAGATACACATCCCTGCACTGCGCGAACGGCCGATTGATATAAAACCGCTGCTACGCCATTTTGTGGATTATTATGGAATGAAATTTAATAAACCAAGGATCCACATCTCGTCCGAAGCCTACCGTGCCCTGCTGAAATACGATTTTCCCGGGAATGTGCGAGAATTGAGGAACATGACCGAACGGGCAATCATCCTGTGCAAGAACAACATCCTTGGGACCGATGACTTTCCGCTGAAAACACATGAAGTAAAGGCCCCGCATGAGAATATGGATTCGGTCAATCTGAAATTCCTTGAGATCAGGGCCATCCGTAAAGCATTGCAGGATGCACAGTACAATCAGCAAATCGCTGCTGATGCCCTGGGAATTCACCGGGATGCCCTCAGCCGTAAAATGAAAAAGCATAAGATCACCATTGGCAAAGGAGAGTTGTAACGCGTTTTCACGTATCCAAGTGAATATATCGGTGAATAAAACACCCTTTTATTGTTTCCCGTAATCATCTTTCCCTTCTTATCAAAAGGTTCGTTTTTTTTTACCTGTCATTTTCAGTTGATTAACTGAAATAATCCGACTCTTTTCCATTCCTGAAATTTTCCGGCTCGTGCTTTGCATTATCCATTGCACAAGAGGTAAACCGTCCCTCACGTAAAGTACGGTTAGTAAAAATCTAATATAGGAGATTAATATCATGGCAGTAGAAAAGACCATTGGCTCATCCAGCCTCGTAGAAGTAATCGACCGTATCCTTGACAAAGGTGTCGTAGTTGATGCATGGGTAAGAGTTTCTTTAGTAGGTATCGAACTGCTTGCAATTGAAGCAAGGGTCGTTGTTGCCTCTGTTGAAACATACCTGAAGTATGCAGAAGCAATCGGATTGACTGCTAAAGCTGCATAATGCACTTTGCGGTTGAGCAGTTATTCTTGCTAAGGCATCCTTTCCGGCTATTCCCTGCAAGCATGTTTTACCAGGAATTTCGCTTTTTTTTCTCAGGTTTCAAAAACATTAATCCCTTAAACTATGAGTACCAAGCCTGAATTGAACATCGATGGTTTTTTCAACAATGTCATCACTTCCTACGAGACAAGGATCCAGAAAATACAAACCATCTTCCAATCCTCGGAAAATATTTCAGAATCATCACACTCACTTTTCGATAATGTCCATCAATCACTCAACGAACTGAAAAAGGAACGCGACCAGTTGAATGCGATGTTGTGTGAAAGCCTCGCCAGGAATGGTTCCCTGCGGAAAAAGGATTACCACGAGATGATGTCGGGTATCCTGAGCATCCTCGACAACAAGGAGAAAGAGGCAGAGACAGAATTTCTGAGCTTCATGGAAGCCCAGAAGGAGACCGCCCAGGCACTGAAGAGCAGTTTGCTTGGCATAAAAGATATTACGGCACAGGATGCAGGTGAAAAGATCGGCCTCATGAAAGAGCAGCTTTCGCAGATCTCCCGGCTGCAGGAGATGAGAAAAGAAGCTGTCATGAAGACGTTCATTGATTTTCAGCAGATGCACAACCACATGATGGAATGCCTTGAAGAGCTTATTAAAAAAGGAGAAAAAATTCAGATAAAAGATATAAAGACCGCAAAAAATAAAATCATCCAAGAAATTAACTAACGAAGTAAACCAATCTTTTTAACCAATAGGAGATACAAACATGGGACTAGCATCAGAAATGAAAAATTTGAGTGAAGAGCTCCTTTCCTCCTTCAAGAACAGGATCAAGGAAAACACTGAGCTTGTAATCGAGGTCCAGAAAACCCTCGATGGTTTCCGTAAAGACCACATGGAACTGGCCGCGGTGTTGCATGCAAATGCTGCTTCACTGAGAAAAGGGCTGGCACGTGGCGAAAAGGAACGGCTGAATACCTACAACGAAATGATGTCGGGGATTCACCATACGATCGGCTCCATCCAGAAAGAGGTAGTGGCTATCCAGGCCTCCACACTCGGGATGATCAATGAATTCAGCAACGACAGGGCTGTCATGGCGGAAGGACTGAACAAGTTCTTTGCACATGGAAAGTCAGACAGGATGAAGAATGAGAAGAGCAGGATGAAGGAATTTGACGCGCTCATGAAGAATATCAACCTCGATATTAAAAGTATCAATGAAGAGGTTGCCGCAGTTTTCCTGAACACGAATAACCTGCTTGCCAAATTTGAAAAGGAGCATGCAGATATGTCGGAAGGTTTACGGGCCGAACTTGGCAAGAACCTGGCAGAAAGAGTTGAGTACACGAACAAATTGCTGAATGGTTTCCAGAAGAGATTACTGGAAATGGGCAAGGAAAACCAGAAGATGGCACACAAGCTGAGGAAAGATCTCGATAACGGTGAGGTTGAAAGGCTCGAGGAATATGCCGGAATTATGAAGGGCATTCATGTTGCAATTAAAGGCATCAGGACGGAAGTGAAGAACATCAAGCACTCGACCGATGCAATGCTCGATGATCTGCTGAAAAACCGGGTACAGGCTTCCGCTGAATGGAACAAAATGCACGAGGCGATGGCAAAGATCCGGAAGAACGGACATGATGCACCTGTTAGAGAGACCCGTAAAGTCGAAAAGAAAGAGGTGAAGGCGGAACCCGCAGTCAAGGCTGTAAAAGAGCATCGCACCCGGAAGGAACCGGTTGCTGCAACTGAAGAACCAAAGACCCTGGAGCAGAAAGTCCTGGGCTATATCAGCAAACATCCAAAGGGCGTAAGGGTTGCAGAGATGGAAGGACCGCTGGGAGAGACCCGTATGAAGCTTGGATTTACTGCCAAAGCACTGCTTGATGCAGGCAAGGTCCAGAAAGTAGACAACATCTATTTCCCGGTGAAATAACCCAGGGTTCAGCTGTTCATTTTTACCGCATCATACAAAGAGGCCATGACAAAAGAAATCGTGTGTGCATTTTGCAACGGAACAGGAAAAGATCCTTTTGACTTACTCTCACAGATATCGCACTGCCTGGTATGCAATGGTACCGGCAGTGTTGATATCGCTGAGCCAATACGGAAATGCGTGTTTTGCAATGGTACCGGCAAGAATCCGCTGGGAGCAAGAGTTCCGTGTATCGTTTGCGGGGGCAGGGGACACAACCATTGCGCGTGTGATGCAAAATGCAGTACCTGCAAAGGAACCGGTAAATCAAGGGATGGACTGCCCTGCACACGGTGCGGGGGGATTGGATTTAATTAGTGATTAGTGATTAGTGATTAGTGAAAAGTGAAGAGTTATGGACGTGGGAGAGAAGATAAGGATGGGGCTGGTGAAGAGACAGGAAGCACTGTCCCGCTTCAAAGAAAAGAAGGCCGCCTTTCTGATTGCCAGGGAACAGATCAAAAAAGACATTGAAGAGGCAAGGGAGATCTGGCAGAAAACACTTGAGCAAATTCCCGATCCACCCTTTGACCCATAACCTCACCCACTCGCTCACTCGTCAACTCGTCAACTTGTCAACTCGTCCACTCTTCAACTCAAAGCCAACACCAACCAACTCATAAACCCTTCAACAAATCCCATCATGAGCGACAATAATGAAATGAATACCATCCTTGAGCTGAGGCCGATGTCGAATTTCGTCGAAACGGAATACATCAAAGACATCACCAGCCGCGGACTGACTTACATCAAAGCTGGATTTCCAGTGCATTTCCGGGGACCTTCGGGAACGGGGAAAACAACAGTGGCGATGCACCTGGCTTGCCAGATTGGCCGGCCGGTGGTCATCATCCATGGAGATGCCGAATATAAAACCTCTGATCTCATCGGCAGCGAGCAGGGGTACAAGTACAAGAAACTGGATGACAAATTCATCCACTCTGTCCACAAATACGAAGAGGACATGAGCAAGCAGTGGGTCAACAACCGGCTGACGATTGCCGTGAAGAATGGGTTCACCCTGATCTATGATGAATTTACCCGCTCCCGGCCGGAAGCAAACAACATCCTTCTGCCCATTTTGCAGGAGCGGATGCTGAGTACATCTGCCGCCAAAGAGGAGGATTACTACATGAAGGTTCATCCTGAATTTCGCGCCATCTTTACGTCGAACCCGGAAGAATATGCCGGTGTAAACCGCACGCAGGATGCATTGCGCGACCGCATGGTGACGATGGATCTCGACCATTTCGACTACGAGACCGAACTACAGATCACAAAAGCAAAATCAAATCTATCCCTGCATGATACGGAAACCATTGTAAAAATCGTAAGGGGTCTGCGCGAATCAGGTAAAACCGAATTTGATCCTACGATCCGGGGTTCCATCATGATTGCAAAGACACTTGCAACACTGGGAACCACACCATCGAAATCAAAGAAAGCATTCCGGAAGATATGCCAGGATATCCTGACTTCCGAGACCAGCCGTATAGGCTCAAAAACGAACCAGGAGAAGGTGAAGGAGATCGTGGATGAGCTGATTGAAAAGTTTATTTAGTGATTAGTGATTAGTGATTAGTAACTGGTGAATAGTGATCAGGTAATAAATTAAGAGCATTTTCAAATCTTCAAATCGATACGCCATGCCAATTTCAGCCGCAGTGAAAGGACTTCAGAACATCAGAAGCATGCAGAATGTCGTAAAATCGGGTATTCCCAACAAGGAAGAATCGGATTTCATCAAGTTGTACATGTTCGAAAAAGAGCGGACACGACTGAAGAGTGAAGAGACACGGATCCTTTTAAGGCTCGAGATCATCCAGGGCCGGTTGAAGGAGATCCAGAATTACAACGATGAAAAAGCAGGAGAGATGCGTACGCCTGAGCCGGCTTCTGCTGAAAAGAAGAAACCAGGCAAAGCAAAACAGGATTTTAAAACTATGTCGATCGATTATTGAACTAAAAATCCGGACTAATGGCAGAGATGACACATGCGTTGCAAGCGACCAATCTTGCAGATATTCTCGAGCGTGTGCTCGATAAGGGAATTGTCATTGCAGGGGATATAAAAATCCAGATTGCAGACATTGACCTGTTAACAATCAAGATCCGGCTGCTTGTTGCGTCAGTCGACAAAGCCATGGAGATGGGTATCAACTGGTGGCAGGAGGACACATACCTCTCCACCAAGGCCAGGGAAAAGGAGCTCATGCAGCAGCAGGAAGACCTGGTGGCCCGCCTGGAAAAACTGGAATCCGTCAGCAAACCCACATAATATTCAACACCAAAAAAAATCAGCAAAATGGAAAAGGATAAGAAAAGCGAAAAAAAGGCAACTGTCGATTTTGATCTTTTTGGTCTCGGCGGCCTGTTCAAAGGAATTGAGAACCTGGTTGACCTTGCAGGGAAACTGGAGGAAAAAGGGGGAATCACCAAAGAGGGGGAGATCAATTTTGATGATATCAAGAAAGGAATGAAAGGCGTTTACGGATTTACCATCAACACAGCCGGCGGTGGTTCTCCGAAAGTCGAGACCTTCGGGAATATCCGAAAGACACCGGAAGGACCCAAAGTGGATGAAGAGCGTGAACCGATCACCGACATGTTCAACGAAAAGAGCGAAGTCATGATCATTGCTGAAATGCCCGGAGTTGAAGAGAAAGATGTAAACATCGCGCTGAAGGAAGACATTCTCGAGATCTCGGCAACCAGCAAAACCAGGAAATACCGGAAAGAACTTTTGCTTCCTGTCAAGACAACGAAGAAGAACCTCAAACAGAAATTCACCAACGGCATCCTGGAGATCAGGATCAAGAAATAGCCACCGGGAGTCAGGCACAGGTTTGGTTTTAAGTAATTATTCATGGTTAAAGATCACGGAAAATGGCAAAATCCAAAGATGATATCATCCTGCGCATAAAAGAAGCCCTGGTAAAGGATGTTGGCAGAGCGATCGCCAGGATCGATCCGAAGGATATGACCCTGCTCGGACTGGAAAGCGGCGATGTGGTACTGATCGAAGGTAAGCGTGCAACTCCTGTAAAGATCATGCCGTGTTACCCGGAAGACAGGGATAAGAAAATTATCCAGGTTGACGGGATCACAAGAGCAAATGCACTTGCCGGCATCGACGAAAAGGTGAAGATCACCAAAGTGACCTGCCGCCAGGCTGCCAAGATCAAGCTCAAACCAGATACCATTTCGGGTACGCAGTTCAAGGCTGATGATGCAAAGTACATCGGCTCGCTGATCAACGGCCTTCCCGTGACTGTCGGGGATAAAGTGAGAGCCAACCTGTTTGGCTCACGGTCGGTTGATTATACGATCACCGGCGTGAATCCTGAAGGCGTGGTCCTCATCAATGCCAATACGGCTTTTCAGCTGGAGCTGGCAAAACAGGAGGGAGAACGCAAAAGCAAAGTGTCGTACGAAGACATCGGAGGTCTCGGCACCCAGGTCCAGCGCATCAGGGAGATGATCGAACTTCCGCTGAAATATCCCGAGATCTTTGACCGGCTTGGTGTACAGCCGCCGAAAGGGGTGTTCCTGTACGGTCCTCCGGGTACCGGGAAAACGCTCATCGTAAGAGCGGTGGCCCATGAAACGGATGCCTACTTCATCAACATTTCCGGTCCTGAGATCATGGGGAAATTTTACGGAGAAAGCGAAGGCCGCATCCGTAAGCTGTTTGAAGAAGCCCAGGCCCATGCACCCTCCATCATTTTCATTGATGAGATCGATGCCATTGCACCGAAACGGGAAGACATGGGGAGTGAAAAGCAGGTAGAGAAACGTGTTGTAGCCCAGCTGCTCTCGCTGATGGACGGACTGGAATCGAGGGGCAAGGTCATCGTGATCGGAGCTACCAACATTCCCAACTCCATCGATCCTGCGCTGAGAAGGCCGGGACGTTTCGACCGCGAAATCTCGATCTCCATTCCTGATAAGAAAGGAAGACTTGAAATCCTTCACATTCATACGAGGGGAATCCCTTTGTCGATGGATGTGGACATGGAAAAACTGGCAGAGATCACACACGGCTTTGTTGGCGCCGATCTTGAAGCGCTGGCAAGGGAAGCTGCGATGACTGCCTTGCGAAAGATCCTTCCCCAGATCGATTTTGAACTGGCGGAGATCCCGTATGAACTTTTAATATCCCTGGAAGTGACGATGGATAATTTCCTCGACGCGATGAAAGAGGTTGAACCTTCGGCCATCAGGGAAGTATTCGTGGAGGTGCCGGATGTGAAATGGAATGACGTTGGAGGTCTGGAGGAGATCAAGGAGGCACTGAAGGAAACGGTTGAATGGCCGCTGAAATATGCTGAACTCTTCCGGAAAGCCGACACCAAACCACCCAAAGGTATTATCCTTCACGGGAAGCCGGGTACCGGCAAAACCTACCTGGCCAAAGCACTGGCCAGCGAAAGCGGGGTCAATTTCATCTCCGTCAAAGGTCCGCAGATCCTTAGCCGCTACATCGGTGAATCCGAGAAAGGCGTCAGGGAACTCTTCCGAATGGCCAAACAGGCCTCGCCCTGCATCCTGTTCCTGGATGAGATCGACAGCCTCACGCCCCGACGTAACAACGACAGCTCCGGCTCCGGTGTAATCGATCGTGTGATCGGACAATTCCTCACGGAAATGGATGGCATCGAAGACCTGAAGGGTGTGACCATCCTGGCTGCAACCAACCGAATCGACCTGATCGATCCCGCCATGCTGAGAAGCGGACGGTTTGACCTCATCTTCGAACTTCCGATCCCTGATCTGCAAACCCGGGAAAAGATCTTCAGCATTCATACGCGGAAAAAACCGCTTGGGAAAAAAGTAAACCTGAACAAACTGGCCATGCAGACAGAGACCTTCACGGGATCCGACATCGAGTTCATCTGCAGGAAAGCCGCAATGATTGCTATTCGCAGCCTCATTGAACAATACAAGGGAAAGGATAGTGAACCCAAAGGCGACATCAGCATTCTGGAAAAT